>Ga0179591_1433816_pt1 | contig 19560 bp, 21 predicted proteins | sample CZOMad2_1_08_16f_FD_182891 | JGI IMG/M metagenome (GOLD analysis project Ga0179591, IMG submission 182891) | Vadose zone soil fungal communities from Angelo Coast Range Reserve, California, USA - CZOMad2_1_08_16fungal (PacBio error correction) | ecosystem: Environmental > Terrestrial > Soil >... | reverse complement strand
CCCAACTTTCGGCGTGCCCCCCCTTCTATCGTGTACTTTTCTTTTGGGGGGTGTTCCCCCTTCTTTTTTTCTGCTTCTGGCGAAGAAATAAAAATGCCCTTCCCTCTTTTTTTTTTCCCCCTGTGTCTTTTCGTTATTTGAAATTAGGGGAATCCCGGGTTACGTCTCCTTATCTTTCTGCCGTGAAAGGAGCGGGACGGTGCGACCCCCTCCTTGTTTTAATGAGCGACGCTTTTTCCTTTTTCGCCTCTTCCGATAGTATGGCCTGCCAGTTTCGCGCAGAAGATGAGACAACATCCCCCCCCTCTGCTATCAGCAGGGGTGCGTTGAAGACCAATTTCTTTCCTTCGGTGTGGGCAAATCGGCATTTTTTGGCTTCTCCTTTGTCCCCCCTTCTGAAATGAGGCTGCAAGGTTAATTCTTTTCCCCTGGTTCTTTGAGTGATTGGATTGGATGTAGCGCTTGGTCACAATTTTTCTCTTTCTCCTTCCCCTCCCCCTCTTAATATGCAGTGACAAGGATGATAATGACGGTTTTCCCCTTCTTTCTTGAGGAAGCCAAGCACTTAACGACCTCTCTCTTTCTCATAATTACCTGGAGAAGTACTGCTTTCTCTTTCCCCCCCCTGGCAAAAATAGTTACCTTGGTCCCTTTTTCTTTTCCCGAAACGATGGAGATCGTACTTTTCGATCACCTGTCATTCCCCGGCACGCCTTTTCCCCCTCCCCCCCACTCTTCCCGGGATATGAATTGAAGCTCTAAGGCATGTCCTTCCCGCGATTGAGGGGGGGAGATTGGATGTCCTTCTTTTTTTCCTCGTCGTCTTCTTTGCGGAATGTCGTAGTGCCTTTCCTCCCCACATTCCACGCAGACGCGTTTACGCTCCCTTGCTCCCCCCTCCCTTATAAGTAGGCGGTACTCCTCTTTCCAGTTCAGAAGGGAGCGTGTTCCCTCTTCCCCTTCAAAAGCGAGCCTAACGTTGGTATCTTCTCCCTTCCTCTTGAAGACGGGACTATGAGTCTTCTCAGGCGGGACGGCGAACCACCTCCCTCTATCTTCTCCTGAGGATTTTCTGCCCCTCCTCTTTTACGAAAGTCGGGCATACTTTCGAATCCGGCTGGGATCAACTCCGCCTTTTTTCACGCATGGGTAACATCTCCTTCCCCCCTTTTGCGATCCCCCCCCCTCTCATGAGTCAATCAAGCACGATTCCCTTCCTCCCCTCGACGCGAAAGCTTGTATCCCTGAAATTATCCGTCCAACTCCGGTCCTTTTCCCCCCCGATGAAACTCGAGATGCCTTTTGCGCTCTCTTCGCGAGCAGGGGGCGAAGATAGAAAGTCCCTCCTTTGCTCATCCCCTTGTGCCAAGCGTTGCGGCTTTCTCTTGGGGGCATTCTTTTCTTCCTCGCATGCTCGAGATTTAAGCCTCCCCTTTCTTTCATTACTTTGTCTCTCGCTAGGATTTCATATCCTTCTCCCCCCCTTTTCTCGCGAGGCAATTATAGGCCCCCTTTTCTCGTTAGAGGACCACCAACAACGATGCCTTTTTTTCTTCCCCCTTGTTTTTCCTTCCGCGAATACGGCCGCGACCTCACGCCTCTCTTTTTTTATGGTATCGCCATGCCGTGTTTTCCCATGCATATGGTTGCGAATGATCTCTTTTTTTTCCCTCACCCCCTCGGGCGATCGCTTTTTACCCCTTTTTCGCTCGGAGGTGATCCCCCTTCCTCTCCCCCCGGCCCCGACTTTCATCATTTTTTTTCCGTCCCTCTCGGCGAAGCTATGATGTCCTACGCCGAGTGTGGTCCCTCTTTTTTCTTCGCTCAAGCAAGCCAGCGGGAACTCCCCCTTTTTCCTTATCTCACAAAAAGTTATTCTCGCGTTTTTCCCTTTAGACGATACTTAACCAGGAGCAATTCTTTTCCCTCCGCTAGAGGAACAGGCCGACTTTTTTTTCCCGTCCAGGGAGGGAGTCTCGTCCAAGAGGCAGGCCCCCTTTTTTCCCGAACCCCACGTGTAGAAAAAACCCCCCTCCCCTTCCCCCCGCCCCACCGATAGCGCGTACCAATTTCTCTTTTCGTAGCTTCCATTTAATTAGCCTTCTTTTCTGCGTGTTATCTTCGAGGCTTTTTTTCCTTCACCCTTGAGCAGAATGCCCGCTTTTCTCTTCCATGTACGATTCAATGGTTTTTCCCCCTTTGAAAGATTTTCCAGGGGGTTGGATGGTCCTTCCCTTCCTTCTTCTACCGGGAAATGTGCGACCATACGTCCGAGAGAGCAAGAAAGGTACATCGATTCTTTTTTTCTTTCTCCTTCCTACCGTGGATCTATGCGCCCTGTTCTTGTCCCCTCCCCTCATCTCGGAAATCTTGCATGACATTCCAGCTTCTTTTTTCCCCTCCCAATCCAGCAAGAACGAAGGAACCCTTAGGCCTTCCTTTTTTTTCCTCCTTCCCCCTGGAAGACAGGAATCGAGACACCAATCCCTCTCCCTTTTTTCTCCACGCCTGCAGAGCAGACATAAAGACTCTTTTCTTCCTCCAATCTTAGCGATGCCGCCAGGATCACAGCCTCTTCTTTTCTTTTTTTCCTTTTCGCGATATTCGGGCGAACGCGTCCGCCTCTCCGAGTTATTTGAGAGAGACAATCCCCTTTTGGCAGTCTTTTTTTTTCCGGATCTGAATAAGCTGAGGAAATTGCGCAACCGTCCTTTTCTCTTTCTACCTTGCACGGCAGAATGATCCCCTTTCCTCCCTCTCCCTTTTGTCCTGAGAAACAAAGCATTCTTTCCCCTTGCGTAAGAATTTGAATGATAAGCCTGTCCCCTCCTAGGCCCGTGCGAACGTTTTATCCCTTTTTTGACCAGCACGCATTCTTCCCTTCAGGGGAAACATTGTTTCCCCCCTAGCCACCCACACCTCGGCGCGACCCCCTTTCCCCCTTTTCTCCCCACCTGGGGCCGCCTTTTTTTCCTATATGAGCTATGGGTGCCCTTTCTTTAAGTCTGAGGAAACTGTTTCCCCTCCCTTTTTCCCCCTCGGGCGTGCATGGCTTCTTTCAGGGGGTTAATCCCCCCCCCTTTAGTTAATATTCGAAGCCTTTTCCTCTCCCCTTCCAGGGCGAATTCCTTCTTTCACGCGCGTTCTGCAATCATACGCCCGATTTCCCTTTTTCTTTCCCTGATTTCTTCTGGGCGTGGATTCTTCCTCCTCATATCCAAAACACCGTGCTTCTTTTGGAGTAGGGTCGGTGGAGACTTTTCCTATTCCTGCGGAATCGAGAGCCGGCCCCCCCCCTCCTTTTCTGGCGTAAGGATTCATCCTTTTTCTCTCACCCAGTACTTTATCACATCCCTTTCCCCTGTATCGAACAGGGCAGAGAGGGTGTCTTTCCTTTTTCAAGCAGACCTCTGTAGAAACTTAGTCCAGGCCATCTTTCCCCCTTATTTCGCGTAGGAGGTCCGTTCTCCCCCCCCTCCCCCCCTTGCGGAAGCATAACTTAAGGGATATTTTCTTTCTCCCAACCCCCAAAATTTAGGGGGGGGTTACCCTCCCTCCTTCCCCCATTACCTTTTCCCGTAAAAGACGCACCAGACGCTCCTTTTCCTTTTCCAGGGTTAGAAACATAAAAGACTCCCCCCTAACCAGCGCGAGTACCTCCCGGCCGATCCGTTCTGACCCCCCCCCCCTTCCTCCTTTCCCCTCCCTTTTTTTTTCCGTTCTTTTTCGATGTCGAAGGCGCGCAGTCATCCCCCCTCCCTCGTTGTGAGAAGAAGAAGCCTTCCCTCTTTGAACTAATAAGGTGTGTTGTTGATTTCTCTCCCCCTTTTCGGAGCTGCGCAACCTTTCTTTTGAGGAGCCTTAGACATACGAAACCCTTTCCCCTCTCCCTCTCCCGACCCAACCCATGTAGTGTCAGCCTCCCCTTTTTCTTCTCCCTTTTTTTTCAAGGTGGTCAATTTGCCCTCCCTTTTTTTCGGGTAGGGTTTCTAACCCCTTTTTTTCGTCTGGTTGAATGCGTCTTTTTTTTTCCTTTCAGTCCATTGATTTATTGCGTCGTTCTTCCCCCCCCCCTAAAGGGTTTTTTCTTTCCCCCTATCGGAAGGGAGCGGCACCCCTTTTGTGCGATCAAAAGATCCCGCCCCCTCTCTGCAAGAGATGGAATGGCCCCCAGGTCATCCCCAGATGGACGCAAATTTTTCTTCTTCTGGCCTGGTGACGACACCCCCTCCCCGGAAAATGGTGAATGGGGATAACCCCATGGAACGATGAGATCCTTTTTTTCTTCCTTCCTTAACTCTCCGAATGGGAGGCTCCGATTGCCTCTCGCGGAGCAAAAATCTTTCAATAGACCTCTTTTTCTTTTTTTTCTCGTCTAGATCGAGTTCCGTTTCTCCGGAAGACAGGATCGTTTCCCTCCTCTGAATTTCACTGGCTGAAAAAAAAACGCTCTCTTTCCCCCTTTTTTTTTCTTCCCCCTGGTGCCGGGGGTCGAACGCGTCCGGGTCGGCCCCCCCCTTCCTCTGAACGACGGACAGCGAGGGGTTGCTTTTTTTTTCTCCACCATTCACGTCCGCAAATGAGCCACTGCCGCCGCGGAGTTTCCCCCGTTGAATCACGGAAATTAGAGCGTTTCCCCCTTGTAAACCCCAGTTTCTCTCGGTTGCAAAGATCGCAGGCCGCCCGTTTGTTTTTTTTCAGTATCGCGCAGAGCTTTTTCTTTCTCAATTCTGAGGGCGGTCTCATGAGTGCTGCCTTTTTCTCCTTTCTTCCTAATCGATAGGCGTGAGTCCCCCTTTCCGCTGCCTGAATGGCGAGACGTCCCCCCTTCCCCCTGGTCTTCGTTTAAGGGGAAATCTTTTTCCTTTCCGCCGTGTCTTTTCCCCGCAGGTGTTAGGAAGTCAAGGAGATTTCTTTTCCCTTCTTAATCTTTGTTAATGCAGCGATCTCTTTCTCCTCTTCCCCTGAATCGGGCGATAGGATGGGACGGCAAGTCTTCCTCATCAAGAGAAGATTGCAGTCCTTCGGCCGCCCCATAAACCTTGATTTGCATTATAAGCAGTTTTTTCCCCCCCCCTCCCTAGGTGCTTTATGGAGGCGCTTCCTTCCCCGGGGGGAAAATAGCATTCCCTTGGGATTTGACAAATGTACTTTTTTTTTTCCTAAATGGTCAAGAACCCCTGTTTTTCGTGAGTTGCTCACTCTCAACCCCAAGTGGATGATTCTCTTCTTTCCTTTGGCCCGCAAGATTTAACTATTCCATTGCAAGTCCCCCCCCAGGGAGAAGCCCCGCAAAATTCACCGAAGCGATGTACCTCCTCGGCGTCTGGTCGGCATTCATCTTCCCCCCGAGGGGAGGGTAAGCGCCCCAAAAAACTTGTCCCTAGTCAACTTTTCCTCCCGAGTTCTCAGACACGATGGAATTTTTCCTATGATTCCTCAGTCATTCCGGCAAGCCTCGAAGATACCTTTCTCTCTCCTGGCTAGAAATGAAGATCTAAGTCATGGGTTCTTCTTTCCTTTCCCTTTGGATGTGATCGAGGCGCGTTCTTCTTTTCTGATTCGAGTTGACGGCATAGTGTACTTTCCCCCCCTTTTTCCTTCTTCCAGCCATTATAAGTGGCTGTTCCTCTCCTCCTCCCCTCTTCCGAAGGCGCGCTTTTCTTCCACCTTTTTTTATCAGGCTAGACGCCGAGGTTTTTTTTTTCTGACAGGCGATCCGGCGCCGGTCGACCCTTTTGGCAGGTAGTGGCCCCCCTTTTCCCCTTTGGAGCAATTCATGGCGAACGCATGATGAAAGTCGTTTCTTTTTCCCTCTTGCCTCCCCTTCTGGGATCAACTCCCCGTTCTTTTTTTTACCTGGGTAACATCGATCGGCCCGATTTTTTTTTGTATACTTCATTCGCACCCATCTTTTTTCCATCCCGCCTCAGGGAACTAGAACGGATGGCGAGGACCCTCCCTCCTTTTTTTATGTAGCGGACGTATTCGCTTTTTTTTCCCCCTTTAGTGTTGTTGGTACTAATACGATGACATTCTCTCTCTAAGCGGATTCTTTTTTTCTCCGGGATATGAAAGAAGAGCGCGTCTCCCTTGTTAAGCGCGTTGCGGGTAATCTTCTCTTTTTTTCTTCCTGAAAAGATGACAGTGTCTCCCCCCCCAGTGATAGAGATTAGAAGACAATTTCCCCCCCGAATCATAATATGTTTCTCTTTTTTTCCTTTTTTCTCCAACTGCTTCGCTCCTTCTCGAGAGAAGAGAATCACTCTCTTCCCCCCACCCTAATGCAGGAGTTTTCCCTCTTCCTTTTCCTCTACTAAGGAATCTCTTTTTTTCCATAGCAGGCTAATAGGCTTTGACCTAGAAATAAGTGTCTCTCTTGGGTGAACCTTCATGATGACACCTCCCTGAATCCTCTCGGCAACGTTGAAAGACAAAACCTCTTCCTTTTTCTAAAAGACGAGGCGATTTTTTTTTCCTCTGTTATGGGATAAAATATGCCTCTTCCTCTCTCCAAATGATTGGCCGCCCATCCTCGGCTCCTTTTCAGGAAAATAAGCAGCGTGTTTTTTTTATCGCGATCAAGAAAGCCCTTCTTTCCTTTTTTTCCCCCCCTTCTGTCTGAGACCCCCCCCCCAGTTAGGATCGAGGTTGCCCCGACCCGCCTTTCGGGAAACTGCTGCACTCTCTTCCCAGCCCGACTGAGAATGGTTCCCCCTCTTTTTCAACGCGTCCACTTCTTTTCCCTGGCTCTCCTAAATTCCCAAGTGTCGAAGAAGCTGCTCCACAGACAAAATCGCCCCAAAGAAGAGAGCTTCCCCCTGGCCTTCAGAGAACGGAATTCCCCTTTGGTTATATTGCGAGGAGTCCTGTTCTGAGATGCCGCCTTTTTCTTTCAGATCCTAAATCGTGTCGGAGACCCTGGGAAGATCCCCAAACCCAAGGGGACCGGCAGGGTTCTTCCCAGGAGTAAGAGGGAACTTTGAAGCCCATAAGAACGCTTGAGAGACAGACCCCTCCCCCCCCCGATTAGGTGAAGTGTCCCATAGAAGTTGATCTTCTCTCTTTGTAACCTTACTTAGAATCCTGCAATGGCCTCTTCCCCCCTCAAAGAAGAGAATATAATCTTTTCCCCCCTCGACCAGCACCAATCAGCACCTTTTAACCCCCCCCCTTTTTTAGCGGCCCTTTCCATTTCCCGTTAGGAAAGGACCTCTTTATTACCAAGGGAATAGCATCCCCCTGGACAATGCTCATCCCCCTTTTTCCCCCCCCCATGAAGAGAAGACATACTCTTTTTTTTTTCCCCCTGATTATAATGAAATCCCTTTTCTTTTTCCGACATTGATCACGCCCTTCTATCTTAGCGCTTCCTTTGCGGCAGAAGAGAGAAGCCGATTTCCGGAAAAATGGATAGATCCCCCCCCCCTGATTTAGATGCTTTCTTTTTGACCTTTCGCACTTTCCCGGCCTTTACAGCACAGACGGTACCTGCGCCCTAGCTTTCTTCCCCCCCCCCCCTCATGGATTCACACAGATTTCAATTAACCTTCTACCCCACCCACAAAGCATTGAGGGCATTTTATTTTCTTCTCCAATTCAGCAGCGCTAATCCTTTTCCTCCCTCTCTGCTAGAGATTGAGCCCCCCCCAACGGGATGTGAGCTTTCTATATCCGTCATGTGAAGTGAATTGATCTCATTTCTTCCAAATAAACGAAGGAGGCGCCCTTTCTGATAGGAGAAGTTTTCGCCCCCCTTCCAAAAAGGAAGCCTTTTCTCCCTGCCCTAAAAGACCGACCTCCCCTAACAACGATATAAGTTCAGGAGGTCCCCTGGAGGCAGTGGATTCAGTTTTTTTTTTTTTCTTTTTTTTTAATACAATCTCCCCCAGCACCCCTCCTCTCGGAAGACTGTACCTCCTGGGATCTTAAACGAGAGCGTTTCAGCCATTCCTCTTACTCACGATCAGGTAGAGTTCGCCATTCCCCTCCTTCTGGATATGACCCCTTTCCCCCCTGCCTGTGGCAGGGAAACATTCGAGGGCGTCGTCTTTTACTTACTAGTATCGGGAGAAGGCTTCGAGCGCCGCTTCCCCCCCCTTCTCCCTCTTAATGGAGGCGATATGGGTAAGGATATCCTCAGCAAACCCGCTCCCTTCCCTTCCCCTTTTACGTATCAGGAAACTTGTCGCGCATTGTGTATTCCCCCCCTCTAACAAAATTGAGTTAAATAGGGGATGCCACTCTCCCTGTTCTATTTCAGAGTAGTCGAATCCTTCTTCCCCCCACAAAGTTAACAACATTGTTCCTCCCCTTCTTCCCAATAACAACATTTAGGGGGGTAACCGACTCTCCCCCCGACTTACCAAGTTACCGACTCCTCCTCTTTCACCATGATTCCCAATGGGTTTAGAAAACCTACCCGGCCGCACCCCCCCTCCCTTCCCCACATTGAACACATTGAGAGAGCCCTTCCCTTATTGAATCTTTCGCTGTTCTTTTCGCTGTCGAAGTTCGCCTCAGCCTTTCTCAAGAGCCGAAAGTTTTTACCCCTCCCTACGTTGTTGTTGTTTGATCTTTTTTTTTTTGAGAGGCCTATCTTTTGGCTGGGGATTCCCCCAGACCGGCGAAAAGATGCAATCGCATGTTTTCTTTTCGTTGTCAGAAAGGATCGGCCGTTTTTTCTTTTTTTTGGACCTGAAATTTGAGTCGGGTTGAGTCGGGTAGGTTTCTACCTTTTTTTCTTTTTCTTGGGGGTTTTTTTTTTTTCTTCCTTCGTTTCTCTTTTTTTAAAGGGAGTCGGGTACACCCCCCCCCTTTTTCAACCCTCCCGGAAGGGAGCGCGCCCCCCCTTTTTCTCCCTTTTGGAGATCAAAATGCTCACTTCCCTTTTCCCCTTTTTCTTGGAATGGAACGGAAGATGTGGCCAAAAAGATGGAAACGCACCCCTTCCCCCCCTTCTGAATCTGTGGTGGACGACACCTTTTTCTTTTAATTTTTCAAAGTCTATGTCATTCCCCTCTTAGTATCCTGACCCACGATCTCCCTGCCCTTCCTCCCCTGAAGAGGAGACAACCCGGAAGACGACCTGCCTCTTCACTTTGTTTTTCTTCCTCTTCTTTTTGTCAGATAAAAGAAAAGAAGTTCTTCTCAGACGAGATCGTTTTGTCCTCCCTGGATTCGAAACTTCCTCCTTTTTTTCCCAGGATTGAAGTTTCTTTCGAGGGACGAAGATTCCTTTTCTTTGTTTTCCTTGTGAGGATTGTGATGTCCAACCCTCCCCCTCCCCCCTTTTTCCTTTTCCCGAGAGATGTCCTCCCTCTGGGTTAGAACGGAAACCTTTTTCCTTCCCTTAGTTCTCTCCGTAGGTCGGAGGAAAGGTGGGGCTTCCCCCTTTATTAAGAGAACAGAGTCTGTTGAAGTCATCTTTAGTAAACCCCGCACGTAACCGAACATTTCTTTTCTCCTCTCACCAATCCAGCATTGCTCTAACCCTCTTCCATACGATAGGCGTGAGTTCACCCTCCCCTGGCTGTATTGGCGAAGAAATAAAAGCCCTCCTCCCCCTTTGCTTCGTTAAGGGGAAATCGTTTTTTCCTTTTTGCGAATGAGAAGAAGCTTTGGTTTTTTCTTTCAAGATCGGGACGGTGCATCTTCTTCCGATCGCAACCTCCAAAAAACACTTTCTCTCTGAATGAGGTGTCCCTTTTTCCGATCGGTCTGGACGGCCCCTCGTCGCCCGACCGAGGCGAAGATGCAGCCACCTTTCCTCCTCCTTCTCCCCCTCGCAAAATAAAAACTTGATTTGCATTATCCTTTTTTTTTTCCAGATTGGGATTATAGGCGGCGCTTGCAGGCCGGCGTGTTCCCCTTTCCCTCCGAGATGATTTGGTCACTTACTTATTTAGGCGAATCCGTGGACGGACCTTCCCCCCCTCCCTAAGTGCGATTCCGTGCGTTTCCTTGTTTTTCCCTTGTACCCCTCTTCCAATCTCCTTATGCCAGGCAAGGATGAGAAGGACTTTCCCCCCCCCTATCTTCCCACGTTATATGTTTCTTGATTAATCCCTTGTAAAGGTTATGAGATATCGTCCTCACCATTTTAACTGGAGGAGAAACGCTTTTTTCCCCCCCCCCCCCCAGTGAAAACCTTTCCAACCTCTTTCCCTTTCTTTGTCGAGGTTCTAAGACCCTTCTAAACTACGGCTTCTCCCGTCACAGCCTCGAAGATAAAACAGCATTTCCCATCTTCTTTCCCCTTCTGAAGGAACGGGTTAGGAGTTTAAATTGGTCCTCCCCCTTTTCTTCGTGACTCCTTTCTCACGTGGGGATAGTTCGGCCCTTTTCCCTTTTTTCCCTCGTTTTCCGATAACTGTGCCCTTGTTCCTTCCCCTTCTAAGTAGGATGGTAACGCTTCCCAGTTTATTCAAGAAGGTGCGCTTTTTTCCTTCCCTCCTTTTACTGAAAACGCTATCCTTTTTCCCTCAGGGGATCTTTAGAATGGAGATACGGAAGACGTTTTCCTTTCGTCGTGGAAAGGACGACCTTTTCTTGAGGAACATAATTGGCTTCCTCTCCTTCATATGGTATAACGGCGATCCCCCCCCGGATGGGATGAACCCTCCTCTCTCTCTCTTTTCCAGGGGAACCTTTTTTTTTCCCTTTTTTTTTATTTTCAAAGTTCCCTTCTGAACATACCGGAATTGCTTCCCGCACGAGGGACTAGTCCCCCTTTCTTTTTCGAGGAACATTTCCCTGTATTGTCAGCGGCCCGTATTCGCGTCTGTATCCACCTACGGCAGTAGTTGTTGGTGTCCTCTCCCCCCTTCCTTCTTCCTATGCGCGAGATAATCGTCTGAAGTTTTTATGAAAGCCGAGGCGCGCTGCCTTCCCCTCCTCTTTTCGGATAAGCGCGGCTTCTTTTTCCTTTTTCCGCGGCTCCCTTTCCCGATATCTTTGCCAATCTCGAGTCTTTTTTCGTGGCTTGTCCCAAGGGTCCGCATAATAATATGTTTATCCTTGTCTTCAGCTCGTTTTTATCAGCGTATAGCGCTTTTTTTTTTTCCCGAGTGTAATCGAGAGGACACCACCACTTTTTTCTTTTTTCTTTCATTTTAGCAGGAAGCGACTACTTCTCCTTCTCTCATAGGCCGCCTCCCCGTGTATAGTTCCCTCGTTTTTCTCTGCATGCAGGTATGTTTTTCCGCCTTGAAAGGAAGTACATTTTTCTGTTACCCCCATGTCGTTATCACCGCCCTCTGAGAGGAGTGATTACCTCCTATTACCCGAACTTTCATCACTCTTTTCCCGCCCATACTTCGGCGAGAGCTTCTATTTTTTTCCTAAGAAGAGGGTGGTTAGCCCCTTTTTTTTCCCCCCCCCCTCCCCCCGCCGCAAAGATCCTCGGCGTCTCCCCCAAGTTAGGCTAGCGTTTGACCTTCCCTCTAATTAAAAAGAGCTCGATGCTATAGAAATAATGATCTCTCCTTTCGCATGATGTCACTCCTCGGAAAAAACGCGCTGAAGCGCCCCCTCTTCCCCTTACGAAAATGGCGCTCCTCCCCTTCTCCTCCTACGCGAACTAGATCCCGCAGCGGCGGACCAATTTCTTCCCCCCTCTCTTCATTCATAGAAAGGATCGTCTCTTTCTTCTTCGAGGCGTGCCCTTTTCCGACTTTCGGCTCGCGGTCTGTCTTTCGACCCTTCCCAACGTCGCCTTGACCCCCCTTTTTTTTTTTGGGCACTGGCCAGGAGACGAGGACCGTCCCCCCTCCGCACGCGAGTCTTTTTTTCCCTCGATTCGGTTTTCCTTTCCCATCAAGACATAAGTAGAACGTGGTCTTCTTCCCGTCTATGAATCCTTGCAATTTTCCTTCCCTCTTCCCCCCTTCAGAAGCGTCTTTTCTCCTCATCCCCTCCCCCCTCCCCATCAGAAGCAACGTCACTTTTCCTGTGGGTTCGACCCCCAGCCAGGTCGTTGGATCTGCGCCAGAAAGTATTTCCCCCAGGTTCCCCAATCGCCGGCAATGCGCATCCCTCCCCAAAAGCCTGCCGCGTCCTACTTCCCCCAACGCCCCACACCCTGATTTATCCTCTTTTGCCCCCCCCCCGCTATGACCGACATTTGTCCTAGGGATGTTGGCTGTGCATTTTCTCCAGACGCATCGCCCTCCCCGATCCTTCTTTGGGGAAAAATAAATGTCTTTTTCCTAAAAAAGATTTTTATTTTCCCTCAGCTGAGGACCTTTTTCCCCCTTCTCATTGAGGACTTTATTTCCTGACAAGATTAGCAGTCGCTTGTATTCCCCGGATTTACCCTTAACTTACCTAAAAAAGAATTGCCCCGCAAATGAAGAAGAGTAATCCCTCTTTTTCTCTACGATTGAGGCACGCCCTCCCTCCCCACCGCTGGGGGATTGGCACACGCGAGCGCGCCCTTTTTACTTGCTCTTTCCATCAGAAGGCGGCGCAACATCCCCTTTCTTCTCCCTGAGACCTGATTTCCGATCTTGAGCACCTCGGATTCTTGGTTTCACTTAAAAGACCCGATTTGCTTTCCCGTTTTCAGTTTTGTTTTTTTTTTTTCCGCTTTGAACGACGCCATCTTGGAGTGGGCTTTCAGGTTTTTCCCCCCCCTCCCGAACCCCCCCGGCAGTCGTTCACCCCCCCTGAAGAGTTAGACCACTACCCTTTTCGAGACTCCCTTCCCCCGGAAATCATAAGCCTCTTCCCCCGACGATCCTGCGGGTCAGTCTGGGCTTTTTTTTCCTAGTTCCCCCCCTATAGTTTTCAGGAAAAATTCGAGGGGCCCTTCCTTCTTTACGCGGCTGGGAGAAGGCTGCGCTGGCCGTCCCTCTTCCCGGAGAGGCCCCCCTTTAGCTAAGCTTCCTTTTTCCCTTGTCACTGACGTTATCACATTCACCATTGCCGATCTCCTTTTCCCCCCCCGCAGAGGCAGCAGGCCGTAAACACCATTGCTTTCTTTCCCTTTTTCCTTGCTTTCCGAGTAGTCGAAGTCAGTTTCCTTCCCCCCCTGTTCCCGCTCCCTTACGGTATCTTTTTCGGTAAACAACAAAGATCACCCCCTCTTTTTCCCCCGACCAATTAAAATCAATGGATCTCCCCCCAGACCGCATTTCCCTCCTTTTTAGAAAACCTACCCTTCTTCCCCCCCCTTTGCACCCACATGAAACCCTTGCGCTTTCTTCCTTTCTGACACTAAAAGGAAGATTGAAACCCATGCCGCTTTTCTCTGTAGAAGGAGATAAGCATACAATCCCCCCCCCCCCTCCCACCATTATATTTTAAATCCTCCTTTCTCCCCCTTCGGGCTCTGAGAACAATCGTATCTTCTTTCTTTCTTCTGAGAGAATTCTCCCCTCCCAACCCCGGAATGGATTTCTTTTTTTTCGTGTTTCATAAAGGAGACGGCCGGGATGGCTCTTTCCTTCCCTTGGTAAATGGACAATTAATTTTTTCGGGTTTGACTTTCATGGTGAGTAGGGTAGCGGTCTTTTTTTCCCATTGAATTGTATTGCGTCGGGTACTTTTTCCCCCCCTAAAGGGTGTCCCCCTCCAACCCCCTATCCCGGAAGGGGAGAGGCCCCCCTTTTTTATCCCTTTTTGGTCGATAAAACTGCTCACTGGACTTCTTCCCCTCCCTTCAATCGATGCATGACGACTATGGTTGCAAATGGTTACGGCCTCTTCTCCCCCTTCTCTCCAGTGTTAGATCGGCCCTTTTTGAATTGCATCCCCCCCCCCCAGTAGGGAAGATGAGATTCTTCCCCCTTGGGGGCATATCAGATGCGCGGCCTCTCTTACCTGCCTACGAATAGAATGTTGTCCTGCCCTACTCCCCCTTTTCCCCCGGTCGGGTTGAAGATCCATCCCCCCCTTTCCTTTCCATTATACGAAGAGATCCCCCCACCCGGTCTGTGATGTTGATCTTTTTTCCCCCCCTCGGTGAAGAATCCTTCTCGTCAGTGTAAGGAGGCTCCTTCACGAACGGCCTCTCTTGGGCCCTTAACTTCAGCAAACTGAAAGCACTTCCATTATGGAGGAGTCTCTCTTCCTTTTCTAGAGGGGGTAGACTTTTCCCCCCTCCTGAGAGCTAAGGAGGACTCCGACCCCCGTCCCTCCGGTGGGAGAATTCCCCCCCCTCCCTAATGAGAAGTCTTCTTCCTCCTGATTTTGAGTAACCCCCCTAGTCCCTGAACAGGCGGTCTCTCATTTCTCTTTCCCCTCCAAATAAAGAATCTCCCCAGGTCGGCCAATAAACGTCTTTTTTCAAAAAAGGAGGAATCCCCCTTTATTAAAGCGACTGCCTTTTCCCCCCCTTCCCTCAATTCGTGTGGCTCAATAGCAACATTTTCTTTTGAAATCGGGGACTTTTCTCCTAATTTTTTTTAGAGACGCCTCTTGACCTGTGAGAAATTCCCCCTCCCGATCGAAGCTAAATCTTTCCGCACCTGGATGTGTCCGCCCCCCACTCGTAGATAGGTATGGACGTGTCCCTCTCCTAAGAAGAGCTCTTTTTCCCCTTCTTGATTAACTTAGGCATCGCCCCTAAACCTACTCCGGGGGTGGCGTTGCATCCCCTCTTTTCCTTTGGCGGCAGATGCAGGACGGTGGCCCTTCCTTGTGCTTGCGATACGGGAGGCAATGTACTTTTTTTTTCCTACCATGGTAAGAAACCACATTGAAGTCCCCTTCTTCTTCTTGATGATTGGGATGTCTTTTTTTCTGATGAATTAGCTTATGGCCTTCCCCGTTTCCTCCCCCTTGCAAGGCTTCCCCCAGGCGCAGAGTCTTTGCTTCCGCACGCCCCAACAACTTCCATGTTTTCCCCAGGGCGGCTCACCCTGGCGAATCCGCTTTTTTTTTTGCCAACCCTGGCCTTTTCCCGTTTCGCTGTTCGCGACACGATGGAGATCCCGTTTTTCCTGCTGCGCCAGCTCATCGGCACGCCCTCCTTCCTTCCTCTCCAGCGACGATACGGTTCCGTAAGATCGACTTTTCCTTTTTTCCGCGCGATGCTTTTTCCCTTTTTCTGCGTCTTGACACGTTTTAGTTTCTTTCCGTTCCATAGTGGACGCGTTTCTTTTTTTCCTGTGGATAGCCAAGCCCATCTCTTTTTCTTTGGCGAGATGCAGCATTTTCTGGTTAGTATCGCGTCCTCACCCGCGAGCCTAACTTTTCTCCCGCCGAGGATAGTGAAGCGTTTTTTCCTTTGATTAAAGGCGCTGCGCACACCCCGCTTTCAATTAATGCCGATCCCTTTCTCCCCTCCTGGCCGAAAGAATGATGAAAGTCGGTTTTTTTTTTCTTTTCTCAAAGCGGAGATCCCTTCCTTTCCCGCTCCGGACGGTGCTCTTGGTAACACTCAGAGCCCAATTGCCGAGATCGCCCCCTACCCTGGAGGTATTCCTTTCCTCTTTTCACATAAAAGCACGAGGACAAGTCTTTTCGAGCGACCCCGACCGTAGTAAGCTTGTTCTTTTTTCCGTATAAAGAGTAAGTAGACTCCAAAGAAGGCATTCTTTATGGTGGGACTACACTTCCCATAGATGATGATTCGAGCGAGATGCTTATGCAGGGGGCCCTTTCCTATCGTCAGACCTTCCTCCTGTATAACTGTGCCTTCTTTTTTCTTTCAGGGTGCCCCCCCGGCACTTTCCCTTCACTCCCCCTTTGTTAGAAGATATCGTTCCTCCACTCAGATCGCAAAATGGACCACCCCTCCCTACCTAGCCCCACCACCACCGCTCGCAAAAATCGCACTCTTTCTTTCATTCAGATGGTACTAGAGGAATGTTGCAACCCCCACCGACTGCCTTTCCTACGGATATTTCGACTTTCCCGCCTCCTCCTCTTTTATCGAGTAGAATCGGCCTCTTTAATAGCAGTAGGTTCCTTTATGTAGTCTTCTGCAAATGCCTATTGCTGAGATGCTATTTCTTTTTCGGTGAAACACCCACTCGCCCTTGGTCGTTCTCACCGCCGAGGCTCCTCGATTCGCTTGTTATCGCCGTTCGACCCATATTCCCTTTTTTTCGGCAAATGAGGGGAAGCCCCTTCGATCGGCCGGGCCCCTCCTACGTGTTTTTCCTTTTAATTTCTCGCGATCACCCTATAGTTGCGTGAGCCTGTACCCTCTCTCGCGTTTGCCGCCGTAACCCCTTGAGAGGGAAAATTTCAATTCGGGACCTCCTCAACTCATTTTACAAAGAAGCTTTTTTATTTCAAAAGTACCTTTCCATGTCCAACGATTGTTCTTTTTTCCCGAAGAAATGGAGCAGACGCACTCCCCCCCCTTTAAAAATCCACCCCCCCCTCATTTCGCGGGACCACTTGCCTCCTTTTTCTTCGAGCTTAATTTCATAGAAAGGATCGTTCTCTTCGAGGAGAAGAATGAAATGGTCCTTCTTTCTTTTCTGATCGGTTCTTGTCCTCCCTTTTTTTCCTCGAAAAAAATTAGCCTTTTCCCTGTTGCCAGGGTTGCCCTTTAAACGCACCAGCTTATTTCTCCCCTTTTCTAGAAAATACAGAGCTTCAGAAGCACCCTGTTTGGAAATAGATTCGTTTAGCCAGGGGATATATGCTCCCCCTTTTCCTTCGATTACTGGACAATGCATAGGGTCCCCCTTTCCAGGGAAAGAAGCTCCTTTTCCGCCGTATAAAGCCCTCTTTTTTCCCACGCCCCGGCAAAAAAGTAGGGCCATTAAATTCTCCCACCGAAAGAACTCCCATTACTCGAAGACCACCCCCCTGAGAGGCCATTCGATTTGCAAAGCCTGCCTACAATAAAGCACCTCCTTTTTGTATGAAACTCCCATAAATTTTTGCGAGATGCCTTTTTATTCTTTTTCTTCCTCTTCAGAGCTATTAGGGCTCCATAAACAGTTATAGAAGAGTTTTTTCTTTCTTCTCTTCCACATCCATTGAGATCGCGGCAGGAAAAAAAGATTTCTTTCTCCTTTGAACTCACAGAAAGCTCCTTTTCCCCCCCACCGATTCTCAGTCGCCCCCTGATTTAAATTAAAGAATCCCCTCGTCATTTCCCCTTAGAAAATGACTCCTCCTTTTTTTGCCTCTCAGACTTTTTAACTCACTCCCCTTTTTTTCCTCCCGAACCTTTTTCTTTCTCTTGAGTCTGCTGCAGCACGTCTTTTTTTCCCTTCTCCTTTTTCTTTGCTCGGCCATGGGCAAAATTGTACCTCGGGATTACTGCGCAGGATCCCCCTTTCGCTTGAGATCTGTGGCCCCTTCTCCTTTTTATTGGGACCTAAACCCACTCTCTAAGTTAAGGAGGTCACCCCCGACTCCATATCGCGGTTGCGTCTCCCCTGCTGTGAAGGGGTTTAATAAATTCCGCCCCCTTCCCCCTTGAGACTCCAACTGACGAGTTAGAAAACTCCCGTTTGATTCATGAGGCACCGCTCTTTTGAGAAAATAATAAGACCTTTCTCTGAACCGTTGTCCCTTCCTCCTGTATCAAAAACACCGTGCGTCTTTGCCTTCCCTTTTCTGGGCGTAGGACCGTGATGGGGGCGCCTCCTCTTCTTCCTCGAGAGCAGAACATTCTTTTTTATATGGCGGTCAGGATCCGTAACTCCTTGAGTACATGACATAGGACTCTTTCCTATCTCCACCTGGATCGGAAATGGGTGTCTCCTCAGAGCAAGCCCAATGCGTTCCATCTGGGATGACACTCTCCCCCTTCTCCCCTTGATTTCCGAGCCATGTCGAAGTCATTGATCCCCCTCCCCTTGGAAGATAAAGAAGCTGGGCGGTGGCTTTCCCCCCCCCCCCCCCTTTAGGGGTGGTTCCAGAAAGAACTCCCAATTTTTTTTTGGGGGGATTACCAGTAACGACTCCCCCCTTTTTCCCCAATGATTACAAAGGTTAGAACCCCGGAAATTAATCGGGACTTCTCCCCCTTCTTTTTGCGAGGAGCCCTCCCGGCTCTTTCTATGACAAATAAAATGCCGCTTTTCTTTCCCTTTTTGCGTGTTCTTTTTCGATGTCCCCCTTCTTTTTTTTCTCCTCCAAGACAAAAGAGGTTTGGAGAAGAGCCCTTCCCTCGTTTTCCTCATACTTTTCTCGAGATGGGGGTCTTCGGAGCTTTCACCCCTTTTTTCTTCTTTTTTCTTGGATGACTGAGCGCTCCCCTCCCCCTAAAAAGCGCAGAAAAGATGTCCCCTTCTTCGGTCAGAACTTCTCCCCTCCCTTTTCTCTCCCCTTGTTCAAGGGGGTAAACTGGCCCTAATTAATTGCGCTCTTTTTGCCGAAACAATTCTTTCTTTGTGAGTCGGGTCACTGGTAAAGTCATTGATTTTATTTCTTTTTTCCCTGTCGGGTTACCCCCCCCTACTTTTGGGTTTTTCCCCCCCCCAACCCCTATCCCCTTCCTCGTCTGCCAAAGGTTCTTTTGGAGATCACGGACGCTCCCTTGACTAACTCGGAAATAAAGTCGGAACTTTCGACCCGGTGCAGCCACAGATGTAACTCCCCTTTGTTCTTTCCCCGTGGTCCGACACCTGAGCGCAGTTCTCCCCCCTTCCCCCTTTTCCTTTCTCAAGGTCCTAGTGTTCCTTCCAGTTCGTTCCCTTTCCCCTCCCCAGCCCCAGTGAAGGCCCGCTTTTTTTCTTTCTCGATGGCCGCGGCGCTCGCCTCTCGTACAGCCGACGCCTCTCCCGCCGGCCAAGGTGTGTTCTTCCCTCCTCTTTAGGTGAAGATCCCCAGAAGGAAGCTTTCCGGCTGGCCTTTGATTGCCGCCATGGCTGACCCCTCTTTCCCCTTTCTCTCTGAAAGAAGGGAATTCACGGTGCCGTTTTTTCAGGCGGAAGAAGTCCCTTGGAGCTTATGAAAACCCCTTCACCTCTCCCTTTTTTCCCCGCCTCCGCGAGAGGCTGCGCCCTTAGAGCGGGGGTCCTCCAAAGGCTGGATGCACCAATCTTTCTCTTCTCCCTACGGTGCCACCTGTGGGCGAAAAAAAACACCCTTCCTCGGGGCGCCTTCTCTGTTGAAGACCCTTTTATTTTAAACGCAGAGAACTCTCCCCCTGCGGCTCTCAGGCCCGAGAAAAATCTCCTTTTCGTTTCTCATCGATAGCGCGTGCTTTCCCTCTCTCCCCCCCACCCCAAAAAGGCACGGCTCTTTCCTCCAATAAAAGCAATCAATGCTTTTTCCTTCTTTTCTTTAAGTGTGAATGCGGGGAATCCTTCTTCCGTGAGACTGAGAAAGCTTTTTTAGGCACGTTCCCTTTTTCCTGACTTGATCAGCATAGAAAGATAAATCGTGTACTTGATAGAAATGATGGTCCTCCCTCCCCCCTCCTCTCTCTTTAGGAAGGCAATTCTCCCCTAAAAGAGCGCCCTCCCTTCCCAGGATTGTGTCACTGTCGGGCCCCTTCGCCCCCCCCCCCCTTCCCCCTCCCTTGTTTTCTTCCCAACCCGCCACAGAGGTTTGAGTTATGTCTTTTTTCCCCAAACCTGACCTTTGATCGGACATTGACGCGCTGACTTTTTTTTTTCTCCCCCTTTTTTCCCCAATGTT
>Ga0179591_1299560_pt1 | contig 19562 bp, 34 predicted proteins | sample CZOMad2_1_08_16f_FD_182891 | JGI IMG/M metagenome (GOLD analysis project Ga0179591, IMG submission 182891) | Vadose zone soil fungal communities from Angelo Coast Range Reserve, California, USA - CZOMad2_1_08_16fungal (PacBio error correction) | ecosystem: Environmental > Terrestrial > Soil >... | reverse complement strand
TTCAGCTCCTTCATTTCTTTCGTCGGTTCCAACTAACTCCTTTCCGTTTTCGTCGTGCCATTTCCGCGTCTTCCGTGGTCCCCCTTCACAAGTACATTCTCTGCCGAAACTGCAAGGTCGTTGTCTTGCTATCACTTGTCTGCCATCCACTCCTAGACCACATAATTCCGACCCCCTTTTTTTTTCGGCCCGTGACCGAGTCGCGGTTATTTCCGTATTCGGAGGCCCTGATATCATTACGATTCCCTTCTCCAACGTCGAATCGAATCCCCCACTTTCGACTCCACTCCCCCTCGCTTTTTGTCCCTTGAAGTAATCGTGTTTTCCTTTCATTTCTCACCCCCGAACCACCTATTCCGTTGTGCGTGTCTAGACGTCGCGGAGTGCTTTCTTAGGGGTTTTGCTGGGGCTATCCCGGAACGAGGAGATGTCGTGCTGCATTGCCCATGAGTATCAATCCATCGGGTCTTCCAGCCTTGTTTTTTTTTGAGGGAACCACCTCCCCCCGGTTTTAGTAAAAGATCGCCCTTTCCGGACAGGCGTCCGTTTTTCCCTATATTTTTTTTCGAGCTTCCGTTTGCCCGCTGTTTTAACTGTGAACGAGTAAGGTCTTGTTTTTCCTTCGTCCAGCACCTTTCGCCGATATTACTACCTAGTCACCCTTCCTGCGCTCGTAAACCAAGGTCCGTCTGTGAGTTTCTACAAGTGTTTTCCCTTCCCTTTCTTAAGGGCAGACTCCACTTCTCCTCCCCGACCAGGCATTCAATGTATCTTTCTTGAATCCTTGCTTGTGGTCTACCGTTTTTAGTCGATATTGCCCATTCTTTCCCCACGCGGAGAAGCTTCTTTTATCCCCTGTCATTGCGTCGGGTTCCGACATCTTTGCCCCCCCCCCCCCGATCAATGTCTGTCCCCCCTTTTCCCAGGAGGAGGTTTTGTTGCCCACTTCATGACCTGTCTTACATTTCTTTTCCTCTTTTAACCCCCTGTTTTGTATAAGTCTCCATCCAAGTATCCACCGAGCTAGCCTATGGAGTTCCCCCACTTCATGTTAGACCGCGTGTTGATGTTCCTTCCGCAGATGTCCAAGTTTTCTAGTCCCCCTTTCTTATTTTCCTTTTGAGACGCCCTTTAATCTCCCCTCATTCGAATCACCTGACCGCTCTAAAAAATCCCATCCCTGGGCAACATTCGCGGGCCAATTCTTCACCTTCTCCTTTCCGACGGTTGTCGTGGATTGTCCGAATCCCTTGCGTGCCTGTACCCCTCTGCTTCTTCCTTCAATTTTTTTCAAGCCCCGTGGTACATGCTCTAGTCTTTCCCGGTGCCCCTCCTCCCTCTCCCAGTTCATGCATTACGTGGCCGACGCCCATACAGCGGATCCTTTCGGATGATCTTTTAACTCCTTAGGAACCATATTTTTAGAAGAAACCCCCTCTAAGGAAACCAATTTGCTGTTTTTTTGTTCATATCCAGAATTAAACAACAGACATATTTGGTCTGGGGACCATTTTGTGCACCCTGGTCGAGGCAAATGTACTCGTCCTGAGTTTCTTCTTCGTCATTCACAGTTTTTCCCGGTTCTTTTGTGCCGCGTTCCCCCTAGATAAGTTTCGTCAGAAGTCATTAGCATCCCATAACTCCCAGTTTTCTGAAGAACACCTTCTTTCTCCAGCGTGAAACCGTACAACTATACCATGCCCCATTTGTAATGGATCGACAATAACATTTTGATCCCTTTCGCTTCTTCTGTTTTTTCCGCAGTCCCGGGGCCTGACATTTTACCCGGACAATCGCGAGCTGATGTACCTTTGGAGCTCAGTACTTCCCCTTGATTGCCGTTCCCCCCTCTGAAGGGAAGCCCCTGTGAGGGCAACCTTCCCCCAAAAACCCCCTTTTGGATTCATTTTATAACTTTTTCCCCCGATACCGGTTTTCTTCATCCATCCCTCTTTTCGTCAGGTTCCTCACAATTCCCCTGATGGGGAGAAACTCAGAGTTACAGGCGGCTAAAAAATTTCCCCGATGCCACCCTTTTCCTCCAGTTTGTTGTTTGTAGGGTCCGTGGGCACTGCCATGGTCCCCCCCAAAGCAACAGACTGATCCCAGTTTTTTTCCCGACCACCTCTTTTTTATCACATGTATCTTTTTTCTTTCCTTAGCCAGGACGGCCGAGCAAATCCTTCCCCCAAGAAAGTGTACCGCTTAAATTTCACCTTCATTTTATTCGCCCATTCCCGCGTACCTTTCTCCCCGGGCCACTTTCCGGTTTCGCTAACATTTTTACCTCCGGGTTGTCCATACGCGAGTATCTCCGATTCCCACAGACGTTGTCTTTTTTGTAGAGCGCACTGAGGGGTATGACCCGCGTTTTTTTTGTTGAGTGAGAACCCTTTTTTCTCCACAGGAGTTACTAACCGCGATTCGTGCCTCTTTTAGTAAGAGAGTTCTGTAGGTATACCCGGTCCCTCGTTTACTCTTATGTGTTTGAATCCCCCCCTTTATCAGATGGATTTGGTCGCAGCATTCTTAACAAGTATGTGTTCCGTCCTAGAAGCGAACAAAGGAGGCCTTCCAACCATCCCCCTCCTCTTTTCTCGCACATGTATCGTTTTTTTTGGGTATGACTGCCTTTTTTTCATTTTTCCTTGGACCATCCCCCCCCCCCCTTCTCTACTCAGAGTGGGTTGTGACCAACGCCTTTCATAGTTTTCTCCCAGGCCCACGCTGTACGACCGGTGCGTCCCCGAAGAGGATGTCATTCTGCCCTACCATCTCTGCCCCAACCTCCTCAGCTACCCCCCCCCCGTTTACCCCTTTCCTTGATCCCCTTCCGGCACTGACTACTTTGGTTCTTGAGATAATGCCCTTCTTTTTTCTACTAGACAGCACCATACTTCTCCTCTGTCCCAGCTTGGCGCCATTCCCTGGCCCACTAACACATCCTTCAATGGATTCACCGTCCTTTTTCTGTTTTACTTTTAATCCCTTACATCTTGTGGGACTCTTCTTTCGTCGAACTCCTTGCACAGCAGTGGTTCTGTGATTTTCCGTATCCTTCGATTTAGGAGTGATATTCACCCCCTCAAACCGTCACAGTTATCGTTTCCTGCCGCCCCCTGATCCTACCCTGAATACCACCTTGATAACTCCTTCCAGGTATGGGCCAGCCCCCTACCCTACCCGCATCCCCCCCCCCCCCCCCCCCCCCCACCCCCCCCCTGGCAAAAGTATCACCTCCCCCCGCAACCCCGCCCACCCGGCCCCATTGTTGGGACTTCCGTTTTCCCATGTTACACTCACACATGCTAACATCAACTTTTGTATTTCAGCCGTAGCGTCTCTTAAAGCCACCCTCCCGAGTTTTGCCTTTTAGCATTTCACCTAGTGCACTCTTTTATTCTCCCCCCTTTTAGGCCCCCTTAGCCTGTATTCCTTGACGATCCTGAGCTTTCGTTAATTTTTCCCGCTGTCCCTATCCCTCATCGGCCACTGCCTCCAGAGACAATCCGAGCTGGATCCTCCGTAAGTGCTCCCCCTTTTGACGGAATTTATTTTTTGTTTTTGGCTGGCCTTTTTCCCAGTTCTTTTTCCCTGGCTTTCCTTCTCCCCTCGGCTTCCATCCCCCCACGACACTTTCAGTCCGGGAACCCCATGTTCTTCCGTCGGGAACCAGGTGGTCTCGGGTTCCAGCTCCTGGCCCTTCGCGTGTTTTTGTTTTGTAGTTTCCGGACGGTTTCAGGTCCACCCAGGAGGGACCTCTATTTCTTTTTGCGTTTTTCAGAACGCTCCTTTCAGTTCATTACTTTCCCCCTCACGCTGTCCATTTTTCCACGCCACTCTTCACTGCGTTGTTTTACCCCCTCCTCCCTTCGCGGGACCATCTTTTGGTTCACGACGTCTGGCTTATAGCCACCGGAAGTCCTGCAATGGTTTTTTCTCACTCTCAACCCCCCCCCGGTACCCCCCCCCTTTTTTTTCTGCCGACCACGACCGGCTTGCGCCCTTTCTCCCATTGGCACTCGCAGATTTCTCTCCCCCGCCCGAGCACACGCCGGCTTTTTTTTTCTGTGGTCTTAAAGTAGTCATGTGAGCAATCGGTCCGTTCCCCTCTTCCTTCGCGGCACGCCCAGGCCCCGCACCCCCTTTCCCCCCACGTCTTCTAGGAACCCTCCAGGACACTGGTCAATTTTCTTCGATCAATATTAATGTCTTTCCCCCGACCGCGGTCCTGCTGGACTTGCCACACCTCTGACCTGTCCCCGTTTTTTAGCTCTTGGTGTAAATTTTTCTAGAAGTACGTTTTCTACGTTTCGCCAACTTATTACCTCCAGCCCCTGGCTTTTCCCCCCGCCCATTCTCAGGAAAAGCGACCTTACTAACCCCAACCCAGCTCTTTGTCACCCCCTTCTTTTTACAAGCGTATAGCCGGTTCTGTATCGCCATCAAGGCCCCCCCCCCCTTCCCTCTCCTCCATGGTTCACCCTAGAACCCCGCGCTTTCTCTACTTTATTTTTTGATTCAACCTCACTGCTCGCTCCCTGACCGATAATACGATTCCATAGCCCCCCGCCCGAAAACCCCCCTCTCCCGAACTCCGCTTCTTAGAGCCTTCCCCATTTTTATTTTAGACGTCTGTTACGGTCGTTTGTATCCTTCTTCCCCTTGATTAAAAATGACGACCCTTCATTCATCTAGAACCTGTTTTCGTTCTTCAACGTACTGCTAGATTCGAGTCCTTCTGCTGGCCCACACTTCCCTGATCTATAGCGTCCACGGCATCCTTCCACCTCTCCCCGGTGCCGATCACCCCATAATTTTTGTCATGGTCGTCTTGCGGGTCCCTGCTATTCCATGGAGAGCACAGACCTTCCTTCGGGTCGATATGCTTTTTGGCCCCTTTCCCCTCCTGCAGTACGCCAGGCATGGGCACAAATCCCCCTCTACTTTTGGAGGGTGCCGTTGTGCCCTACGACGTACCCCCCTTTCTGCTGGGTCCTTGTCTTTTACCTACGTTTCGGCGATGACTCCCCCCCCTATTTTGTCGGGGCAGAAATTTGCCCTAGTCCCAAGCCCTTTCTTCGGTTCCATGCCGGCTCTGAGTTTCCCCTGTCCATCAAAGACACGCTCGAATTCACAAAGCCGTTCACCCCGGATAACACGATATGGCGGCCACCTCAGACGAAACCTTACTCGCAACCCTTTCTTTGAGCTAGAGCACGACCCGGAGCCCGTTTTTTTTGGCTAATTTTCTTCGACGGAGGATGATCGCTTTTTTCCATACGAACTCCCCTTCTGCATCGGAAGCCGAATGGGGCCCCCTCCCCCCCACTCCTCTTTCTTTAGACTTCATGTGCTCTTCTTTGAATCATTAGGGACGCTCAAATGACTGACCCCACTCGTAGCAGCCCGACGGTTTCTTCTTTCGAGGTTGCTGGTCTTCGCGGGTGACTGTGTCTACTCTTTGGCGATCTTCCGGCGACCCTCCTTGCTGTCGTCCCTTTTGATTGCCATGAGAAAAAAAAATCCTAGTTTCAGTTTTCGGTGGAACCATCGACCTCTTTTTGTCGGAGTTAACCTGTCTGTACCCATGCCCCTTTTTTCCCGACACGGCTGTGAGCTTTTTTTCATCAGTGCGGACAATTGTTAGGCAGGCTCCAGTTACCTTCTCCTCTCTATAACTCACTGCCTTCCCCTTCCAAGGAGAGAGGTTTCCCCCCCAGCTTTTGAGCTCGGCCACCCCCTTTTGTATAGTTCCCCCGGTTTCTATGTATGCCAATCGAAGAGGATTGCCCCCCCTCACAGCGGAACCAAGACAACTCCGACCGTCCCCGTCCGCCACCCCCCCCCCCTTCCACCCCCTTGCCCGGACTACCCTTCGGGACCCCCCTTCCTTTCCACTAGTAGCCTCTCGATGGCGACGCAGGACCGCCGATGGTCCCCCCCCTCCCCCAAACGTTCCCCGTCCCCCACACGCACCTTGGCCTTCAAGTCCACGACATAGCAGCGTCAAGGTTGAACTCTCTCCCCGCCGCCCCCTAGGCACCGGATGCGCTTACCAATTTTCACGCTCCCTTAGTCCTTTTCAACCCATCTCATTTCCCACCTCGCTCTACTTCCATTTTTAACCCACCCCAGTGCTATCCCCCGCCATCGCCGCCCCTGTCTTTACCCAGCTGCCGCGTGCTCCTCCGCATGACGTAAAAGTTCTTGCTTTCCTCGACTTCCGGCAGTCCCTCCTCTCGACCCCCCCCTCCTCAGGAAGCATTCCCCTCTCACTCCCCACCGCTTACACCAACCGAACTTGCACCCCTTTCGCGCTCCATCAACCCCCCCTGGGGCTCAAAACTTCCTGCCAGTGTTCCGACTGTGTCCACACGTTCGTCCGTGGGATGGCCCCTCACTGGTCCTCGCCCGAATGAGGACGAGGCCCTTCCTTGCCTCATTACTACCTTTCCCCCAGCATATTACTTTTGCCCGGCCTCGCCCCGAGCACCTGATGATTCAAGTGCAGCTCTGCAGAGCGGAGTCACTCCGTGCTCCACCTGCTTTTGGTCCCGGCGCGACCTTATAATTAACTACCCGCTGCACCTTCCCGTTGCTCTTATGTTGCGTGATCCCTGCCCAGAATGAACATCGCGGGGGATGGTCAATTTCCTTCCCACCTTTTCCGCCTCTCCAAATCGCGCTGCTCCTCTGCAGGGACTGGTCTCGCCCAGCCCTGCCAACTTAGTATACGTGCCTTACGTCATGGTTTTTAGGAGTAACTCCTCGAAAATCTCCTCTGCCTTTCTTTTATCCCACAAATCTGTAACGGAATTCGAATCCCCCTCAACAGCAAACGCTGCTCTCGACAAAGTATACAATTTGTATTTTATCTTTCCCCGGGCCAGGGCTGTCTTACCCTTTCACACCTGGACCATCCGTGATGGAATTGGTTTCGAGGCCAGTGCATTCGTTTCTTCCATCCGAGGCCTACGACCTGTGAGTCACGACTTCCCCCACTGGAGATTGCCCTTAATTTTTCCCCATTTTTCTGTCCTCTTTCTTTTCTTCGCTCACTTCCTCCGATCGTGTTCCGAGACTCTACCTTTTTCAACCAACACCTTCCTCCCCACACTCCCTCACACGACAGAGTTAAGTCCTTACTCACCCCACCACCCAGACGACACACCACGACCTCTTTCTGATTATTGCCCCGCTGTTTCATCGGAAACCCCGCGTTTACCCTTTTCTTCCCTATAAAAGTAGTTACCAGTGGCACACTACCAGAAGACGCTTTCATTCACCAATGCGTATCCTGATTCCGGGCTCCCAGGTCTAACAGACAGTGCGTACCGCTTGGCCCCAGAATCTTCTTATCAACATTCATCCTCGTTTTTTTCATTGGAGGTCTCTCCACCTCCCTTCTTCTCAAGCCCCCTGTTTTGCCTGCGGGTAGTCTTTTCCCTGCAAGCCTTTGCGCCCGCCTCTAGGTAGTTTTGCGCTGAGGATTTAGTTCCGCTTTAGCGCTTTTTCCCGGTGTAGTTCTCTACGATGGTGAGAGAGAGATGAGCACCGGTTGTAAAGGCGAAGAGTACCTCAATCTTCCAATCCTAGTTTCCTGCGCCCATTTGACATTTTTCCTCTGTTTTTCATCCCCGGTCCCGGCTCCCACAAAATATGTCCGGATCGTTGACCTTTTTTCTCCTGCAATCCGAGTTATTCCCTGGCGATTCTTTAATTTTTCACCGGCTTGCCCGCGTTTTCAACACCCCCCCTGAGGATGCCCATTTTCCCAAAAACCTAGATCGCGGGTTGCCTTTTAACTAACTTCACCTCTCCCCGTTTTTTTCGCGCTTTACCCCACCATCCAAGTCTCGTCCTAACGAGGCCCTTTAACCAAGCGCCCGCCCGTTTCGACCACAATCACCCACCCCCATCTTCAGGTCCCCCCTCCCCCCCCCCAACTGTGCAGGCACCCTTACCCCCCCCAGTACGTCTAACAGCTCTCCCCGAACTACCTGCTCAATACCTTTTATAAATCTTCACCCCTGCGTCTTGTTATACTCTTTTCTGCGAAACCCACCTCCGTGGTCTGCATAGCCGTTACCCCCCTCTATGGTCTGTCTTCCCTTGGAAATGGCCGAGACCCTACCCACCGCGCTATCGCGTCCCCCCCCACCCTCCGAGACTGTTCTCCACCCCAACCCCCCTTCGCCCACGAAAAATCGCTGTTTTTTTTTTTTAACCGGCGCGACCCCCCCCCTTCGTAGAACGGCCCGTTGTGGCGCACGCAACTTTTCCCCCCGCTACCTCCACCAACACTCTGCTCAGTTCCCCCCACTTCCTTACAGGAGCTACCCTCTACGGCTGCCCTTCGCTTTACGCCGGTTTGTCTTTTACCTAGGACCCCCCCTTACAAAAGCCTTTTGTCACCCCATTTTCCTATCATTCCCCAGCGCTGTTTTACCCCTAATCAGCGATTTCGTTCGACCCTTGTGTCCAGTGCCACCCCCCCCACCTAGCCCCCCGACACTTTTTGGCCACCCTCCCGCCCCCGTGGGAACATGCCCCCACCAGAACAGGCATCACACCTCTCAGTCCGCCAGTTGTTGCCATTTTAACCGAGGCACAGGAATCCCCCCACTCCCCGTACAGAATTGAACCAACTGCAGAGGTCTTGTAAACAGGTTGAGCGCACTTTTTTCCCGCGTCATGGTCGACTTTCCCCTTTTGCCCCCCTTCTCGAATCTTCTTTTAACGCGGTCTCCCCTTTGGACCTTCCCGCCCCCACCCCACCATAAATTGACCCCCTCTTACCCCCCCCCCTCCTCCCCGGTTCACTCGTTCCCCGCTCTCTTTAAGGCGCGAGTCCTTTTGGGTTTTACTTTTTCTTATAGTTACACAGCCCCCGCCTAGGGGGTGTCTTCAAACCTATTCATCTACGCCCGAACCCCCATCCAAGCCCCCCACCCCCTCCCGTCCCAACCCGACCCCCCCCCCCCCCCCCCCTCCCCCCCCCCCCCCCCCCCCCTCACTCCCGGCATTGACACGCTGCCTACCTTTGGGGACCAGCCTACCCGTAAGGGAGACGCAACCCCCCCTCACTTCCTCAGTACACGCCCCGCCACCCCGACCCCCTGCTCCCGCCAGAATTCTTTTCCGCGAAGAGCCTCCTACCCCCCCCCCCTTAGTGCGGACCCCCCCCCCTCCCCCCCCCGCCCCAAGCCGCCCGGATTTTACGCGCGCCCCAGCTCGCACCCTTCCTGGTACGCTTCGCAACTCCTCTTCCACACTTGCGCCCGCCTATGGTGACCCCTGAAAACCGCCTTCCGAGCCCATCAGCCCCCCCTCCTGTTCTCCGGTATCGTTGACTCCTTTTGGGTCGTTTCTACTTTTCTAATTATACTTCAGTCCTGATCCGTCCACCCTCGGTCTGCTCCCCTGGAACGGCCCCGCCTCACTGTTCACCCCCCTCTTGGTTCACCTCATGCCCTGCCTGGTCCTCTTCCTTTTTACACTGTCCCTATTCCCTGTCACCCCCCCTTGCGGCCTTCCCCCACCCTTTGTAACCCCCGTTCTCCCCGTACACACCCTATTTCTTTGCCTATGCTCCGAGTGTCCCGTTTTTTTTCAGCCAGTCCGTTACCCATTTATCACCCCCCGCCGACTTTTTGTCCCCAACCCACTTCCCCTCTCCCCGCCCGCGGAAGAGGCCCCTTTTCTATGTGACCAACACGCCACCACACGATTAGCTTCTGAGCATCCAGCGTAGTTTCGCGTTTGGCCCGTCCGATTCTCTTTTTTCGCGCACGACTGGCCTCATCGCCACTCCCACAGCGACGGCCCCCCCGTAACCCGGAGCTCGGTCGTCCCTTACCAATACAGGGGTTGTATTTGGTATTCTGTGGCTTGCCACCACACGCAGTCTTTGTCCGGAGCCGAGCCTCTTTTTTATTTAATGAGCTCCGTGATACCCTCTTTCCCCCACCCTCCAGGTAGATTGGGGACGCTGGATTTGTCTTCCCAAGAAGAACTCCCAGTGATGGGCTTTTGACTTTCTCATTGTTGTTTTCGAGATTCCGTACCCATCTTTTTCTTTTGGGCAGCAATTTCCTGTTCCATACCGCCTTTCCCTTTTCCCATGCCGGCGTCTTACGTTCGCATTTTTCACAATTGAAAGCCAATTCCCCCTGCCTGTAGAAACATGTCTTCCTCCCGCTAAGATTCATACCATCACTCTGCCCGGTGTATTGGGTAAGCCGCCCCCCTACTGGTCTTGATGTACGTGATGTGCCGTCTTTACCCTGCGGAGCCCCTCTTATTGAATCGCCCGAACTGATCGAAGCCTAAGGGCCCCCTTTCCCAATTAATACGTCCCTGATGACGCGTTGTTCAATTCCTTGCTTTCTTCCAGATGCGAAAATGAGTGCCCTTTCCCCTCTCGACGTCGCGCGCTTGTTTATAGAGGGGTTTCGTGTTTTGTGAGCTTCTTCCTGACCCAACCTCCTTTCGGTCGTGCTGTCCCCCCTCTTTTTCAATCAAAAATTTTCCTTTTTCCCCCGCTGGTACGCACAGTGCGCCCTGGCAGTGCTCTTCCGGTGGGGGAGCCCCCCCGGGCACCACCCCCTACTAGCCTGTGCTGACTTGACGCTCATTTGACGATGCCGAGCTATTTTTTATTCCCTTTTAGAACTGACGGCTTGCTGTTTTTCCCACCACCCGCGCGATTTTTATACCTTCTACCCCGAATAGCGTCCACAATCTCCCCGGAGCGAGCCTACAAGTGCAAGTCCCGTCCTCTCTTTTCCGGGACTGTTTGAATATATCCGCACATTTCATTCCCTGCGCCGTCCCGCTTTACCTTGTTTCACCTTTTCCAGTCTCAGCTTCCCTTTTCCAACCGGAAGACCCTCCTTTTCCTACAAACACCACCTTGCTGTACTCCCCGCCCATTGCTGCATTCGTCCCCCAATCCCAGCTGCATCGTCACTTTTCAATGGCCTTTGAGGATGTTGCGACCCCCCCCTCCTGACCAGGCGTAATCGGACAACACTTATTGGGCTGTGTCTCTCCTCTCTTAACCGGTCCCCTTGCTCCCCGGCACGTCAGTGCCCCCCCTCTTTAATTTTCCGCTTCTGAAGTGAATATGTCGGCCTCTTCCCACTTGAAGGTCGATTCCGGAAGACCTCCCGCCCCTTTTACATTGTCTTTTCCCAAAACTTACTTTCATCTGGCCCATTGCGTCTATCCAACATGTCTCCAGTTTTCTTTTTTCTCACTGGATTCGCGGCGTCCATTTTAAGCCGTCAAGCTTTCCCGACCCTATCTTACCACGCCGTCCACTAGGCCGTACCCCATGCCAGCATCCCCGTCCTATACGAAGCGCCCAACGCCGCTCTCTCCCTCTCCCCTCCTCAGTGACACGTGTCCCTTTGGAAGACCCAATCGGAGTACGGGCTCCCGGAGGGTGCGGGACCCCTCACCTGACCCCCACAACAACCGCAAGTTCCCCCCCTTGGGCTCGTTTGCACTATATAAGCCGCCGTCGACTGTGAAACTCCCGGGGAGGCTCATTCGCGACCCCTCTCACGCCCCTTTTTCCCACGCCCCCCCCCTTCCCCCCCCACTCCCTGTCTCGGGAGCCGGAGACGTCCCTCCATCGTCAGTTCTCCCCAACAGTTCTCCTCCAGTTTCTACGATGGTTTTCTGTCGTTAGGCCGCCGAATCCCTCTCTCCAGTGCCAGGGGCAGTCCCTCTGGCACACACCTAATTACTTGCTACCCTTCCACGGGCCTGTTGATACAAGACCACCTTTTCGATCATTTGATCGCCCTTTTTCCCTCTTTAGTTCTGCCCACCGTAACCCTTGACTTCCTCTGTTCGAGAATTGGTGTTTCTCCACCTGATCAAGCGCTGGTTTCCCCACGCATCGAACCAGTAGTGAGGCAATTGACCCCCCCCACGGTACTTTTAATTTCAGTGACCCCCTAATTCTCTTACCCCCCGACTTTTCGTCCTCCATCATCATCCTCGTCAGTCTCCCCTATCACCCCCGACTCGGCCACCGGCCCGCGCGCCCTTTACCTCCTTGCCCCGCGCCACACCCCCTCCCTACAGCCGATTCTTTTTTCTTCTCCAGGCCCCGCATTTTTACCACCCACGATCCTTCTCCCGTCTCCAACCCCCCTTTATTTGCCCGCTTTTCCTTCCTTCTCGCCTCGGTCGGGCCCCCCCCGCGTCCCCCCTTACCCCCCCCCACAAATTTTTCGAAACTTGCTCCCCCACCACCCCTAGGACGTCTCGCCCCTCTTTCGTAAAATTACACCGAGCCCGCTTCCACCCCCCCACGCGACCACAATGGAAGACTGCCCCAGACCACAACCCATAGCCAACCGCAGCTCGCCCCACGCGCAACCCTCTCCCCACGAAGCCGCACACACCCCTACCGACTTCTCTTCCACACGACCCCACCTCCTTTTTCCCTGCACCACCCCTATCCGGTCCCCCCCCGAGACTTCCCCGCCCCACCCCACTTTTCGCCCTACCCAGCGTTCCTGTTCACCCCCCCCCCCCCCCCGCCCTGTCGTCCCAACGCCCCGCCTACACACCCGCACTTTGCGCCCGTCTCTTCATCCACCGCCACTCGACTGATGTCCGACCATCTTCTCTCTTGCTTTCTGCCCACCACCCCCCAGCAGTCGCCGCGCCAGATCCCCCCCCCCTCCCCCCTCACCCTCCCCCTTCCTCGCTTCCCCCCCCCCTGGACGTTAGCTGGGCTACCCCACGGAACATTGGCGAAAGACCACTACCAGAGCCTTTTTTTTCACCACCCCCCCATCGCCTTTGTACCTGAGCATAGGTCTTCTTTGTTTGGTTACTCCATCGCAGACCCCGCCTGCCCACACACCAAATACTTCCCCCTATCCTGCCCCCCGCCGCCTGGAAAAGACATTTCCCCACCCATATCCGGTCTATCCACCGGCCCCACTCCCCCTGAATTACGCCCCCCCCTCCCGTCCCCCCCCTCAATTCTCCCCCTTCAGCTCTACCGCTCTTCTATTTACATCACCACACCATAGCAGCGTCACACTCATTCATCACGCCACTTTTACCCCACCCCCCCCCCGTCTTTTCCTGTCCCCTCCACCTCACATCGCCCCCCCCCTCCTCGCGCCCCACCCCCCTAAGGGCGCCACTTGCCTCGACCGGCCCCCCAAACTTCCCCCCGCCGCACTTTCCCTCTTCCACGTTTGCCGGCCTGACGTCGTCCCCCCCTCCCCAGACCACTAAGGATCAAATTTCCTTACAGTACACACCGTAAACGCTCCTGACGAAACGAGTTTCCTTACCTTTTTCCCTCTAACAATTACCCCCTCCCCCCCCCCCCCCCCCCCCCCACCCCCCCCCCCTCCCCCCCCCCCCCCCCCGGCCCTGAGAACGCGCTTTATATAGACACAGCGCTCATTTATTGTGTTACCGGAACCCCCCCTTCCGACCACCCAGCACCCTATCCGCGCCCCCGCCCCCCCCGATTTTCGGCCCGTTCCCCACGGTTCACGAAATGTTTTGCGACCCCCCCCCCCCTGTGACGCCATCGCCCAATCTAAGCCGCCATTACCCCCGCCCACCCCCCCCCCTCCCCCCCCCGGCACACCTCTACGGCACGAAGGCCCCTTCACCATTCACCCCCCACTGTCCATCAACCCCATCAACCCACACCACCCCTACCCCCCGTGCTCGGTCGCATTTAGTCCCCCACCCCCCCACGGCCCCTTCCCCCCTATTCCATTTTTTTTTTTTTTAGCCGTTAGTGTTTTTTTCTACCGTTTTTCCTCCGTTCCCAGCACCCGCCTTGCCCTTATTCTTCCTCTGGTCTCTCGCCCCATTATCGTAGCCCCACTGCCGACGACCTTTTCTAGTGAGATAGCCGCTGACACCGGTTTCCTCGCAGAAGAGGGGCTGCCACCTAGGCACCTTGAAACACCGCATTTCCCACCTCCACCAGTCCCTTAGCCCGCCCCCCACAATCGTTGACACCAGACGCCTTCCCCCAAAGCAAAATTCCCCCGCTGTGGAACAAACCCTAGCGGAGGGACACCCCCCGAACCCCACCCCCCCATCGTCCTGGTCCCCCCCCCTCCCCCCCCCCCCCTCTCCATTGTTCATCCCGTGCCATTTGTGTAGACGTTCCCCCCCCCCCGCGCCCCGGATTTTCCACGTTTCCCGCCACCGCCGTCCTTTGTTCCCCCCCCCTACACTCCCTCACCCACACTCCCCCACCCCCCATCACGACCCCCCCCGCTTCTGCTCAGCCGCCGCTGCCACTTTCATTTGGCCACGCCAACCCACAGGCGGCTAACGCCGGGCGTCTCCCCCCCCCCCCAAACGCACCCCCCCCGTTGCCTCGTCCCCACGTCTCGCGGAAACAAGCCGGCCCCCCGTCCGATTCCAGCCCCACCGTTTAAAATTCCCTCCCATTATTGCCCCCACTCAACCCATTCAACTCCCTTGTGACGATCGGGAACCCCACGAGCGCCCGACCCCCCCCCCCCCCTCGCCCCCCCGGACTCCTACCGAAGTTTGATTCCACCGTTAATGTCCTTTCTTCCGGCTTCGTTTGTCTCCCCTCCTTCCCCGGCACCCGTCTCTCCGACACCTTCTCTGTATAACCCATCCCAGGGCCCCATTCCCCCCGCCCCGCTATGACCAACCCCCTTTCTTCATGATTTCGGGTAATCCGTACCACTTCACACTGCGAGATGGCTTTGGTACGTAGCATTTTGAACCCTCAGCGTCTTGTGTGTAAGCCTCTTCCTTAGACACCACTACCCCCCCCCATCCGCACCTGCCCCCGGAATGCCTTCCCGGCCAGTCCACAACCGACCACCCAACCGAAGCACTTTTTTCGGGAACCGCCGACCCCGCGGTGTCAGCTGACGACGTATCTCCTTTCCCTAACGCCCAGCCTCCTCCCTGCTGTTTCCTCGCGCCACCCGTCTGGCCCACCATGTAAGTCTTTTTGATTCCCCTCGGTCCCGCCATCAGCTTACTTTACGCCCCGCCTACCTCCCAAGAAGCCACTCACCCTGCCCGAGATGCCGTAGTACCGCCAGCGCCCCCCCCCCCCCCCCCCCCCCCAGACCCCCCTTTCCCCGTTCCCGTTTTTTCTGATCGGGGATCGCCCCCCCTTGACACACAGAGAGTCTAGTCAGTTTCTTTAATTCCCGTTTTTCCCCCCCCGTTTCCCGTTCGGATTATGCGATTTGCTGTCGCAATCCAGTACTTGATCCACTCAATGATGAAATCCCGCTTGCAAGTCTCAATGTCCAGCCTACGCACCCCCCAGTAAACGTTGTCTCCCCCCCCCCATTTGCGTCTTGTTGCCCCCCATCCCTCAGCGCCCGCCCCCCTCCAGAACCTGCTTTTTCCGGCGATATCCGGCTTTTCCCCCTTGCGAATCAAGCTCCGGCATCGCCGCCCGTCCGCAAAGAGGGACGTTGCGACTGCTTTTAACTCTGATTGGGCTCGGACCTCCTTGTCCCTCCCTCCGTTGTTGCTTTTCTCTCATTTTACAATACCCCCATGAGTCGTTTTGACTACCCCTTCCCAGGATTTAAACCCCGGGCGTCGGTTTCACTGCCTGCGTCTTTGGATAGGCAATGGTAACACACCCCCACATCCTCGCATATCCTACCCTTTTGCCTGCCCCTCACCATTCCCTTCCCGACCACAACCCACCAATTCGCCCCCTTCAAGTTTTGTCTCGAGGCCTGACCGGAGTCCGCGCTCTCACCCCCCCCCCAGCGTTAATTTCATTTTGCTCCCACCAACCCGATATACTGATCCACGCCGCCCGTCACCCGGACTCCGCGACACGGGAAATACCTTCCTCCGCTTGAGGCCACCTCTTACGCCCCCATTTGACTCATGATCAGCCATCTTACTTTTGTACCAGCCCCCGCTGTGCCCCACACTTCGTGTGGTGGTCTGCGGTTCCCCCGTCGTTTTTCTTAGGGCACGATCTTTGTTCGCTGACCCCCCGCTGATCGACTTCCACCCCCTTCAGCATCCCCAACCGAACTGCGTTACTGTGCCTCGCTCTTGGACCCAAACCATCCGCTCCTCTTCTGAGCGCGGACAAAGATTGCCGCTCAATTCGATAGGTTCCGAAATACGGATTTCACACTCGTCTCTCGCCCCTTCCGCACAGGGTCCCGTAGCCTTAAACCCCCGCTGAGGTCCTCCCACAAGCCATCGCTCCATACGAAGTACGGGTGACGTACACCCTAACTCCCTCTTCCTCCCATTCTATAAGGTTCCCCTCTCCTTCCCAATAGCGCGCCCTGAAGGCGCAGCGGATAATATGACGTTTCCCAGGTTCACCATTCCCAGCCTGGTTTCCGCATCTTTTTCTCCCTTTCTGGCCTAGGCATCCCCTCACCTGGACCGCTGCTTCAATTTGATCCCCGACGCCCAAGGACCCCCCATCTCCTAAGGCCCCCCCGTCCCCCACCTTCCGTTGAACCCCGTGACCCCAACCCGGCTTCACCTTTTCTCTGACCCTCGACCAACCAGTCATTTTCGTTTTTTGTTCGATCTTCCCCTCCCCCCACCACAGGCTTCTTTTTTCACAACCCTCCCCATGGTGTCCTTTCCGACAGACCCCCGACACTCAAACCCCCGATGCTCCCCCTCTCACACCGAGGCACAACCGCCTTTCACTCCTGTTTGGCGAACCGAAGCTTTCAAATTTGACCACATTTCGCCCAGACCGCCCCCCCCCACCCCCCAGACCCGTCATGACGGACCACGCCACTACCCCCACCCCGTCAAACAGATCCCACCCCACCAGCCCCACCCCCCCCCCGCAACCACTCTGGACCAACACAATGCGCTCCTTCCCACTCTGGGCTTACATCCCGTTCTGCCAGTGGTTATGTTTTTCTTGACCCCCCTATGTCAACGGTCCCCCCTGACATTCCTTACTTTCCGATACGTAAACCTTCCCTGACCTCATACCGCCCGTGTTTTGTGAAGATGGTACGACGAGAACACGAGTGTCATCCCCCCCTTCCTTCAAGGGACCATTGACCCTGTCCTCCCGGATGGTGGAATCCCTGTTTACGAGTTAGAACAGGTCCTCACTCTCCAAGTCCCCGGGCTATGGCTTTTCCCTTCCCCTCCCCCTACCCTAACTGAACGCAGGGTTGTTGGTTTTTCCCAATTTTTCGTTTGACTTTTGTCCGCGTATCACACATGAGCGTGATACATCTAGTCCCTTTTTATCTTTTTCCGTCCAAAGCCGCACTTATCCCTGTTTAGTCGTGCAGACTTTTCGTTTACCGGGGTTTTTCGGAGATCGCCTCCCTTTATACCCCCCCTTTTTTTACATCGGTTCGACTCTTGCCCTCTCCCCTTGCTCGGATATACCTTTTTTTTTGGGGGATATTTCCTCCACCTTCCTCTTGCTATTCTTTTTAGATGGTTTCCTTTCCGTCTGCCCCGTTGGAACTGTACACCCTTTGTTTTCGATTACCCGAATCTTTTTTTGACCCTCCCACGTAGTTCCCTACCTGTAGTCCGGCCCTCCAAACGTGGGAGAGTTACTTGATTAATGTTTTCCCCGATTGTTTTCAATCATTATCATTCGTCTTCCGCGTACCCTCCCCTCGATCTAGTTTGATCCTTCTTTGATGTCGGGATCCTTTCCCGGAAGGGGGGATTGGGAATTTAAAGGAATTTTTCCCCCACCCAAAAGAAGTTCTCTTCGCCCCCTAAAGTCTTTTTCAACAGGTAGCCCCCGGTTCCTTCCATTTTCAGTAACTGTAAATAATACCATTAGTTACCTCGCTTAAACATAAGATATGGTTATAATCTCTCTCCAAAGGCTAGGCCTGGGCGCAACCGTCGGTCGCTTTCCGCGACCCCGATTTTACCCACTCCTTTGCTTAGTCCTCTCTTTCCCCTCTCCGTTGGTGTTGTTAACCCTTTTTGGAGGAACGGAGGTCCACGACATTTTCTCTTGCTTCTCCTTGTGCCCCCCGATCATTTCGTCGTTCAGGTGAGAGTTTCGCGGAATGTTCGCGGAGAATAACTCTTTGTTCGCTTTTTTTGACAGTCGTTAACCTTTTTTTTGAACAGGGGCACGCCTGATTTTTCGCTTTCCCCCTGCTCATTTTGTCCCCAAGGACGGATTGGCCCCCCCCCTCCCCCCCCAAATCTCCGGAGGGTGCCCCCCTACATGCAATGTTCCGTGTCCCCAGGACGAAAGATTGCACTCCCCAGGAGGAGTTTTCCATTTTATGATATTCACAAAACCCTATTTCGACATTACATAACACACTTCTACAAGGTTTGGATTTCCTTGATACCAGTCTTTCTTCTTCTGTTGTTGGGGAGAGACGACGTGTTGTCCCAGCAAACCCTCGGATGTCCTTGTCCCCACTGAGGCTTGAGTCGTACCCGATCAGACTAAGGATCCCCCATATATCGTCACTTACAGAGTCTGTGGCGTTCGTGAAGAACGTTTTCCCCGTGAAAGAGTCGATAGCCCCTGTTTGTTTGGCATGTAGCGTCATTCCGTAGTATGGTATACACCCCCCTTCCTTCTGAAGTGCACTCCAGCACTCCCCGTAATTTGGGCCCTGTCGATCTCCCTTCTCCGTTTCGTAGCCTGGAAATTTCGTTTCGCCGGTTCCCCGTCAGCAATTTCCCTATTTGTTCGTTAGTTAGTCGAGTTGTCCCAGCTCGCCACGTTTTTTAGCATCGTTTTTTATTTTTTTCCAGTCGTGACTTACCGCCCTGGATTTCCCACGGGGCCCCTCTTTTTTAGCAAGTATTAGTCCGTTATTTTCGCGCGGCCTTGATCCTCGTCGTAGCGCGTCAATTTCCCTCCCTCCAGAGTGTAGCACGGCGTAATGCGCACACTTTTTAAAGGGCCCCCTTTTATTGCTGTGCCGGTGAAATCGGCCTCCATCCACTTTTCTTACCTTTTCCCCCCCCTGTCCTCTCTGTTGAGACCAGGTTTGTTTTCCTCTTGTTGAGAGTTAGTTTTTTCTCCTGCCGGGCCCGGCCTCGAGTCCGTCTTTTCCCTGTTTCCCTGTAGCCAACGACGACATCCTGCCACCCCCTTCCCACTTGACCGAACCCTTCTCCAAATCGGAGGAAAGCTTGTTTTGTTAGATCCTTTTTTTTCTGCAGCGAATCGGTTGTTTACCCGTTTCTTTCGATCGGAGACACATACATGTTTGCAGATGAAATGTTTCCCCTTATTATTCACCAGAAACTCCCTCACATTACCTGTTTTTCCCCCTCCCCCCCCCCGAGTCCGATGTCGGTTTGGCACTTCTCCCCAAGGGGAGTAAAGCAATCCTTTTTAAAGTTGTTCAGCCGTTGCCCGCCCTTTTGATTCTTGAATTATTATGAACAAAATCCCGTTCGTATCCCCTTTTCGTGGCATCGACACGACTGAATTTGCCTTACTCCTTCTCACTTAATAGATTCTTTCCTCCTTGGGATCCCCCCGCTTGAATCTTGACTCATCAGCGTCTTGGAGTGCTTTTTTTATGAGATGTGGA
>Ga0179591_1262104_pt1 | contig 19565 bp, 16 predicted proteins | sample CZOMad2_1_08_16f_FD_182891 | JGI IMG/M metagenome (GOLD analysis project Ga0179591, IMG submission 182891) | Vadose zone soil fungal communities from Angelo Coast Range Reserve, California, USA - CZOMad2_1_08_16fungal (PacBio error correction) | ecosystem: Environmental > Terrestrial > Soil >... | reverse complement strand
GATGTGTTTCTCTTCGTATCATGATAACTTCTGGGTGGTTTCTTTTGAATTATGGTTTGTCCACCCTTAGTCTCCTAGGTTGAGGAAGCTCTTGGCGGATATGATCAACTATCGCTGATTTGTTTTTTCTTTTTCCTGAGGACTTAAAGTCGGGTAGTCGAGGCCTTGACGGCCCCTCTCGAAGCGGTTGACTGAGCTCTTGGACTTTCGCCTCTTCGTTCTCGGTCACATCTCTCGCGGATCCGCTGACTCCCTTCTTCCCTTCCCATGTTGCTTCTCCATCCCCCTCCTCAGAAATCTCTACCCCGTTAACCTTCTGGTATATAAAGATTCCTCTTCTTTCTCCGTCTAAGGAAAAACGATGCACTCTTACACTGATAGAACAGGATGGCCGCGTCACGCATCTTTCTACGTTTTTTGAATGATCTCTTTCTCTCCCCTCGCATCCCCCTGGTTATTGGCTCCGGTGGATGACTGCTTCTTTTACCCCCTCCGTTTACCAGAGTTTTTTTACTTTTTGCGCGTTCCCCCCTGTTCGAGCCCGCGTCTTTCTCACGACTCTCTCTCGTTTATCGCGATGACTACATACTCCTTGCTCCCCTCTCTTAATCGCTCTCTTTCTTCTTCGCGGTCCGGAACTCTTGACTCTCCTTTCGCAGCCTTTCTTCTCCTCGGTGACCGGTTGGTTTTTTTTTTCAACACGACCCCTTTTCCCTCAGGTGACACCAAGGCGCCTTCCTGCTGATCTTAGATTTTTTCATCTGTGTCTTCACGAGGTTTTTCCTTTCCCTCGCCTTTTATCCGCGTCTCTTTCTCCTATGTTGTTGTTAGTTTGCGCGCCCTCCCTTTTCCTACTCTGACTTTCCTGTCGATCCAATCTCCCTTACGAACAGGAATTCTACTGCCCTCCCATTCCTCCCCCCTCTCCTTGTCGATCGTGACGTGGCCAGCTTCCCCTCTCCTCATTCCTTCTGCTCAAGCGCCTCTCTTTTCCGTTACCGCTACTCGTTTCCCACTTCTAGTTTTGAGCTGTACTAGGATGAGGTACGTCCCCTCTCTTGAGAAAATCGATCTGTAGTGCTCCCTTCTCCGCCTCCGATTTAGCTCTCGTCAGCTGTTTCCTTTTTCCCCCCCCAAAGTCGTGATCAGATTAGAGGACCATAATCGCTCCCTCCAAATAGCAATGCTGCTCATGATCGCCCACCGATCATTTAGAACTCCAAACTTATTTCCTTACATGACGTCGGCATCTCAGGCCTTACTGAAATCTTTCTTGTTTCCTTCTTTGGAGATGTCGAGGGTACCTCTTGTCCATTCTTCCAGGCGGCGAACGGTCTTTTTTCTGTGTGCGGATCTTTGATTGTCGTAACTGTCGGTTCTCCAGCGGTCCCCGCCCTCCTTTCCTTAAGAGAAGAGATGTGATCGGCTCCTTCTCGTAGTCCGTCTATTTTTTCTCCGTCCGGCCCTCTCACTTTATGCCCTCAAGGAAACCAATACCCCGTCCCCCCCCGTACTCATCGACTTCCTGCCATAGTGTGACTCCTTTCCTCCGCCAAGAGCCCTTTTGGCTCACCTCTTTCGTCTCGGTGTTCCAAGTGTTCTATATTCACCATGGCCACTTTCCCGTGACCACGAAATCTCCCCCCCTCCCAACGTTTCGTTACCCCACCTATCACGATGCTTCTTCCACGAGTAGAGTCTTCACAAGCTTTTCTATTCCTTCTCATTGAAGCATTTTCCTCCGTCTACTTGTTCTTTCACAGTCCCGCCCGCCTTTCTAGTCTTTCAGTTGACCTCGGTTGACTCGCACGGACTATATGCGACGCGAGACAGCGCTCCTCGGAAGAACCTGCCTTCCCCTCTCCTTTGCATTTTGACGAGACCCTCATGCACGCGCCTTCCTAATCGTAACAGAGTACTCCGGCCTGGAAGGCATGTGGTCCCCTTACGAAACCCCCCGATAGTATGGAGTCTTCTCTTCCCCTTTCGATACGGAAGTGCTTTTCGATTCGACACGACACATCTGCTCGGCTTCGTTACCTCGATTTGCTCTTCGGCTTGTGACCGACTGATGAGTCACATTCCCTAGCGCATTAAGAAAAATTTCTCAACTCCTACATTTCCTTCTTTCAAATGCGAGTTCGAAAGCAGTTATCCGGTCTTCCCACCCCATGGAGGCTCGAATTAAAAGGTCGATAGGTTGAGCCTATTTTTCTTCCTAAAGGTCCTGTCTATCGGCCGGCTGACCTCGCCGTCCCTCCTCCCCCCTCCCTTTAAACAGTGACGTTCCATTCGGAAAGCCCGCTACTACCTTTACACAGGTGAGAAGGACGAGAGCCGCCTGCTTTCCAAACATTTCTTTTTTTTTTCAAAGTTCCTATCTTGTTAGGTTCGCCCACGGAGTGAATGACACGCTGATAGATGCGATGAGATGGACCTGTTCTCTCTTTATGCTTTTTCCCTCCTTTATTTCCGAAAGTGTTCTTCCATCTCCCTCGACTCCTTCTGCACAGTCCCCCCGTCGTGAAGTATACTTTAGTAATAGTCCTTCCTACCTTCCAGGACATCCTGCCTCGTCGACGTGTTGTGAGTTTTTATCGCCCGGCATTGCCGTATTTACTGTATCCCCTCCCTACCTCGACTATGGAGCCCGAACCCTAGGACCCTCCGAAGTGTCGTTCTCCCTTACACAACTCCTTCCCCTCCTCTCCTCCCCTAAGTGGAGCATTTTCCCTTCTGCTACGCGGCTCAGCTGCTTAACCCTCCTCAGACGACGAGAGTGTTCTTTTTCTTTCGACTAACCCCCTTTTCCCTCCTTTCAAGAGACAGGTAAAGGTTTTCCCCCTCCCTTCTATACACGGTGTAATGTGATTTTCCCATCCTTCACCCCCCCCTTCACCCCCCATGAGCGTCGCTCGCCGGCCCCTTTTCGACGCTCTTTACCATTCTCCCCCAGAGCCGAAATTTGAACTCTTTCCCTCTGCAGTAGAGATTAGCCGCTAGTTCAATCTTTTGCCAACCATGAAGATGATCAAGGAACCCGTCTATGGACGTTATCTTCTTTTTTTTTTTTTTGTTTTAAGTCTGTCTTTCTCCCCTGGGCCTCGGAAGGCCTTGGAATAGCCGCCGACGTTGTTTTTTTCGTCAAGCCATTCTCCAACCACCCTTGAGGTAGATATTCGGCTGGCGCTCTCTGTCGCGTCGTTGAGTTGATACTTTCCCTTTTTTTTTTTGGGTGGGGGGCCCTCCAGATTTGAAAAGCTTTTGTCCCTACACGTCTTTGCATTCTCTTTTTTTTTTCCCCTTACGAGCTCGAGTAGAACGCCGGCTCCACACCCTCTCCGAAAGACGTTTTAGTCAGCCTGATGCATAAGTTCTGCCGTCACGATCCCCTATTTGAAAACTCTTTCCCTTTCAGTTCTTTACCTCATCCCGTTGTTTTTCTTGAGATCTCTTCATGACGTCAATCGTTAAGCGCTCTTTTCCGTACATTAACTCCTTCATAAAGAGGAGCTTCCTTTCTTCCCTTTTTTGCCGACCCCCCCGGCGCGGTAGTTCCTTGAGTAGTATAAGATCTCCTGCGCACAAGACTTTCTACCAATCTTGTTTACGCTGCTTCCCCCCATGAAAAAGACCGCTTGGCTGACTAGACAGATCTGCTCCTCTCGGAAGGAGTTGGCTGCCGTTCGTTTCTGTATTATGTTTCGACCCCCCTCAAGTCCGGTTCCCGAGATGAGACGCGCTGTGACCTGTCCCAGTGATGTAAAAGATCCTGAACTATGACCTCTCCCCGTCCACGTGGGCCTCGATGATAATATTGTTCCCTTTATTTAAGCTGGGACCCTCTCCTGCCGGAGCGTCCTCCTGAAGGTATTCCTTGAATCGCATGGATCGATACAACCCCGACGCTCTCCTCCCTTCTCTAAAAGGTTTTTTTGTCGGATGGTTTCTTCCCCTACTCCTCAGAGTTCGTATTCGGTCGCGGTACCTGTTTCCTTCCCTGTAAGGTATTTTGGCTTCCTGCGGGACTGCGAGTCTTTCACTATAACCACCGACCACTTACTTCGAGGATGAAGAGTCGTTTTATTCTCTTCCTCTTTACTCAGTTCCTGCGACTTTTTTCTTATCTTCTTGGCAAACTTTTAAACTTTTGCGTTTTCTAATTTGTAATCCACTTCGGGAGGCCTCTGTGTGGATGTTTCTTGGCCCCCCTAGGCGAGGTATTTGTTAACGGAACTTGCCGTTGGATAGAAACAAGCTCAACAGAGCACCGTTTCCGACGTCTCCTTTTCTTACCCAATTGAAGATTCGTCTTCCTTCCCCAGATAAGGACAGTTCCCCTGGGTATAGCCGATTGCCGCGTTCGTTTCTGCCAGTTTAACGTACACCGTTTCGGATCATTTCCCTCTTGGAAAACTGATCCCCGCTCTCGAAAGGGTCAACTTCCCCTCCACGCTTCTTTTCACTTTGTCCGTTTAGTGCTCTACCCCGTTCCACATCTTGGAAACGTGTAAGTGTTTCTTCCCTTTTTGCCCAGGCTTTTCGCATCCGGTTACTCCCCAGCTGTCCCGGTCTCCTTAGGAAGGTGAACTTTTCAGTGTTACCTTCCCTCCTCCCCTGATGGTGAAGTAGAGTTTTTCCTCGGCGGTTTGCGCCGAATTCTTCCTAGGGAGAACCCTTTCTAACAGGTTTAACAAAGACTTTCCCCAGTTCAAATACTTTCCTAGATTAGGTCTAAGGCCGTTGCAGAATCGTTTCGTTCCTCTCTTCTTTTAGAGTTTCCTTTTTTTCTTCAGGGCGTATCTTAATGGAGCCGCGGCGACTTTGATCGACCTTTGTCTGCTCAGTGTTGCCCCCAAGTTGCTCTCTCCTAGCCTCTTCTTTTCTTGATTCCCACGACTCCGTCGTCTCTTGTCGAGCAAGTCGAGCCAGCCACTAGGGTTCCTTCGAGGAACCCTGCCGTTCCCTCCGGAGTGGCTTCCCCCCCCTACGCGGCTTAGAACATGAAGCGTTGTATTGATTAGTGGCGGCATCTGATCCTCGACTCCTGAAGATTTCTTAGATTTTTCCTCTTTTCTCGAGAGAGCCTCTTGTCTCGATCATGCTCTAGCGGCGGCTTTTACGAGCTATGTTAATTTTTGCTCCTGATCCGTCCTACAGTTGGAATCTCCTTTTTCTAACGCGGATTACCACCACCCACATCCCAGAGATTTGTAATCTAGCCGCTCGCTGTTCCTCGTGACTTTTGACCCTCCTTTTCCCTTTTTCTCTTTCGGATAGTGGAGATTTCCCCCTTCACGTTTTCTTTTGAGATAGTAGTGTGTCAATGATCACCTTGTCGTTGTCTCCCCTCACAGCTGTTTTTCCAACAGCTCCGACCTCAGGTTGAGGCCACCCCGGCTCTTCGGTATTACATGCCGCACCCTCTCTGATCGATACGATGGCTTTTAGGCATTGGTTTTTTTTTGTTTTATGATTCTTTACAGGAGTAGTAGATTGCCGCTGTCTCCCGATAAGCTTTTTCCTCAGACCTCGAATTAGAGTAAACGTTCGGAGTCTCTTCCCTCTCCTCGAGGCCGCTCCGGAGGCTTTGACATGGCTTATCTTCCCTGCCGGTTACTTCCCCTCCCCTGACTGCAGAATCTCTCAACTTCCGAATTCCGTGGACGTCGTACACTAGGCATCCTTATTTCTTCCGTCCGGGACGATTCTCCTATCGCGACCCTGTCAGTTTTATTTTGGTCCTTTTTCCTTTCTCCGAGTGATCCTCTCCCTCTTCCACGGGCGCCCAGACTGCGTACGAGATTGTCTCTCCGATTCTCCTTTTTCACCTTCCCTTAGCGGTTCCATCTAACTTCTCTAGCGTCTTCCCCCCTTCGCACCGCTGAGTCAAGACGCGCTTCGAGTTTTTTCTCCTCTTTTCCTGTGAATCGGTCTCTTCCCCCTCCTCTTTCCATGCAGCATGTTTCTTCCTGTCCGGACACGGAATCTGTTCAGCACTGTTCTGCTCCTACGGTGTAACTTCTTCCGTTCCTGTCGAAAAATCCCCCTTCGAGAGCTTTTGCCTATTATGCTTCGGAGATTGACTTAGACCACCTTTACCTCGTTCTCTGAAGAAGACGTATCTTCCCTTTTCATATCCTTGTTTGTTTAGAGGAGATTACTCTTTGGTTGCAGTTAATAGTTAACTTGGCTATACCCCCATATTAAGAATCCCCCTTAAGGGAATTATAGTGATTCCGTGTTTTTTTCGCTCATTGTAGTGTTCGATCTCCCCCTCCCCCCCCCCCCCCCCCCCCCCCCCCCCCCCCCACCCCCCCCCCCCCCCCCCCCACCCCCCCCTCTCCCCCCCCCCCCCCCCCCCCCCCCCCCCTTACTTTTTCCCCAGCGTTACCGCTCTCAATCTGGGAACATCGACTGAGAAGTGAGCCTTCCCTCCCCTGGTACTCGAACACGATGCGTAGCTTCCTCTCTTCTGCGAGCGGATGATGTCGTTTCTCATTGCTCCCCCCCTTCTAGTAGTGCGAGCGTACTCCGTATTTTGCACGCACGCTCGATACGCTGACCTTCCCCCCCACTGCTTATGTTGCATGGATAGATCATCTGATCCTTCTCCCTTCTCTCAGTTCCTTGTTTTTCATGACCCTCTTCTAAAGAAGTTTCCACTATTCTACGTTCTCCATGCCCGTAGTGCGATCAGGTACTGCGGTCGTGCGGAAGCGTGCCCTCTCTCTTCTGTGGTTTTCCTATAGGACGTACGTTTTCCCCGAAGATCTGGTTTATTTTCCCTTCTCCGCGCAGTTTGCCCGTTTAATTTGGTCCCCTATCGGCTTAGAGCGAGCGTGAAGCTCCTCCCGCCGAGAGGCTAGATTCGCTTTTTGACCCTATATTTCATGTCTCCAGCCGGATGTTTTCCGTCCTCGGAGAAGACGGTCATCCAGTCCAGATATCCGCATCGGCGCGTCGTGCGTAACATCCCTCCAAGAGCCGGTGAAGCCACCCTCTTCCTCTCTGCTGGACAAACTCTGTTCGTTCCCCCCAATGGGTAAGTGAATACACGCCCGTCTATTATACCCCGACAACGAATCCATCCTTCCTAAAAAATTATCTTGAGTGCCACGTTTTTTTCAAAGATTTTTGTCCCCTTTTCCTTCCACCAGCTTCTCTCTTCCTGAAGAGGGATGGATATTTCATGCGTTTTACCAGCTACGAAGTTCCTATTTCCTTCGCTTTCCTCCAGAATCCCGCCGCATGCTCTCCCCGCTCCGCCGAAACACCTTTTTTCCCTTGATCGCGCACTAGGCAGAGTTTCGGTCTCGAATCCGCAGCATCGAAGTGACCTCTCCCCTCCTGATAGATCATTGCCTCCGACACAGGGTCAAACGCATCGTGATTTCCCCTTAAGCGATACCGCGATGCCACCTAAAGGCTTAAGGTAGGTTTTTTTTCTTTCCTCTCAAAGATACGTATGTAAGATTTTGCTTTTCCCCCGCTGGCTACAAGCGCCACTGCGGGAGATAGTGTAATACGACTCCGAATTAGTCTTCTTTCTTGCCACCGAGAATTTGAAAGAGTATCTGTTCAGATTATGGAGACAAAATATCCGAGTTCCTACGTCCCCAAGAGACATAATTTCTTCCTTTCAAGAGTCTCAGAACCGCGTCTGAACGTCCTTCCCTCAAAGAGCGCGTTTCAGGATCGACCAATTCAACCCAACTGGTCGATTGCTTGCGAAGGAGTTGAAAGGTCTCCAAGTCCTATCTTCTGTTCAAGAAATAGTACTCATCCCTCTGGAGTTTTCCTTCACCGGCTTTTTTGCCCCTCGAGTTCCGACCTTCGGACAACTTGATCTCTCCGGGTCTCACGCCTCCCCGTCGATTTTTACCACTATCTGAACACTCCCATATTGAACGGTTGATCACTTCTGTTTTCCTTTTGACCCTCCGTACTCGATGCTCTTTTTCCCGCTTTTTCAGATCTGCGGTTTTTTCCGACAGGCAGTTCTCCCCGAATTAAACTGGCCGTGCCCCGTCGCAATGATTTTTTTACAACTCTCCGCCGCGATCGTACAGCTTTTCCCGTTCTTGGCTCGACTTCTTGATCTGAAGGCCCGTCATCTACTTCCCGTTCCCCCCCTGCAAAAGAGCGAGTCTCTGTGGCTTTTTCATCTTTTCCACGGCTTGTCCCTGTGTAATACAACTTATAGAGGAGATGGCGGCACGCAACCCCTCCTCTTCATTGTTGCCTTCTCCCCTTTCATCCTTTTCCCCCCCCTACCTTTTCCCGCCTCTCTACCAACCATAAGAGGCTTAGCCGTAATGTTAGAATCTCTTCAACCTTCTCCAGATTGAGTTTTTTCTTTTTTTTTCCCTTCGACTCGACATGGAGCTCCCTCGATTGACCCTCCTCCCAGGAAACAGGTTGCCGAGAGATCCCGCAGTAACCTGCTGTCTTCTTCTTCCTTCCCCCCTCACTCCCCCCGTTTCGAGCCGTCCTTCTCCTGTTCTCGAAGTCTTCCCATTCTCCCCGAAACGATGGACAGAGATGCGTCCTTCTCTCCTCTGAGACCGCCCCCCGGAGGAAAATCCTTTTTCCCCAAGGTCCTTTTCTCCAGGGAACGGAAACTGATTCGGACCCTCTCTCTTTTTCCTTTTCCATGATGGATAACCCTTTGACCGGCCCCTCTAGGTCTCATCCCCTTAGAAGTAGTGTCAGAAACCAATACACATCACCCTCTGAGGAACCCAGTCTAAGAATGGCCTGCGAGCTTTCCGCAGCGAAAATCTTTCTCTCCTTGGCCGCCGCCTCTCTTTGAAATGAAGGTTTGTGACCTCTTCTGCCCTGGTGAGAGGTCGCTTTACCACTACGTAGCTCTTCTTTGGACGCCGGACGGCCCCACAATACAGGGTTTTCATCATGTCGCCCTCCTTTTTGCCGGGAATGACGTATGTTAGTTAACCTCTCTACGTTCAAAGATACGGTCCCCGTAGTTTACATTTTCCGTTTTTGTTGCTTAGATTCCTTTCTCCTGGTTCCCTCTTTCCTCCACTTCCATTAACTTCAGATGGAGCTTTCCCTCTTTGCCCCCATGGGTGCCTCCCCATGATTTGCCTCTCCTTAGTCCCGCTTGTCCCCGAAAAGATTCTTTAATGCCGAAAATCTTTTCCCCTATGTTTACCTCTTCTTCGTTCCTGAAGTCTGTTTCTCGAACGGCTTCTCGCCAGAGGAAAAGAGAGTAGCCCCTTCTTTTGGTTTATATGGAGGTAAAACTCCTTTCTTTTCCCCTTCCGATCTTCTGGATCGTTCTTCCCCCTCTACCATTTTTTAGAATATTATCGACATGTACCTTCCTCTCTCTACGAAGACGTGGTTCCTCTTCTATATACTTTGTACCGTTCATTTCCTCCTTTTCTCTCGTATCATATTGGAGGCCTTCCCCCTCCCCTTTCTTAGAGGGAAGTGCCTTCATCCCCCTATCTAACGAAGGATTTGAATTCCTCAAACTTGGGAGTTTTGTTGTTATCATTCATCCGCCCTTCCCCCTGATGTATCGCGGACCCGGTTTCCCTTTCTCGGTCAGTTGAGGAAAGTGCTTTCGCTTTTAGTCTGCCTCTGACCCCCTCCCCCCCCGGTGGATTGTGTGGCGGCCATCCGGTTTGACGGATCTTCTCTTCTTCCTTTAATGGAAGGACTCATCTGCTTTTTAGGAGAGCTCAAGTCGGGTTGTACCCTTAGTTTACATTTTTCCCTTTGCCCAATGACGGAGGAAGAGAGTTGTTGCTGGTCTTCCATGATCCTATCTACTAAACGTTTTCTTCCCGGCCTGGTGTCAACCCTCTATAACGCTCTAAAGAGCCTCGACTTATTTTCCCATTGTGTCCCTTCCTCTGGATTAATAAGTCAACTCTTCTTTTCCATGACGTTTTTGAGATTTATTTCTTGCGCTTTGCCCGTCCAATTTTCTGTCCAAGTATGCCCCCGGCCCCAAGCAGGACGCGAGCCACCACAACTCCCCTTCTCCCTCCTCCTCGTTTTTAGTCCCGCAGTGGTACCCGTAACAAGATTCACGTGTCAGAGATTTTTCGCCTGAGGCCTTCTCTCCGTATGTCTAATCTTTTTTTTTTTTATTTTGCCGCCGTGACTGGTTCGGAAAGGGTTTTGTCAGGACTGTTTTCCTATGTGAGGTGGATCCCCCCCTCTTTAGTGGTTCACCTTGCGAGCCTCTTGAAAACCATATACCTTTAGATGCTCCTTTTTCCTCTACTTTCTTTTTCTTCCCAGGACCTTGCCGACTTGCCCTTTCTTTCTACGATGTAGGAGCGGCCTGGTTTCTCCATGGCGTTCTAATGTGACGCGCTCAGATTATTTTTCGCGCCGCGTCGTCCCACAGTGTCCCTCTTTCATATCTCGTTCCCTATTTCGAGATCGATACGTTGCTTTATCGCCCCCTGCAGACGCCCTAGATTAATTTCCTTCGATCTTACCCTTTCGGTAAAGGCCGGTTAATCTTCTTCCCCTTTCTTCTTTAGGTGTTCTGCGTGGCCCCATTTCTGTTTATGTCCCTTATCGAGCGTTTCAGCTTTCTTCAGAGATGTATATCTGTTCCTCCTTGAATCGGTTGCGCGCTACTTCCCTCGTCGGCTCTTTCCCCCGTAGCTGCGCGATGTCTGATCGTTTCAGTTCTTTCGCTCTTATTCGATCCTAATCTCTTTTCTCCCCTAGGTCCCTTTAAAACCCCCGCTTGCGCGTTCCCTCCCTCGTCTTTTCAGAGGCACCGAGGGCCAACTCTTGGAAATCTGCTATTATTCTTTTTGCTTCTGTTCGAGTATGTTCTTCTTTCGATCGTCGTGTGTCCTGGCTTCCCTTTGTCGTGTTTTGCGCGGACAGTACCCCTCTTTTTTCTCCCACTTTTCGACGGGGCCCCTTCCTTTTCTGGCTAGTACATGCATACTTTTTTTCTCTTGTTTTCTGTCCTGATGCTTTTTATGCGGAGATAGTTCTTTACGGACCCTCTCTCTTGTCAGGGTGGTTATCGAATATTGCCTCCTGTCTCATGAAGGTTCCGGCGGCATTCTTCCTGCTCTTGGAAAGATCCCAGGCGAGAAGGTTAGGACTCATTCTCTGTCTACCCCGGATGCACACTACATCACTCTTCCACGTCGCCCGTACGGGAAGCCAAGAGAGAGATCCGTCATTCTTTTCTTCCTCCCCTTGCGCCCTGCTCCGCGGGACGTATACTTGGAATCTCTTTCCTTTGTACGATCATCTTTCAGACTTATTATGCAAAGTGACCACTTTCTATGACGTGGATTACGGCCTTCTTCTCTTCCCGCCATCCCACCCGTGTTGTACTTCTTCGCGTCCATCGATAAATGAGGACTCTTGCGACCTACTCTCTCGTCTTTTATCTCCGATGCAGAAATCTCCTTTTTTTTCCCTCCCTCCCTCGCGGCTTTAGTGCACGCTCTTCAGCGGTCATTCTTTCTTCTCCGATCGAGTGCAGCAGATTTGCAGCTGATCATCGTTTACTTCTTTCCTCCTTCCTCAAAGACCTCGCGTCGGTGCCTTGCATTCTGACCTTTCCTGCCTTGCTCTCCGGTATCTTGTGCACACCACAGGTGACTCTGCGACCGATTCCTCTTTTTTTTCCTCCTTTTTTTTTTTCTTCGCTATATCGGCGCTGCGCCGCCTTTCCCCCTTTCCTCTCCCCAATTCTTTTCGTTGCAGGTTTTGTCTCCACGTGCGCCTTCGATTGCGCTTTCTCTCGTTTTTTCCAATGAGCAAGGCTCAACTGATTCTGAGCAACTTCTCCCTCTCTCTCCCTTTTTGACGGCGTAGAGCCCCTTCGTCTTCCGCGCGATGGAAGCCTTTATGTATTAGGCCGGCTGATCCAATCGTTTTTTATTGTGAGAATAGTTCCTCCCCCTCTTTCACCCTTCCCTTAGCGATACGCCCGTTAAACCTTTCTTCCTTTCCCCTCTCCTAGAGCGAATTGTTATTTCCACGGCCCTTGCGCTGCTTCGAATCCTCACTTCACTTCCAAGTAAAGATAGTCGCTTTTCCTTCTCTTCAGTTATTCAATTTTCTTTTACCGAGAGATTCTTCTGTAAGTCCCGGGTTGACAGGAGGCTCAGAGTTTCTTCGCTCTTCTTGTTGCGATGTTCTCTCTTTTTTTTTCGCGCTTCGCTCGACCGGCTTTAAGCTTCCGAAGACGGATGACCTTCAGATCCTTCCACTCTTATCCCAGGCGAGCACTTCCTTCCCCCTCCCCCTCTAAGGACGGCCCTTAAGATTCCACTCATACCATCTCGCTCGTGTTTGTACGATTAATCCGCCTATCCTTGGCCTTCAACGCTTTCTATCGTTTACAACCCGTGTCGGCTTTCCCACTCCCGGTGTCATTGTTACTCTTATCGCCTCCTCAATGATCCTATCTCACACCACTGTCACGCTTTCCTTTCCCGAGGTTCGCTAGCTCCACCCCTGCGTTCGGCTTGATCTTCCTCCCGTAGGCTTTAGGTGAGGGGACCTTCCTTCATCCGCTAAGTATCCTCCTTCCCTATCACGTCCATCGTCTTCTTCCTCCCGCCCTACTAGGATTGTCGCACATATTCCTGACGCTCGCCTCTTTCCTCCCGACGACTGATGATAATTTCGATCTTTCTGCCTTCAGTAACGTAATCAATCAAGCGATTTCCTCCCTGCCTATTCCCCTCTCAGTAACTAACTGCAGTTCCCCTTCCCTCTTTCCTCCGAAGAACAGCGTCTTTTTTTGAGACTTGGCGCGGACTTTTGCCGCTCAACAGCTGCGGGCATATTCTTGCCTCTACCTTCCTCCTCTCCATCTCTGCCCAAAGCGACTTTTCCCCCTCTCGTCTGTGAAGACGCAGCCCCTTCTGACCTCTCGCGCCGACCACTGCAGCATCCCTCCCCTTCCTGCCAGCTTTCAAAGTCATTTCCTTGCATGGTCCTTCCTCCCTAGCGCCTTTCTAGGAATGAACAGGTGATATGTGCCTTCATTCAGGTCGCCCCTTTGACGATCTCCCGCCCCCAGATCGACGCCTACTTTCCTACTCCCCCTTTATCGGAAGTTAAAGGACCCTTTTCCCCTCTCAGAAGACAGCAATCTTCCTGTTTTTTCTTAGACGGCAAGCGACCATGCCCTTTTCCCATCACAAACAAGTAGGCCGTTCCCCATCTTGTGCAAGGGTATATTTCAAGGCGTTCCTTTCTGCTTCCTCTCCCCCCCCCCTCTGCGAGGCGCTGCCTTTTCCTCTCGCTGACCGGCTGCCTTTCCGCATTCATTCTCCCCCGTCAACCTTTTTTTGAGCTACTCAGAGCGACCTTTTTTCCCCCTGATTTGCCGTGTTGAGCTTTCCTCCTTTGATCTCACTTTTCGTTGCCTCTCTGGCCCAACGTGAAAAGAAGAGCTCGACTTGATTTTTTCTTGGATCTTCCCGCTCCCCCATTTACTTATTACGAGCCTTCTTCGCGATGGATACCCAACCCTCTTCTGTAAATACTAACGTTTTCCTCACAATTCAGACTCCTTTTAAGCTTTCCCTTCCCCTCATCGGAGAGATGGCCCCTGTAAGATTTTCTAAGTTTACAACGATTCCTCCCTCCGATTTTTTTTGATTTGTATCGTGTCGATCTAATTTCCTTTTCAACGACTGACCATTTCCCTTCAACATTCGCGAGATCCCTCTTTATTGAGCGACCTTCCATATCACGCTGCCTCTCTCTCTTCTCTCTACGAGTTCCATCGGACGCAAAGAGGGAAGATGTCGCTACTCCTCTTCTCTCTTTAGCTTTCTTGACCCCTGGCAAGTCTTATTTATTACGGCCACGGTTCCCTCGCTTCTTTTTTCCCTTTCTGTGAGCCAACCCGGGAAATTTATATTACCTGATCATCTCTCCCCTCCTCTTTGTACACGACATCCTTTCCCTCCCTCGGCCCATTCCCCCTTTCTTAGTCATATCCCCTTTTCTCTCTAGTCGAGCCTAAGGTCTTCCCCTTCATGGCCGACTGCCCCTCTTTTGAAAAAACGTTTCGTACCTCTTTTCGCAGGGGAGATTTCCTTTTACACTCCTCGCTCTGATTACCTCGTACGCAAGACTTCAGCATACGGTGCCGCGGACTTTTCAACGTATTTTTTTTATTCCACGATCACAACGTCTTGATTGCCATTCATCTTTTGATATCCCCCGTGTTGTTTTTCGAGGTGGCGATGACTTTCCTATTGTTCCCCCATAGTGAATGGCAGAAAGTAATTCCCTTCCCTCTGATCTTCGTGATTCTTTCCTTTTTGTGCCGTACGATGTTTTTCTCCCTGAAGCTAGTAGGGAAATCAAATGATATCCCTGCTCCCCTCTTGGTAGAATGTTCCCCTATTTACTGACAATCCCCTTTGGAGCCAGATAGACCTTCGAGGACTTAGTCTTTTCCTCTCGTCGGTTGGTGTAGTCGGCCTCTACACGACGTCTCCGATGGCCGGATATTTGAAATCTTCCCCCTCTTGGATACAAGGGCCTTCCATCCCTCTTAGTTCCCCGAGCCTTTGAGCATGATCACTCTACTTGTGGAACTCTTCTTCCGAGGGCTCTCCTCTTGTCATGATAGCTATATTATCTCTACGGAGCTTCCCTGACCCCGGATTGTACTCCTACCTCTCTCATCCCTCCAGGTGGAGAGCTTCATTCCGGAATTTCCGGGGGCGGATGTGGGCTGGACAATCGTCTTCCCCATCTAACTGTGTATAGAGCTGCACTTTTTTCCGTTCCTCTTTTTCCCCGTTGATCCGTCGGAATTGGTGCTTTTCGCCTAGAACACCCCCCCTCCACTAGATAGGAATTTTTTTTTGAAGCCCCCTTATCTTTTCTCTTTCCCTCTTAAGCCATCTCCCGCTGTGTTTTCTCTTTTCTGGCAAATTGTCCTTTGGAATGTTGAAGTGAGTCCGCCTTCCCCTTTGGTAGGTTATCGGCAATACCATGTTGATTCCTTCCCCCTCGCACATATTATGGCGTTTTTTTCTTCATCCCGGGGAGTGTTCTCCCCCCCTGAAGAGTCGACGCGTTCATGTTTTTTCCTTGATCGGACAAGGCTTTCCATCCTCCTGTATACTTCAAGGTGACTATCATTTCTGATTCTACTTTTCTTAGCGGTGAACGCGCTCCCCTTTTTTTCATCCCCCTTCGGAACAGGCCATAGTATCAATTTCCTCCCCCTAGAATAGATAGTAATCTTTTATCACTATCCATTAAGTTTAGCGTACCCCGTCTCCCCCGATTTCACTTTTCCGCGAGTTTTTTAGTCAGTGATGGTCTTCTCCTTATATAAATGTTTAATCCCTCTTCGTACGGCTTGATAGGTGCGTTACTCTTTTACACAGTCACGGCAAGGACCGGTTTTGTGAGGAGTGTGGGTAGTATCTTTTTGGCCGTTGTTTCTGATTAGTCCTTTTTTTTCTTTTTAATCCTTCTCCCAGCTGACGTTCCTTCACCTTCGCTCGATAGGGGATTGCCCGGTGATCCGTGTAGACATGTCGCTCCCTCCTCTGTGCTCCACGACGAGCCCTTTCTCTTTCTTCTTTTGTGTTTCTTCATTGATCCGAGAGAATGTTCCCTCCTCCTCCCCTTCCGATCGAATTGACCCAGTGTTTTTTTTCGCACTTGAGATCTTCTTCCTTCGCTTTCATTTGATGATCTGCCAATCTTTTAGAGCCTTCCCTCAGAGTAAGCTTCTCTGTCTTTCCGGATACCAAATTCGAATTTCTAAGTTTTTGCCGAGTGAGCAGTTTGTATTCTAAGATTATTTACCTCTTTTTCTTTTCATGGAGGTGATGTTCTCTTTTACAGTTCGGCGTCATGCCAGATCCTTTATCCGGCGTATGTGATGTCCCGCGGGTCTTCATTAACCTGTCCCGTCCTCTTATCAGACCTGCATATCTTCCCCCCTTGAGCGTGCAGCTCTTTTCTTCACCCTGTATTTTCGTGTCTCCCTCGTACCTATGGGATAGTTGAGCTGACTCCCTCTTGGTAAGGAGCTTCCCGGGTTTCTGTTCGCCCGAGTTAAATAGACCCCCCCCTTATTGATTGACGCTCTTGTCCCTCTGGGACCCTGGGCAACATATCACCAGCATCTAGCATTTCTCGTGGTGATAGGACCTCCCCCTACCTGGGTATATGCTATTTTGTCATTATTCCCCTTGTCGTTTGAAAGCCCCCCCTGATTTTGCAACCCCTTCCTCCCTAAACCTTTTTGCGAAGGCTTGGAGGTCCCCACTCCTAACTCACTTACGACTCTCTTTTTTCGGGACTGAGGAGTATCTGTATTGAATCTTTTCTTCGTGGCCCTCTCCGTTGCGCTTTCTTTACTTCCTTCCCTGACTATAGACACCCCCGGTTAGGAGAATTTTCCCTCAGTCCCTCTCTGCTTTTCTATAGGCGAAAACCTTTTCCTACCCATGTCGCTTATTTCCCACGACGCATCCTTTTTCCGCGGTCCTTAAAAGTCCTTGGATTTCTTCCACGCGTTTGCGCTCAGCGGTATGGTTCTTCATGCAGTACCTTTTTTTCCGACGGCATGGAAGTCCTCCGTGGAACCCTTTGCCTTTTTCTCCCCTCTTTTATAATTCAGGCAAATTTGCTTCCGTTGCGGTACTGCAGATGCCGTCCCTCCCCACCCCCGTCTGACCTTTCCCAGTTAAAAGAGAGAGGGTAACACTTTTTTCTCTTTCTCTGTCTTCTGTTCCATATTTTCGTTCCCTCTTTTGTTTTTACGACGACCGATTTTTTTTTTCTCTCGGACTCGTCATTTTCAATCGGTCCCCTTCGCCCCTTTACAGATCGTTATTTCTTCTGATCACTCGAGCTGTGCACGCTGGTTATTCCCCCCCCTTTGAAAAGGACTTGAATAGTTTTTCCCTGAAAAGCTCTTTACACCCTTCCCTGGCCTTACCTGGCAAGTGAAGATCTTTTCCCTCCCTTTTATTTTAATCGTCCCTGGTAGGAGGCCTCCTCCTCCTTTTTTTTCTTTTTCTATTTAAACCTTCACTGTTTTTCTTCTCAGACTCTTCGCTCTTTTCCCTCCCCCCCTTTCCCTGGTAGAACTGAGAAATTTCGCTTCCTAGTACTCTTCCTCTTTGCCATTAGTTTCGGTGCAGCCGTTCCCTTTAATCATGCAATATGATGACAAGTTTTTAGCCTAATTCCCGCTGTACTCTCCCCCCTCTCTACTGCTTTATTTCTTTTCTTTTTTCCCCTCGTTATTCAACTAGATCTTTTTCCTCTTCCTCTCCTCTTCCCGAAGAGGAAAGATGCGACCCATTTAACCATTGTTTACTTGATTTCCAAAGATCGAGAGTCGGTCCCTTCCCACTCTCTTTTGTCAGTTGCGAATGTTTAATCTACCACTACTCCCTAAATATAGGGCACTCCCCTTCTAGGCAGAGTCATTCCTTTCCCTTTTTCGGTCCGGACGATGCGCTGCTTGCCTGGCACTCCTTCCTTGGACGCCCTTATATTCTTCTTCGTGCTTGCAGGCTAAGCATGTCCTAAGAATGTCGACGTTTTCCCCGCTGTTATTGACGCCTGACCCTTTTTATCTTCCGAAGCAGTTTTTTTTTCCCCAGCTTCGATCCCTTCGCTTTCCGGAATATGCCTGTACCGACGGCTTCATATTGACCCAGCCTTTCATTCATCTTAGGGTGCGTTCGGGACATCCAACCCTCTTGTTTAAGCTCGTTGTGGGGTACCCAATTGTTCGGTTTCCCCCACGCAAACGGTGATATAAGTACTCACGAAGCTTTCTGAACTTACCAAAGTTTTCTCTCCACCCCAGATAACTGCTCACGGGCCCGAGTGTCCCCCCCCCTTTTTCTCTTAACCGAAGTTGCGCTCCGATGGTCGTGCTTCACTGCGCGGAAATGATCTCTCTCCGCCTCTGCTCCTCCCCTCATCTTGCAGTATCCGCTCTCCCCTCCGAAATATCGAGGACTTCAGTCCCCTCTAACTGTCTTCTTCGCTCGACGCTCGCACTCAAGAACTACCCTTTCCTCTCTTCCGCCCATAAATGGCCTCTCCCTCTGCTTTCATCAGCGTCCAATCTATACAATCCGGCTTCAAAGTCCCCTTTTACAGTTCCCTGCACTTTTCTTGACTCGGTGTTTTCCCCCCCTCCCCCCAGCGAACAGATGCGTTATGGATCCTGAGACCTCCTAACTTTTCCCCCTCTTCTTGTGGAACGCGCCTTTGTTCCCTCGATTTCCTCTCTTTTCTCAATTCGAGCGCCCCTTCTCACACTGCGAAAATACCATCTTTTCGGGCGGCCTCCCCCTCCTTCCTCTCGTTTCTTCAAGGTCTTCCCTAAACTGATCGGCCCCATATTCTCATGTTCGACGTGTCTTTATTCTCGAACTTCGAATGCTTCTCGGCGGCACCTCCCTCTTACGACCTCTCTCTGAGTGTCTCCCGCTTCCCGACTCTCCCCCCCCCCCCTACGAACGATTGACAGTTATATTGAGTCCTTCCCTTTTCACTGCAACGCGTCAATCCCCCCTCTCCTTCACCCACCGTTACTGTTACGGGGGCCCCCCCCCTTCCGGCTGGGTAGCCCACGCTTGCGTTCCCCTTGCTGTTATTCCATCTTGTTCTTCCTTTTTCCTGTTTTTCTTAAGGCCTTTTCCCGAAACCCGTTGTACCGGGCACTCGTCCATCCTCTTACCGCGTATTTTTTTCCTGAGGCCTCTCGGGCTCTGAATCCCGTCCTTTTGATTTCCTGCACACTGGTCACTTTAATCTTTCTTCACGTCTTCGTTTCTCTGGGTTTCTTTCATGTTCCTTCGTAAGAAGACCCTTATCCTTCCCTCCATCCAACACGGCATTTCTAGACCCCACCCTCCATTGTAGGTCTCAACTCCCTTTCCCCCCCCTACTTAAGCCACCATCGGAGCTTGCTTCTTTCCTTGCCTCTGCGAGTCAACGACATTCCTCTCCTTCTTTTTCTTGGTTAGTTCGCTCGAAATAAAGTTCGCTCCAATGCCCTCCTCCAGGCTTCCTCTTTTTCTATCCTTTTACTCTGAGTCATTTCACCCCCCTCCCTTTCCCCCCTTTCCGATTTTCCTTTTGGAGCATTACCCTTATAGATTGCTTTCCTTTTCTTCCTCCGCAACTATGTTCTCCCGTCAGTAATCGTCTTCACTGGTCCTTTTTATTCCTTCGGAAGGATATGGCTCTTGATCCCTCAGTTCGGTCTTTGTTCTTATCCACTGTGTATATCCCTTTCTCCTGGCCTTGCCCTTTTTTTCTCCGACATACACCCCAAAATTGGAGGTCATAGGTACCCCTTCTGGTCTCGAGTCGTCCTTTAGTCGGGCTGATTTTCTTTTCCCTGGCCTCCCCTAGCCCCTGATTTTACCTCCCTCTTTTAGAAGGAGATCATTCGGTACCAATATCTTCGCGTGAACTCTTCCCGGGTCCTGTTCCCACTCCCTTTGCCGACGGTTCCTCTCCCCGTGAAGTTTTCGGAGTCCTTTCCTTCCCGATCAATTCTGTTTTATTGTCCC
>Ga0179591_1417620_pt1 | contig 19568 bp, 28 predicted proteins | sample CZOMad2_1_08_16f_FD_182891 | JGI IMG/M metagenome (GOLD analysis project Ga0179591, IMG submission 182891) | Vadose zone soil fungal communities from Angelo Coast Range Reserve, California, USA - CZOMad2_1_08_16fungal (PacBio error correction) | ecosystem: Environmental > Terrestrial > Soil >... | reverse complement strand
CTCGCTCTAATGTCCCTCCTCCCCTTTTTTTGGTAGTCGAAGTTTACTGACGACCTCTTTTACCAAGTTCCTTTTCTTTTCTTCTTTGCTCGTGTGCAAATTGCGCTCTTTGATGCTGGTGAGAGTTTCCCGTTTCGCCCAAGTTCGCGTGTGCATGTTTCTTTTTCTTTCGAAGCTCAGGGCTTTTTTCCGCAACCAGCTCCTGTCTGCTCCGATGTTTTTTCTCTTTCGACCAACCCTCTCAGCCGTTCCTTCCCGGGGACTTGGTTTGAATCTGCTTTTTGTCTTTTGAGTTTTTTTCTCTTCCTCGTACTGGGTGCTTCAGCCCACTCAAGCACAGCAGGTTTCGATTTTCTCTTTTTTTTCCCCCTGCGACAATGAGCTCCGGTGCACGTTTTTGAGGTTTCCCCCCTTTTTTTCTGGACGCGGAGAATACGCCCTATCGGAGCGAAGTCGCTGTTCCCCAGTGCTTTTTTTCTTTTCTTTGGCCTTTTATGATGTTGGCCGCTGTGTTGAGGAGGTTGAGCCAAGTTTCCCACGGTGTGAGCAGTTCCTTTTTTACATGTTAGCTAAATAGAGTCGTTCCACTCTTCCTTCGGATCGAAGATCTTTCTCCCCTCCTCTGCCCTCCGCGCTTATGTCAGCTTCTTTTGTTTTTTTGTTCTCGGTGTGTTAGAGAGTCCCTTCCCTTCCAGTGGTGACTCTTTTTCTCTCCCCGATGTTGGTCTTCTTCGTGGCAAGTCAGGCGTTTCTTTATGATTCGGACTGCTTTTTCCTCCCGCGCGGTTAACGAAGTTGAATGTTTTTTCTCGAGGCTTTTTTTCCCTGGTATTTGGAGGTGTGCTTTTTTCTTTTTTTTGAACACAAAATAGAGTTTACCTTCTTCCTGCAAGGAGTTATGACTACAACTGTTTCCCCCCTCCGAGCTTTTTCCGCGGAGTCTGCCCCCTGAAGACTCTTTGTGTTATTGGGTTACGTTGCTCACCGTCCCTTTTTTCTTCTTTTTTCTGCTTTGTTTCACGAACACTGGAAATTTCTGTGTCCTCTCCCTTTTCCCAACATGGAGGGCTGGTTCTCCTTTCCCGACCGGCCGCGCTCTCACTTTCTTTTACGGACTGATCTCGTGGTCAGAACCTTTTCCTCATTTGCTTTGATTAAATTTTTGGTCTTTATACGTTTTTTTTTGGCTAGGTCCCCCGACTCCCTCTTTTCTCTTAGAAGTTGTTTCGTTTTCTTTTTTTTTCGTGTGGAATGGGGGTTCGCTTTTCTTCGATTCTTGAGTCCCTTTCCCCCCTTTGTCCGTTCCCCCCCCCCCTGCTGCCAAAGAGCCATATTTTTTTCAGTGGCGACTCCTGTTTCTCGTTTGGGGAATTCGTTTCTCCCTCGGCTTCCGGGTATCCTCTTTTCACCCCCAAACCTTCCGTTTCTTAATAAGATCGTCTCTCCAGGCACCTTTCCAATCCGGCTATCCAACGCCGTGTTTTTCTTAAATTTCCTTCCATGGAGTTTGACTCAGCCTTCCCTCTTTCTCCTGCAGTAGCGCTTTTTTTACTTGTTTTTCTTCCCCCCCTTTTTTTCCCTTCACTCCGGGTTTCGGAATGCGTCCCCCCCCCTTTCCTTTTCACCACCGTTATTTTTTCCTCTCGCGACTCCGCTCCAGCCCCTTAGCCTCGATGAGGGGCGAAATTCTCCACCCACTCCTCCAAGGCCTTGACCCCCCCCCCCCCGAAATCCGTATTGTTTCTTTGTATGAGCATATTCTTCCCTTTTCGCCCTCTGCTCCTGCCTTTCCCTCCAGCGACATTTTCAGAGTATTTTTGCACCCATGATGTGACCCTTTTTTTAGATTTCCTTTTCTCTCCAAAGTCAACACCTCCCAAGTTCTGCCCCCCTCTTTTTGTACTATCTTAGCTCTTCCTTTCTTCTTCATATTAAAAGATGACGAAGCTCACCATCTCCTTCCCATTTGTAAACTCCGCCCATTATTTGAGCTTGGCCTCCTAGGAGCCAGATCGCGAGGCTCTGACAAGGCGTCATCACTCTTTCCCCCCTTGTTTGCGTCTGATGGTGGAATTGGATGGGGGCTTTCATTTTTTGCCCAGGAGGTCTTTTTTTTAGTAGCGGAGGGAAAGTTCTACTCCCCTGTTTGAAAAACCTCTAGAGGAAAGCACTTCCTTCCCCCTCTCTTTCAGGGGACCACACACTTTTGCCTTGCTTTTCCTTGTCCTCTTGACTTCTCTTTCCTGATAATGCAGGTTCCCCCCGAGGAATTCTTATTTTGTCAAGTTTCTCTTTCTGTTTGCCCGTCAAGCGTTGGAACCCAATTGATTTTCTTTTGCCCTCGACGTTTCCTTCTCTTCCTCTTAAGATGGTTCCCTGAAACCGGGGATATTTTCCCCCGCCTCGTCGTGGCAGGGCGATCCCTCTTTCTTCTTCGACCTTCCCCCACGATGATATTTGGAGATGGTTTTACCAGGCATCTCGAAAGTCTCATTCTTTGGATGACTACCTCCCCTCCCACGGAGAACCCAACCTCCCCCCCCCTAGCCCGTGCCCCCCAAGCCAAAACGACCTCGGCCCCATTTCTCGTCCCTGTGGTATGGGGGTTGCTATTCCCTTCCCTTAGTCCAACGTGTACCCTCACCTCCAAGATTGAACTCCCCCCCCCTTCTTCCCCTTCTGCCTTAACCCGCTATGACAGTTGCGGCTGTCCCTTTCACGCTTGTCGAGACGAACCTCCCTCCTGTTTTTTTCCTGGCAGTTTTTTCCAGAAAAGCCCCCCCTTTCGAAATTGTTTTCCTCGAAATGGAAATCTCCCTTCAGGCATTCTCGTGTCACAACATGCCAAGCGTCTGCAGTGTCGATTTTCTTTAGTATACGGTTTTTTTCCCCTTTCTGGAGTACGCCTTTGTCGCCACCCCCCTGTGCCACGACTTGAAACGCACTACCTTCACCTGCTTTTTTTCCAGACCCCATCCCTTCCCCCCTTACAAGGCGAAGGGGCACCATTTTCCCTTCTTTTTTTCCCCCCTTCTTTTCGGAACGACCAGAGCTTCCTGCTCCTTTGCTTTTTCCTCTCGCGACAGCCCGGCGCCACGCACTTCCCTTTCATCGCGGGAAAGCACTCTTCATTTTTATCGTTGATCCCCTCCCTCCCCCCCAGCTCTTCCATGCTCTAGACCCGCCAGCAACAAACGTTGCGGACTCTTTCTTGGGCCAGGTCTTTCTGACCTAGTCCTTTTTTTCTCCCACGCCCGTTTCGCCTTCTCCTCCTCCTTAGAAATGCGACGTGGTTTTTTTTTTTGCGACTCCCCTCCAGGAAACAACCGCCCCTTTTTTCCACAGAAATCTTCACGCGATTTTTTCCCGCTCTTGCGTCTTCTCAGCTTTTCTCACCCGACTTTCCACGACGACGCTTCTTTTCCTGGCGTATTAAGCAGGTCTCGCCACGAGGGAGATTTCTTTTCCTGAGTGAGAGGAAGCACCCAGGGAAGCTCTTTCGGTGGGGACTTTTTCTCAGAGTTCACCTCCATCCCCCGGTGTTCACTTTTCCTTGAAACCCTTTTTGACTCCTAGAACCCATGAGCTGGTTCGTATGTCCTTTTTCTTTTTTTTTCCGAGCCTTCTTTTGTCAATGACCCTCGCGTCTTCTCCTCCACGGCAATCTTGTTTCCTCGCAGAAGTCGTATTTCCTTGTCTCCAGCCGGAACGGGCCGCCCCTCCTTTTTTTTTTTATGCCACGTCATTCCTTCTAGCCGCAGCTTGGCGAAGCCTTTTTCTCCCTTCTCCCTTTTTCTCCTCACTCCCGTTGTTGTTGTTTTCCCCGCCAAGTTTTTCTTTTTCTTCGACTTTTTTTCTTCCTGCTGAGAGTCCAGTTCTGCGAAAAGGTTTCCCAGGTCAAGTTTTTTTTTTCCTTCCCCGTGCGATTCGACTTCTTCGCTGTATTGCGCGGCCGATTGTTTTTCCTCCGGGGTCTGTCTCCTCGGATTTTTTCTTTTTCGTCTGCCCGCGAACACAGCTCCCGTGTTATTTTTTCCCTCTAGGTTCGCCCCCCTTTCCCCAAAGAGACAGATGAGCCCACACTTTTTCTTTTTTTTTACCGGCTCAAGAACGGTCGCCGCGGATTCTCTTTTTTTCTCTCCTTACCTTTCCTTTTCGGCTCTCCGCGATGGAGCTTTTTCCCCTTTCCCCTGAGGATAAGCCTCTTTTTGAGCTTCTTTCTGGTTTCCTCTCTTGAGGTCAGCAGGTCGTGTCAGAAGCGGTTTCCTTCCTTGCGGGCCTTTTGGTTGGCCGGATGGTTGATGCTTTTTTTTAACGCGTTCCACTACTATTTGATGGTTGAGGTCAAGGCGGTCCTCTCTTTGCCCTGTGTCCAGCCTTTCCTTTAAGAGTTCGTGGAACTTCCTTCTTGCTTTTCGTAGCCCTTTCTCCCTCCCCTTGTTGCTTTTTGATAAAGGCCATTTCCTTTTTTCGCGATCCCCTTTCAGAGGTGAAGATTCCTCCGGCGATGTTGATCCTTGCCCCCCTTTTTCTTGCGCCGCAGTAAAAGGTATGATTTTCCTTTTTTTTATATTCCCTTCCCCTCTTGGAAAGCCATGGAAATTTTCCATTTCAGTTTTGGATGAGGTGTGAGCTGTTTTTTCCCCAACTAAGCATTCGGGGTTTCCTGACTCACCGTCGTATCCGAAGCTCGTCTTCTTTTTTTTGCATCTTTTTCCCCCCTTTCCTTGGTGTGATATTTTTGGCCCCTTCTTGTCACGGCCTTCCTATTTACAACTCCCCCCCCCCTTTATGGTTGAACGGGGACGCTTCTTTTCTCCCCCATGGTTTTTCCTATGGACGCGAATCGTTTCTACCAATATGTACTTTTGCTAGACTTTTCCTCGTGGCTCAAGTGGGGATCATTTTCTTTTGCTTACATTTCCCCTTTTTTCCCTTTCTTGTGGCGTCTCGCACCTTTCTGTGCTAGAGTCAGTTCGATGCGTCCGTTGTCTTTTTTTGAATGTGGAAGAGTTTTTATGAGATGGGGTTTTTTTTTATTGTCTTTTTTTTCCCACCCCCAAATGACTCCCTTTTTCTTTTCTGCCCTCGCAAAAGATTTTGGTCTTTAAGTGCGATCTTTTTTCCCATGCCCTACGGGGCCGTGTATTAGTCCCCCAAAACTTTTTCTGACTGCACTATAGTTCTTCAGGGACTATGTTTTTGAAAGTATTCCAACGCTGGTCGATGTCTTTCCTTTTTTCCTTGGACCTTTTCCCTTTTTTTTCCTGAACTCGTGATGTGTTTCCTGTATCAGGGTGCAAGATTTTTTTTTTTTCCCTGCTCACTTCATTCGCTTCGTTATGAGTTGCCTTAGTTTTTTAAACCTTTTTATGTGTTCGAACCTGACTACTCCGCCTTTAGATCGAGTGAGCCATTCCTTTTTCCCCCCTTTTCCAAACCCCTCCAGCTCCGACTCCGCTGTTCCCAAAACCAACGAACTTTTTTTGTCGGATGCATGCCTTCTTCCTTTTTACTGAGTCTCAGAAAGAGACCTTCTTTTTTTCTTTTCTTTAACGTATTCCTCTTTCCGTCATGTCTGTCTCTTACCACATTTTGCTGAATATATATCTTTCCCTCTCCTGTTGTTGATTCCCCTTCCTCTTTGATGGTTTTGTGACAGAACCTTTGTCCCCCCCCCCTCTCTTCCAAACCAGCGCATCCACACATGTCAACGCTTCTTATAACATCTAGTGAGATGGAGCAGAATTACTGTCGAGCAGGATCTAATGACAAGAGTAATCACCCTTCGTTTTTTCTTTTTCAGCCGGATCGTGCTCCTCTGTTGTTGGGGTTTTTTGGAGGCGGTAAGGGTCCTTCTTCATAGGGGCTGGCGGCTTTCCCTTCTGTTCGACCCGTTTGAAAACTCCTGTCCTTCCCTTAAATCATCATACCGCCAGAACCCCTTTTTTTCTTTGATTCTTTCTTTTGACTTGCCCCCCTTGAATAGGTGCTTTCCCGCGATCCCTTGTGAGGTCATTCTGAGTCACCTTCCCTTCATCGATCCTTTACGGCAGACATACCCTCTTTCTTCCTACTATGAAATTGTGTCCTCTTTGACCTCGCCCTCCTGGAGGTGTTCTGAACCCGGGTCTTTTTCCCCTTTCCTCTTTTTTTCATCACTGTATTCTGCCACCTTCTTCTCCCTACCAGACCCCAGTAAACGCTGGATCTTTGGCGAGGTCCCCGACTGACGACCAGCCCCTCCTTCTTCTTTTTTTTCCCTTATTATGATGACACCTCAGTAAGTTTAACCCATTTCCACCCAATAACAACAAGGACTCCTATTTCCCCCTGCGTCGTACTTCGCTTTTTTCTTCCTAGGACCCACCGGTTCCCTCTGCCGTCAAAGGACCTTCCTCAAATATTTCCCCCTTCCAATTCCCACCTGTTTGCCTTTCCTCCTTTTCAGCATTCCCCTTTCTAGCAGTGCGAAGCTCCGGCCTTGTAAAGATGTGATCCCTTGCCCCATAGGCCGCCATTTCCTTGTCCATGGAGCTTACCCGAAATCCCCCCTCTTTTCTCCTTTGGCTTTCCCTAAGAAGATCATCCCCCTTCCCGTTGCGCAGCCGGCCCCCACAAATTTCCCTATCTTTTTGCACCGCCCTTGTGCAGGTCGATCGTTCTTTTTTTTTTTTCCGGATACGTCTTTTTCTCTGTGCCCCGACTGGTTCATTCGCCCCCAAAACGTTCGGTCTTTTTTTTTGACGCCCCATCAAAACTCCCCATTCTGCCGGTCCTTCCTTTGTTACGCCCCCGTTCCTGTCCGGTTACCTCCACAGAGTTTTCCCCCTCCTTCTCCCATTGCTATCTCTAATCACCTTCTTTGCCTTTTTTCCCCCCCCCGACTGAGCGACCACCATTCCGCAACCTCTTCAACTATTGCTCCTTCCCCGCTCGAACCTGCTGTCCTTTCTGGCCGTAACAACGAACGGGCGCTTTTCCTTCCGAGCTAATTCTCCTTTTTTGAAGAATAGTATGATCCCCGTCACTCTCTTTGGACAATTCTCATTTTTTTTCCCCTCCTTGAATCCCCCGACCTTCCTCGACCTGCTCACCGTTTTTGCCGCGTTTTTTTCTCATCACCCTCTTCCAACAGATCCGTACTCCAGCATCTTTTCGGCCGCTTCTGGTTTCATTAGACGCCTCTCTTGGCGTACTTTCCTCACAAGTCCGTATCATACAAGAGTCACCGGAGCTCCGTTTTTTTCCTGGATTTTCCCATAGAGGAGCGCAAATCCCGCGTGGGCTTGAGTGGCTCTTCTCTATAACGGTCCGCTCTCGGTCTTTTCAGGTCCAGAGTTAAAATCTTCTGTCATCATTTTTCTTTTTTTTTCCAAATGTGTTTGTCGTCCCTCTCCTCCACCACATGATCTTTTTTTCTGCTATTTTCCGAGATTTTAAGCCGTCGTGTCATTACCCCTCGATTGGTTCCCTTTGGCGTGGCACCTCATCCTCTCAGTCGAATTCGCACTTGAATCTCCCAGCCTTTCCTTTGTTCCTGTTTCAGTTTTTCTGACCGACGTAATCCTCTCTTTCCTTCATGGTTCTTTTTCTCTTTTGGCGAAGTACGATTCTCCTTCTCCTTTTCCCTCTACTACGGTGTTTCTCATTCGCCCCTTCTGCCAGTCCTCCCTTTCTCCAGTTAGTGAGGATGAAGGGCGGCCGCCGTTGATAAATTTTTTTGTAGGCTTACACCAGCTCTGTGGCGAAGCGGGGAGTGCCCGTGCGAGGATTTATTTCGTTCTTTGTCTCTTACCCAATCGCGGGGTAATGACGACAGTTTTTCTTTTTTTCCCTTTCTCCTTGTCCTTCCCCTTCATTGTTATGCTGATGTTTTCTGATTTTCCTCCAAAAAACTGTCCGTTCCTCTCTTGTGCGAAAAGGGGAACTTTTTCCTTTCCTTCTCCCGGCCCTCTTCTCAGCTTACAGTGATTTTCCTTGTTGAGTCAAATTACCCTCAGTTCTTTGCTCCCTTTCTCAGGTGCTGTCTTTTTTTCCGGATAAGCCCTTCTCTGGTAGTCCGTTGCTTTTCCTTCTGGTTCCGATATTGAAGCCTAGAGAGTTTTTTTTCCCGCTTGGTTTCCGTTTAAGGTTCAAGATGATGGGCCACTTTTTTTTTTTCGGAAGGTTTTTCCTTTTCGCCACGCTTGCAACCGCTCCCCCCCGGGAGAAGTTCCTGTGCCTTCCTTCCTCGATTCGGCCTTTGTCCAGCAGGCCTTTTTTTTCAACTAGCAGCCCTCCGAGAATCGTCCGCACCTCCTTTTTCTTTGTTTTTGCTGGTAGACTTTTTTTTCTGAGCTTACCTGTTTCAGGTGCTTTGCTGATTGGTCGCGCTGGCCCGTTTGTTCTCTTGATTCCCTCTTCCCCTTTCTGTAGGCAGAAGATCTGGTCCCTTTATGTACCCTCGAAGGATTTCTTGACGTCATCCTCCTTTCTTTCCTTTTTTTTGAGGTGTGAGATGGTATGTCAGTCTCTCCCCCCCCTTGGAATTTTTGGAAAAAGTCCGGTTCCCCCCTTTCTCCCCCTCCCAGTCTCGACGCTTTTCCCTCTCCTTATCCTGACGTGGTTCCCTTTTGTGTGTGTATTGGGGTCTTGTCCGTTCTTGACTGTGGATGATCTTTTCCTTACCCTGCAAAATATCGTTTGGCCCTCTTTCATGCTTTTTTTTTCCCCAAGGTGGCTGGGCTCTTTTTTTTCCCCCAATATTTCTTCCCCGGCTAGCCACTTATAATCTCTTCCTGCTGAATTCGAGCACCGTCTTTCTTCATGGGCATTTCTTTTTTTTATTTTGACTGCCTCGCATAAAGCTGTGGGTCCCCCCTTCCCCTGGCTCTCGTCTTCTTCATTGCGATCGAAGTTTTTGTCGTTGCCTGGGTCTCTTAACGATTGGGGTCTATCTTTTTCTCTGCTCTCCATCTGATCCTTTCCTTTCTCCCTTGATTTTTTTTCTCTTCACGATCCATCTTTTTTTTTCCCTGGAAAGGGCGACTCAAGGATTCTCCCTTACGACGAGGCGTCCTTTTTTCCCTCTCCTTTCGACCCCTCAGATTCCTTAAGTATCCTTCTCTTGTCTTGGGAACCCATTGAAGAGTCTCTTTTCCCCGTCTGCCTTTCAACGATACTTCGACGTGGACCTTTCTTTTTTTATCTTTTTTTCTCTTATTCGCGGCAACCTCCAGATTCACTTGTTCCCAATGGTTCTTTCCCACTCCCTTAATTATGGTCGGAATTTTCGGTGCTTTACTTTCTCCCTTCTCTTTTTGTGAAAAACGTTGTTTTAGACAATCCGCTCCAGAACATACTGCGTCCCTCTTGGTGCGACCCTACGCCCCATCAGCGCCTTCTCCCCGCCGATGAAACCCCCGACCTTTTCTGTGACGACGCTTTTCTCTTCATGCTCTGTTGGGCGTTTTAGTCTTTTTCTCCTTCCTCTTTTTTATAGGAACCATGGTGGAACTGATATGGTTTTTCTTCCGGACAAAACCTCAAAGTTTCTTCTCTCTAGTGGCAATTTTTGTTGTTGAGAGAATTGATCCCCGAATTTGAGGTGTGGACTTCTTCTTCCGGGTTCCTACAAGACGCTCCAATAGCAGTTCAACTTTCTCTACAAAGCCCCTCTTTCTTCGTTTTTCAGAGAGAATCGCGAGGCGCCTCTCTTCTTCTGACAAGCGTCCTGTCTTTTGGTGTCGGGCCTGTCTAGAGGGTTCTGGGCGGGCTTTTCCTTTTTCGGATTTCTGGCTGGCGGCTCTCTCGCGGCGGAAAAGGTTTTTTTGAACAAACCCCGAGAAAGCCCTTTCCCCCCCTCGAACCTTCCCTTCCTTTACAGTACCCCTTTTGACTTTCCTTGACTACTTGGTGAGAGTTGCCCCCCCCTCTTCCCCTTTTCGGTCTCTTTCCACCGCCAGGTTCCCTCGAAGTAGCGTGTGTCCAAAGAGTTTTTCCCCCTTGACTTCCCTCGTTTCCTCTTTGCCCTTCCTCTTTCTCTCTTTAATTTTTTCCTTGGTTCGGAACAGTTATACGTAATACACGGAAGTCTTTTTCGAACCCTTTATTGTCCCTTTTTAATTTTAAAACGATGTGTATTTTTCTTTCCGACCATTTTTTTCTTCTTTGGTTGAATTCCTTTCTAGGACACAAATTAGAAGAACCCAATCTACTCCCCCCCCACCTAGTCCTGACGACCCCCCGGAAAATTCGATCGGCAATTCGTCTTCTTTCTTTTCTTCTCTCCCGGAGGTTTTTTTCTGACCCACAGCGTATATGCTTCTTGTCAGTCCCCAGGGGAATTCCTCCAAGGATTTCCCTCCTTCTCCTCGGCTTTCTAGAGTTCCAGTCCTTTCTTCCTCAGTTTTTTCTTCCCGAGTGTAGACGACCGCGCTTCCTCGGAAAGAAATTCCGAAGCGTCCCCCCCCCGTCTTGGAAAAAATTGTGCGTTGTCCTTTCACAATGACCTACCTACAGGGGAGGCCTCCTTTCCACCAATAAACCCCGCCAAGCGTTTTTTTGTTCCTTTCTTAGTAGACTAGGCAGGACGCGGCCCCTTCCCTTGTGGATTCCTTTGCCCGCCTTCCCTCATTTCGAAACACTTTTCCAGCGATTGTCCAACTGACCAGACCATCACAAGGCTCCCCCTGAGCTAGGTCTCACCAGTTCACTTTCCTCGAGGGTACGATACCTCTTTCCTAGAACATTCTTTTCTTTTTCACCTTGCGCCCCGCTTCCCTCTCGACCCAGCCCTGGATTTGCGACCCCCCCCCTCTTTTTTCTTCCAACCGCGTGAGCGTGGATACTCGCCTCTTCCCCCTTTCTCTGCAGCAAACCTCCGGGCAGATTCACGATTTCTCTCCCAGAGTTAATCTTCGACCGACCTTACTTTCCTTGATTGGTGGGGTTCCCCCCTAGCCTGAATCACCGAATCTCCCTTCTTTCACCGTGGTGGAATTTTGCACTTTCTTTCCCTCGGACAAGTCCATACGGTCATGTTCCCCATAGTGCCCCCCGCCTCTGTCTTGACCCTCCTCTCTTCTTGCGTCTTATCCGCATTCTTCTTGCAGCCCCTTCCCCCTTCGTTTTCTCGTCGTAGTTGCAATGGAGATCCATCTCCTTTTTTGGTTTTTTCCAATCCCTGCGTGGGCTTGAGTTGACTCCCCCATGGAAGATACCGCGGAGACCGGTTTTCTCTTTCCCGCAGAGTTCCATTCAATTTTTTTATTTAAAGGTTTTTTTCTCCCACAAACTGTGTTTGTCGACCCTCCACCATCGAGCATCCTCTTCTTCTGATCCCCCTCCGTTTCAATAGCTTTACTCCTATCTTAATGACCCTGATCGACGTGTTTCTCCGCAAAAGGACTTTCGGGCTCTCCCGATATCGCAGAATCTTTTTCCTTTTTCTTTCTCCCGTTAGCCACGCAGTGCCAGCAACTAACTCTCCTACCATGTATATACTGGCTTTTTCTACTGTTTCTTTCCGCAGTTTCTAAGACGCGGTTCCTTTTTCATCCTACTAAGTGGTTTTCCGCGTACTTCGCCCCCTTTTTTGTCAGTTCCCCTTTTTAGAGACATTTTTTTCCCAAAGGTAGCGGAGTTGCTCAGCGGTCCCCACATTCCTATGCGACTTCTGCCGAGTCTCTTTTTCCCCTAGGCACTTTTTCGGTTGATAGACCTTGGGGTCATGACGTCTTCTTTGTCATCTTCTGACCCTTCTAGACTAACCAGCCTCATTTTTTCGTCCTGGTTTCTCCCTTGTTCCAAAAACCCATTTGTCCGGAAGGAAGAAGATCCTTTTTCCACTGAAGTTTCACTTTCCCGGCATCACGAACCGGTTTTCGTTCTCTGATAGTTCCTTTTTTCCAACTTCCTAGCAAACCAGGATTGCTTTTCCTATGGCGCCCGTTTTTATTCATGCGGATACGCCGAGCTCCGGTCTCGTTTTTTCGGGTCAGATTCATTCGTAAGACGACAGAGAGGAGATCAGTCGGTCCACTTCTTGTAGGCCGATGCTGGGCCACCTTTTGAGGGTTTTCTTTTTGAGAACACGGCTTCCACGCGTTCCAAAAAGTTTAGCAGGTCTCTTGATTCCTTTTTTGGATTTTTCCTTTCTGGTTCGTCCCAGACAGGGCCTTTTTCTTCCCTTTTCCTAAACTCTGTTTTTCTTTGCGTCCTTCCGGCCGCACCTCCTCCTTCCTGCTGGTCGATCCAGGAATGTCCTCTTCCCCCGATTCTCCCCCTCTAGTTTTTACGTGAGGCCGGCGATGTTTTTTTTTTTGCTTCCAGTTTTTTTCTCTTGATTCCTGCGCGCGGAAACAAGTGCTTCCCAGCATTTTCCTATGGCTGATCGTAACTCGCCCCCCAGTGGAACTGGTGTGTTTCACAGGACCTCTCTCCTGGACCTCCCTTTGTCTGGTGTAGGGTTATGTCAGGCTTTTTCATTTGCGGAAGTTTTCTCTCACTTCGTGGCACCCCTCACTGCGAGTGATGAAGCCCTTCCTAAGCCGCCCCTCCTCTGCCTCCCACATGCAAGACTTTTTTTTTTTGTATTTTCTCTTCTTTTCCGGATGCAACAGGCCTGTCTTTTCTTATCGTCTTGCCGGGGTTGTGAAAAGCGAATGGTGGATTTGTTTTTTTCAACATTTTGATTATATGGCACGATAATAGCTGTCTCGACCCCTTCCTCCGCTTTCTCTGATAGAGGTTACGGCCTTTTCCTCTCTCACCGTGGGGCCCTCAATCTTTTCTCTTTCTCCCTTTTTGGATGAATGGACTCCCTCCTTTTTTCGAACTCTTCTCGAGTCCAAGAGATTCCCGCCCTCTACGATGCAGGGTGTGTTCTCTTTTTCTGAATCTTGTTGCTTGTCTCTTCTTTGTTTATTGGTCCATCTCCTCTCGCTTCCCCCATGCTCCCTTCCCCTTTCTGGTCGGCCTTCCCACAGATAAATTTTTTCTTGGGTAATTCCCTCCTGATCTCCCCTCCCCCCTTTGCGTCAGTGTATTCGTTCCTGGTTCAGACCTTCTTTCTCCTGTCCGATCGAGGGCACAAAGCTTTTCCCCCCTATGGGGCCTTCTCTTTAGATTCCAACGTTGCTTTTCTGTCTGAAGTCCTTAGTTTTTTTTCTCCTCAGAAAGTTCCCCCTTAGCCATGCCCCTCCTTTTTTTCTTCTACCGCCAGCTTGGTCGGAAAGGTTCTTCCATAAACTCAGTTTTTCTTTCCTTTTTTTCCCGGGATGTCCCTTCTAGTTCGCGTTTTGTTATGTTTTCCCCCCCGCCCGCTACTTCCGCCCCCTGCCAATTGGTGCGCTCCAGAAAACCACTCCCCTCTTTTCCAGACGCGACAAAAACGACGTTATTTTCTTCCCGTGCCGCATCCTTGCTCTCCTTCTCTGAGATCTCCTCTGAGTCTGCTTGCCCCGCCGCAATAATTTTCTTTATCCATGGTGTGAAACTTCCTTCCTTGCTCTTCTCTTCCTGTTGTTTTTCCCGTCAACAAAATTCCTTTCATACTCTATCTTTCCCCGTTTTGGATCCTGATGCAATCAGACCTTTCCTGGTCTCTACAGACCCTGTGCCCCTTTTTTTTCTACATAGCAGTACACACATGTTTGCAAAGATTTTCTTCTTCGCTTGAGTCCCCTGCAGAATCGCAGAGGCGCAACCTTCCTTCTCCTTCCCAAAGACTTTACTTCCCTCACCCTTTGGTGTGTTAAGAGTCGGTCCTTCTTCTTTTTCTCTGCCCTCCGATGCTTTCCCCAGTACGGTTTTCCCTTTTAGGAGAAGTCTTTCTGAGGCTTTCCCAGCCTGGAAACAACCCTAAACCCCCGCCTTCTCACCCAACAGACCGCCCCTAGACGGCCATCGTATCACACCCCCTCAGTCTTTCACAGACCACCCAAAAGAAACTATATACGACTTTCCCAATAACCCTTCATCCCGGAAAGAACTTGTGAAACTTGCGGTTGGCACCCCGAGTTCCCTTCTTTTTCTGGAGCCCCCTAGAGGGGTCCCTTGAGTAACCTCCCCGGTGAGAAGGAGTTACGAGTTCGGAGACATCCGATCCCCCAGAGTTGGAATATATCTGCACTTCCTCTTTCCCATATGTTTTTTCCGCTTCCTGAGTATCTTCCTGTGAAGGGGGGTTTCCCTGTATACGTCACCTTCTCTTTTCTTCTTTTTTCTTCGAAATCCTCTTCCACAGGATTCAAAGAGGATCTGGTCTTGGTCTCACGGTGCCGTATCAGGATGGCCCTCTTCCAGTACCCTTTCACCCACAAATCTTCCAGCCTTCTACCGGACACAACTTTCCCTTCCTACCCTCTATTTTCTTGTCTGGAGGGGTCGAGGAAACCAGATTTTCTCGAGGGCAGTTTTTTCCCCCCCCCCTTTTTAATCCTCCCCCTGAGTGCAGCAAGGATCTTTTCCGGTGCTCCTCCTTCCCAACCCTTCCCTTCCCTCTTTCCCCCCGTTAAAGCTTACAGCGATTTAGCTTATAGACTTTCCTCCCCCCCTTTTCCTCCACTTCCCATCCACACAAATGCCGCCTTTTTGTTGCTCCCTTCAAGAAGCATTTCATCCCCAACTTTTTTGCGTTTTCGAGCAGCCCCGTCCCACACAAAAAACCCCCTGCCACGGACCACGGCCGGTCTCTAAGCGGGGTAGATAGTTAAGCTTACTGTGGATTTGTTTCCCCTCCCTGTGCAACATCCTTTCCTCTCCTTCCTGCACAAACCATGATTCTTTCCAAACTCTTCCTCCCCCCCCCTAAAAGTGGGAAGGGCACAATGAGATCTTCTTTCTCTCCCCCCTTTTTCGGTTCCTCTTCTTCTCTCCGAGTTGAACTTAGCTTTGCACCTTGACGCTGCGCCTTCCTTCCATTTTGAATGGACAGCATTGCCCCTCCCATCTTTCTTCGCACGCTCTTCGGGCGAGCGTGGATATCTTTTAAACCCAGCTCCGTCACCTTCCACTCCAGAAAAAACGCACGGTCCCGTTTTTTTATGCGGCAGGCCGCTCCCTGCCTCTGAGAGCCGCTGCGTGACCCGTGCCTGCCGCTTTTTTTTTGTCAATCAGAATGCTCTTTTTGGAACGCGTTTTCTTTTTTTTTCTGTCAACCTCCGTCCCGCATCAGTACGCTTTCTTCTCGTTAACATGTCCCATTCTTTTTCCTTCCCCCTCTTGAGTCTTCTCCGCGCCCTCTCCCCTCCCCTCCTTCTCCCTCACGACGCGTGAACCGAGCCCTTCCGTATTCAGACAGTTTCTTATCCCCGCGCCCCTTTCTTAGAGTCCCTTTGGCTTGGGTTTTGATCGAAGCACCAGTCCGTCCCTTTCCGCGGCTTTTTTTTTTCAAATAAGAGTTCAAACCGTCCCCCCCGGTGTCATTCACGGTCGAGTTACTTTTTTTTTCCCCGGACTCTACCAATGGTGGTTGTGCTGACTTCTTCTATTCATCGCCTTTTTTTTCTTGCGCGATCCGTATCCGGACTCAGTAGAGTTTTCCTTTTTCGCTAAAAGCCTGGAACTGTGTCCGCCCCCCCTCCCTTTTTTTGCGCAACGTCTCTCATCAGCTACTGGACCTTCGCCTGCGATTTTTCTGGAGAGGAAGGTCGTCTGTTGATTTTCTGAGCTTCTTTCTCCAAGGATGCGGTTCCTTTTTACTTTTCTTTTGACACGGCGTGCCGCTCCTTTCCCTCGAAAAAGTCTGTTTTTGAAGCGTTTCTCCTTTACCTTCTTCCCTTCGCGGATGTTGGCCAGGAGATTCCCCCGTTTTTTTTCCCCCGCGTTTTTTCAGACGAGGCCGTTCCTTCTGATCGTAGTCGTCTTTCTTCTCGATGTGTTTCGAGATTTTTTTTCATTCCCTGGACCCGACGCAGCCGTGAATTGCCAACGTGGGATTTTTTTTCCTGCTTTTTACCTACTTTCTTTTTTCTTTTCGCCGCGGACAGTTGATGCTTCTTTTTTTTGTTCCGCCTTCACTACTCTTTTTGCGCAGTTCCTTCCCCGTCTCTTCGTTCTTTTTTTTCCCTGGTACCGGAGCTCGGTGACTTTTCCTTCTTTTGTCGGGTTGATCTTTCCTTTTCTCGATTCGAGTTTGTCCTGCCTCTTCATTTCTTTTTTATTCTGGGCCATCATGACGTTCTTTTTGAGGGCTTTTTTTGCGCCAAGCTTTCCCCCCCCTCTTTCCACCAAGTTTGTGGGTTACCTTCCCGTTCTTTGTCCAGGATTCGGATCGAAGAGTCCTTTTTGCTCCCTTTGCGATCCTCGTGCGTAAGCACCGTGTTTTTACAAATGTCCTAGCATGGGTCGATCATCTCTCTTGAGGTGAGATCTCTATTTTCTGGTCTCTCTTTTCCATTACCGTGCTGTAGAGCTTGCTACTTATGATCTCCCCCTCTCCTGTCTCGTTAAGCAGGAAACCGCCAGTTGGAACTTTTTTTCTCCCCTCTAAGGGCTTTTTCTTGGTATTTGGGGGTGAGAGGTCTGTCGGATTGTGTTGCGGACCTCTTTCTTCTTTTTACCTTTTTTGGTGCAACAGTGCATGCTACAAAACCCTTTTTTTTTTTCTCGACATAGCGTCACGACGTCACTGGTACAATTAGAACACCTGCCTCTACAGGTGTGTGTCTGGGGGTTTTTGCCTTTTAGGACAGGCGGTATGATCTTCTTTCTCTTTCTCTACAATTTCCCCGCAATGACTGTTGGATGTCCGATTCCTGGGGGTATTCCTGGTGGGACCTTTTCCTAATCTGTCTGCCTCGATCGCACTGATAGCCTTTTCCTTTGCCGAGCATTTCCTTAACAGTGGGGATCCATTGCTCTGTTGAGTGATAAAGTTAAACTTTCTCTTCTTCAGCTTTTTTCCTTCCATCCGCAGAGTACGAAGCGCTTCCTCCTTTTGAGTATTTTCTCATTGGGGTCCGGTTTTCTTTTTTTCTGATCCGGTGTTTCTTCAATTCTATTGGTCCCTCTTCCTGATCCCCCAATGATCTTTTTTTTTTTCTGGTCAGGCACTCCGATCCTTGCTTTGTATGGAAGGGCTTCTCTTTTCATATCCTTCCTTACACGACGATCTTTCGTGTATAATCCCCCCCCAACCACCCCTCCTTTATATTAGTAAGGGCAAAGTCCCTCTTGGGCTGGACAGTTTTCGCTTTCTGGCTCGTATTTATTTTTCTACTCTGACGTGGCCCTTTCTCCTTCCCTGATTCCCTGGGAGACCCCCCTTGGGTCCGCAAGATCCCTTCCCAGGTCCAAATTTCCTTTTTTCAACTTCATTTTTTTTTTTTTTTAGGGTCTTTTTCTGTAATGATTTTTTCTTTGTTTCTCTTTTTTTTCCCCTTTTTCCTTGCATTCGAGACTAAGCCTCTCCTACTTGAGTACTCTTGTGAGCCCTTACGCCCCCCTTACAGTAAATTCCTACGTCTTCTCCGAAATTTGAAGTTACTCCTTCGAGCTCCTTTTTTTTCCTTAGATGTCCCTCTCTTTGGACTTCGCCACTTATCGTTTGAAAACATTTTCCTGCCTTTCGTAATCTTTTCACCTTTCGGGTAACTTTGATGAACCTCCTCCCTTCCCCTTCTGTTTTTCTCTCTTGATCTATAAAGAAGGTGAACCCCTTACTCAGATAAACATCGCCTTCCTTTTGTGCCCCCTCCCTGCGAAGACTCATTAGCAGCATCGAGATTCTTCTGCTCATTCCCCCTCCCAGATACGGCAACTTTTTTTTCTTTTTTTCTTGCGGAGGCTTTTTTTGGAAGGCTTTTAAGGGGCGCATCTTTTTGTAGGGATGGCCTCTTGCGGACCCGTTCTTCCCCGGGTTTTCCCCTTCCCGAGCGATCAGGGAGCCTCCCCCCTTCCGTATTCTGTCCCAATTTTGCCTTGTCAATTCTGCGGTTTTCCGCGATTACTCTTCCGGGAATCGTATTTCTTCACCTTCGAAGTAGCGTTGCCCCTTTCCTCAGGATTTCTTTTTACTCTGCAATTCTTTCCCTCTTCCTCTTTGCCCCCGCTTTTCTTACTTGAGGTTTTTTGGTTCTTTCTTTTTTTTTTTCAAGACAAGGACGCCTTTTGTGGCAGGGAGCCCAGGATTTCCCCTTTACCACCCGTGCACAGATGGATCTTTGGCTCTTTTAAATCTCTTTTTTTTTTGGTGAAAGTATCGGATGCTCATTTCCCATTCTTCCATCCCCGCTTCTTCAGAAACCTAGAACGTCCTGCCACCTTTCTTTTCAACTAGACCCCCGGCAATCGAGTTCTCTTACCGGGGGCTTTTACCCCAAGCTCGGAGGCCTTCCCTTTCTGACATTCCTCCCCCAAAGCAAAGATTTTTCCTTCTCCCCCACTGTTCTGCCTTTGCTCTTTCTTTTAACCTGTCTCAGTGACTCGCCTTTTTTTCTATCAGTCGATTAGCGGCCTCTCTTCCCCAGTTGGGTTTTCCCCTCTGGAAAGGTTCCCCCGAAAAATAAAACATGCCGTCCATTTTTGTCAAGAAAATTTCTTCACCTTTCCTCATCCCCAGGCCGGTGAGCTGTCCCCCCCCACCAATAAAAGAGTTCCTTCCTGTCGTTTTCTCCGGAATCCTCCTTCTGCGGATAAGAAGGGTGTAGGCCCACCTTGCCTCTGTGGACACGCATTTCTCACCCCCATCTTCCTTACTCCTTCTTGGTGTTCCACACGGCTTTCCAATATCAAAAATAAACCGGTTCCCTTCGATATGGTCTCTTTTGAGGCCCTGGGAGGTACGACCTCCCTAGCTCTTTGCGATCCCCTCAGATGAGCGAATCCCCCTTCCGCAATGGTCCCCCCCGCCTTGGCGGACCTCCGCGGCTTCTCTCTCTGACGAGAGTGGCTACTCCTTTTCCCGATAGGGCCGACCAGCTTTCCCAGAAGGAGAGGTGAGTCCTCCTTTTTCACGCCGACGGCCAGCTTCTTTCCCCGGTTCTATCCCTTTGGGACCAAGGCCCTCTCTCCCCTTGCCCCCCTTTCAGCTGACATGCTCCCCGTGGTGGAACGCGTTGCCAACCTCATCAACCCTCCGTCTCTCCCGTCATGCTTTTTTCTTACCTGTCCCTCTGTCTTGACCACGAAACTTTCATGCGTCTTTCCTTTCCAGACGGTGCAGCCTCAACGACGACCGCTCCTTCTCTTTTCTGCCAGGGCACTTTTTATCGCAAGAAACGCGCCATCGTAGAGCCTTGCGCAAAATCCCTGCGCGGCTTCACCCCCTCCACGGACCCTCGGCGACCGGTTAGTGATCCCCCGAATTTTCCTTTTTAAGGTACCCTTCTTCCGTGCTAGTCGCACTGGTTTGTCGCTCCTCCCCTCCCTCTCTCCCCATGAGGAGGGTTAGTCTGCCTCCTCTGAGCAGTCGAGATCGTCGTCATTCCCCGCGGTTTTTCCCCTGCAACAGTCATAGGCCTCTTCTCGTCGCATGCCCCTCCTTTCTTCGAAACAGCCTTGAACTGTTCCCCCATCCCCTGGTTAGCATTTCGGCGCCGCCCGTGCCCTCTTTCAGACTTGAGCCCCGCCTTGGAGAATGC
>Ga0179591_1351799_pt1 | contig 19568 bp, 16 predicted proteins | sample CZOMad2_1_08_16f_FD_182891 | JGI IMG/M metagenome (GOLD analysis project Ga0179591, IMG submission 182891) | Vadose zone soil fungal communities from Angelo Coast Range Reserve, California, USA - CZOMad2_1_08_16fungal (PacBio error correction) | ecosystem: Environmental > Terrestrial > Soil >... | reverse complement strand
CATGTGCAGTTAGTAATTTTTTTTGAGTCTCCTTGTTCTTTACTTTCTCCGCGGGTCCTTCTCTTCGTTACGTTCTGCCCCCCAACGATGTGCTGCGAACTGGATTTATTCCCTGGGCTGATCAGAACACCCTTCTTCCCGGAGCTTCGTTGTCACCGTTTCTCGTCTCCCTACAAACTGAGAACGGTGAGCGTCTAGTGGTGGAAGTTTCTTCAATTGGAGCATGCGACTTATACACGTTGGTTTCCCCCCCCCCCCTCTGCTTGCGATTCCCCGCCTTCCCAGCCTCCCCTTCCATCGCGCCCCTCTTCGCCTTAATTTTGAGCTTTCTCAGAATAGTCCCTTGCTTCTGAAGAACCTTTTTTTTTTTTTGTTTTCACCACCATCTGATACCCTCCTGCCAACTTTCCCTTCCATCCGCACGCACATCCTGGCTTTCCAAATCTCTTTTCTAATCGTGGTTGTGTTTAGGGATTTTTTGGCTGGATCAATCTTTTCCTTTCTTGATTCGCAGTCGGTGAACGTGGATTTGTTGCTGGTTTCCCTGGGACGAATACGTTGATTGAAGCCCGCGAGTGGAACCCCCTGCTCCCCGTTTTACTCTTTTTTGCCAACCCCCATATGGGACCGTTATTGAAGATGGTAATCCACGCCAAGTTGAGCCGTGGTGCTTTTTTTTTCCCCTTGAAGTGATCCGCTTTTACCCCCTCCCTTCGCCCCACATTGGGGGACGTAGAGCCTTTTCCTGGTTTCTTTTCGTTGATCCTCCCCCTAATGACACAACGGACTCCGTCGAGCTTCAGTGTTGTGTTTTTCGTCGAGAATTTTCCCTTTTTTTTGACTGCCCCAGGTCCCCTTCCCTCATTTATTTTCCTCCCATACTCTGCGTTGGTTTTTACGTAGCCACGTTTGAGTTGACTTTTGTCCCTGACCCACGGATGCAACATTTTTGTACTCCCTCCCTTATGGGCCCGGCTCTGCCACCCAACTTTTTCATCCCTTCTGCCCAGTTTGTAGAGGATGCTTGACCGGTTCCCCCCCTTCATTTTTAGCGCCGTCCTCTCCGATGCTTCGTGACTTTTCGTTCTCGGCGCCTTTTCCCGAAGTGCTTCCTCGCGTTCTTTTTTTCCTGCTGTACCGTTGAGACCCTAAGTCCCTTCCCCTCTCTAAAGTCCTGATTTTTTCGTGTTTTTTACGCCTCGCCCTCCCCTCTTTCTTTTCTTTGCACGTGTCGGTTTCCTCCCCGTATCCTTTCCTCTGTCGAGGCGTAGTAGGCGTTTGTTCGAAGATTTTTTCTGAGGAGTCCCATCTTCCCTGATGTCATTTCATTTTTTCGGAAAAGGTATGCAGTCTCCGTCCCCCGGCCCCTTGGGTCCTTTTTTTCTCCTACCGCTGCTGTTGTTTAATCTAAGTGTTTCCTCTCAGCAGACGTCCTAGGTTGCCCTTGGCTTTTTTCCGCCAATTTAAGTTGATGCCCACCCACTTTTTTTTGCCGGCTTTCTCCGAACTGCTTCACATCCCGAGCATGGTCCGCGTGGTGGGTCCGCCCCCACACCCCCCTTTGCGCTTTTTTTCTTCCAGCAAGTTCACTCTGAATTAGGCCCACGTTGGGGAATTGCAGTTCGACTGTCCTTATTCTCCACGACAGGGTCGTCCTTTTTGAGTCCTCCTCTCATATGAGTCCCTATTCGGCGTCTTCCTGTACCCCTAGGACGATTTTTACTCTTCCGAGCTAACCTGACAACGGTTGACTGGACCAACTATCTTTCTTTTTTACTGCGCAAACCTGTTTGAACAAAAATCTTTACCTAGTCGCGGCTAATTTGTGGGAAGACAAACCCGTTCCTACGTCCCCGGATGGTATCACCTCATCCCCCCCCTCCCTTCTGCTTCATAAACACACCCTTTTGTCCACTGCCTTATTAAACATTGCCCCTTTGAAAACGCTTTGACCTGAAACCTCCCCCCCTCTGAAAATTTTGCTGTAGTTTCCAATATCACAGTAAAAGCCCTCCCCCCCTACCCTCCGCCTGCCAATATGGTTCCGGTTTGGCGCTGAGGAGAGACTCTTTGAACTCCATTTTGAACCTAGGGCGTCCCCAGCCTGGGGAATCCCTCACAGCCTTGCAGATCCCCGTCGTCACCCTTTTCGATGGACCAGGAATAGCCTGTCCCGGACTTCCTTTAATGGGTTTGGTTTTTTCCCCTTTCAATTTTTTGAGAGACTGCGACTTCTACCCTACATACCCGACTCTCACTCCCCACCCCCTTTCCAGCGTCTAGTCTGGCGTCTCCAACACAAAACCCAAGTGACATATCCCCCGATCACAGCATATGTGGCATCTTCCCTTCCTTTTATCTCTTCAACCGCGCGGAGCATCATGATTTGACGATCCGAACTCAGTCCCTTTTCCCCTGATTCCCCAAAAAAGACTCTGCCTTCTCCTTTTTAGTTGGCTTCCGTCGTTCCCATCACCCGTCTCATTTGCTAGCCTTGCGAGGATGGTTTGTGGCTAATTTTCAAAAATTTTAATTTCCTTTCTTAGAGCCCCTCTTTAAGGTCTTTTTCGTCCAATCCCCCCTCTCTGCCTCCCCTCTAACCTCAAGCGTGCTTTTGTCAAGTCGCATGCCGGTAGTCCTTTGTATATTTTTCAAGACGTCCGTTCGATGAGTCGTTGGCTCCTTTTGAAGTTTGTTTTTTTACCCGTACCTGACATCGCGGCCTCCCCGTGCCCGAAAAGATGTTTATTCTGGTTTTCCCACTATGCCTGCCTTTTTTCCTTCGATCATTGCCAGCCGGAAACCCTCCCGCACTTTCCTTTCCCTGGCTTCTGAGCCCTTAGGCCTTCATATGCAGTCTTTTCAAATCTCTCTTTGATACTCCAAGAATCGAGGCTGTATTTGGTTCTCGTTCCGTCTCTCGCTCTTTTCCCTTGTCACCTTTTTGAGGCCACCGCAGCAGGTGTGCTTGAGGTGCGATTCAACCCCCTTTTAGATTTCGACGAAACTGCTTTTAGTCCTTGACTTCTTACTTTCTACTGTATGATAGATTTTCGCTTTGTCTCGCCCTTGCTCCCTGATTAATTCCCTTTTAACCTGAGGGTCATGAATGATCTTTGAACGCCTCTAAGCTGATAAGGCGATCGGGTGCCCGCCCCCCCGACTGCAAGTCTTCCCCGTGTCTCAGCTGGCAGTGTGACAAATTTCCCTCCGCCGAAGCCTTTTTTTTAGTTGGCCCAAATCTTACCGGAAACCAAGACCAACTTTTATGAAGACTATTTTATGCTGTATATGCAGATGCAGTGGCGCTTCCGGTTGTTCGCTTCACGATTCATCCTCAACCAAACCGCAAACCATGTCCACCTTGTTTTTGTTGGCCTTTCTCCCCTTTTTTCCTGGATCATCTGGGCTGCCTCGACATGTTGGTTCCGATGTTCACGGGATGTGATTGTCGTAGTGGTTTTCCTTCCTTTTTAGTGTTCGTTTTTTTCTCTTTTGATGGGCTGGGTTTCCCACGTTTCTTTACGCCTAGCGTTTTCTGTTTTTACTTTTGCCCCTCCTTTTATGGGAAACCCAAAGTTTGTCTAACCTCCTTAGTTGCCCTGGTACTGGCCTGTCCCCCCCCTCTCGATAGATAATACCTTCCCCTCCTAGGAATTATTCAGTCCTTTGCCGTACCCTCCGGACCTTTTACAAACCTTGCTTTTTTTGCCCGCGTTCCCCCCCCCGGTACATTTACAGTCCCCACCCCTGATGATTTTCTCTTGAAACGGTGATCTCCCCCTCCCCTGAACTCCAGTCACATCGTCCCGAAAGCACTCCTCGCCCCTTCCTGAAAACACTCTTCAAAACCGAACCCATTTTTGAGGCGCCACATGAGCCCACCCCGGACCTTATCCTCATTTTGAGATGCCCAGGCTTATGATGAATCCAGTAACATTTTTTATATGCCGGGTCCTTTTGGTCTTTTGTTTTGTTTTTTGCGGAGGGCGATGCCCTCACTTTTTTGCAAACGGTTTCCGTGCTGCTAGTCCAATCTGCCGCAGAGATTCAAAAGGGAGACTCCCCCTAGTTCCCCAAACCCTGAATTTACATTAGCTCTTGCTCGTTCATGCCCAGCTGAATCCTTTCTCAGTCGGCGCTTTAAAAACGTGACCTCTAAGGAACGCGTTTCTCCCATCAGGATCTACTATTTGCGATCGACTCACTTAGGTCCCCCTTTTTCTCAATTAGATTTTCCCAGTTAGCCATTGCCGCGTGTGGCCGGATCAACTTAGGTTTTCCCCAGCTTTAAACACCAACTTTGTCTCCGCAGTGCAGGCCCTTCTCCCCGATCTCCCCTTTCCATTTTCCCCCTGATTCATTTTTTCGCGCGATCTTTTGTCCCTTTCTTGCGGTGAGGCCGTTTTAAGCTCGAACTTTTTGTTTCCCTTGGACGGGAATTTTTTTTGCATTAAACTTTTTCTGGCCGTGTTTTCCCGTCCTCTTTTAGACCCCCCCCCCCAACCGTCACTCCCGCGCAGGCAGCGCCTCCCCCCCCAGCGGTTTTTCCCCGCCCCCCCTATTTCCCCCTTTTTCCGTGGCGGTCCTTCCGGGCCATGGCCTGGAATTGGAAGGAAACGACCACCCTTTCAAACATCTACAGCTGACCCGAAACCTTCCTTTCCCTGCTTCTAAGCGAGTCCTGTCCCCAAAAGCCCTGCTTTTTTGGGCGTGGAATTCTCTGGTCTTTACGCGCATTGACAGAACCCGAGTAGCTCGCGTGCGTCCCCTTACCCCAGACCTTTTTCCCTTCTCGCAACCCCCCCCCTTAAATAGTTATCCGAGCAGGTGCTTTTGTAAATGCAGAATTTCTCTGATTATTTCCCTAGAAATTGAGTTTCCAGGTCTTTCACCCTTTTGAGCTGGAGTTCGGGTCGTACCATGATATGACCCTTTGGTTAAGTTCCCTAACCCTGCCCCCTTCTGATTTTTGTTCTATCGACTGTGTTTTGTGTGGATCCCCTATTCCCTAGTCCGTCTGAACTTTTTTTTTAGGAGTTACTTGATCTCCTTTTTTCCCCTGATCCTTTTTTACGGGCTGGTTGACCTCAGGTAAGTTTCTTGTTTTGCATCGCTGCCTCCCTTTCCTCTGGAGCTTGGCTTTTTCCCGGCTTCCCGTCGATCTCCAGGCTTTCTGGTTCCTAAACTAGTTCTGTTCATTTTGTCTTTTTCCCCCCCTCGGTTTTTTTTTAAGCCCGCGCCACAAAGTAGAAGCGTCTATTTGTTTTTTTTTAAGTGTTCCTCTTCGTCCCTCGGGATTCGTATTTCCTCCCCCCCCCCTTTTACGGTGACACTAGCTTTTTCAGCTTGATTCAATGAAGAGACTTTCTTTTTTCAATTTTTTTTGTCCTATTCGACGTTCTTTTTGTCGGTTGTTATTCACTTCCCGCTGGCGTTGTATTACTCCATCCGGTACTGCTGTTTTCCTCTACCGGTTTTCCCCCCCAAGGCAAGAATTTCTCCCTGATTCCCAGATTGAACACAGGTGACGTGGATTTGAGGGCTAGACGTCTCCCTCCTCTATTTCGTCCCCTTTCCTGGTCCGGTTGCCTCCCTGCCCCCGGTCATCTATTTCTCGGTAAGGTCCCTTTGACCTTGACTATGATCTCCCTGATTTTTGTTTTCTTAACGGTTCGACCCTGTGTTATGTCGTCCTGACATCTAGTGTCTAGGCTGCCCGTTTCTTTTTTTTCGGATAACGTTCAGTTTCGCTTTTCGGTGTTTTGCGGACCGTTTTTTTCTCTGAACCGCTTGTATCCCGTCCCGACCCGGGTCCCCCTTTCTTTTTTGTCCCCGCAAAACTTCCGCGACGGAAAGGGCCTCTGGTTTTTTTTTTATCGTGCGACTCTCTTCAAAAACTTTTTTTTGGCCCCGTCTCAACTCCCAAGCAACAAAGATTTTCCGTTTCCCTCGTCTTCTCGGATCCCGTTTCCGGAATCATCTCCCCGCTTCTATGTTTTTTCTGAAGCACGGCTACATTTGGTCGACTTTCGTCGTGAATTTCTGGGAAGTGTCCTTCTCTTGCCTTTCCTAGTCTCCGCTTTCTCTTTCGGGTGCGAGTATACAGTTTGAAACCTCAAAGATCACTGTTATGGGCTTTTTTCCCTAACGTGGGACACTCCCCTCTTCCCCAAGCGCGAGTGCAGGCGACGAGGTTAATTTCCCCCATTTTCGTCGGTTCCATACTTAGCCGAATCGACGCATGTTTATAGCGATCTTTCCCCCCCTCCTTCTTATTTTTTTGCCTCTCCGCTTGTCCGAAGGTCCTTTCACCCCCATGCTTCATTGGTTTGTCCAGATGTTTCCTCGTGATTTCATGTCCATTTTTTTTTGTTAATGTACGTAGACTCGGCACGTTGATGTGGCGGGCTACACCTAGTAGTCCCTTCCCCCCCCCCCCACTTCGGGCGACGTTATGAACTGGATCCCTTTTCGGTCCCAAAGCCCTTCTCGACGTCTACCCCCCTGTACCAGGACAATTCCTACCCCCTTTTTTGGTCTTCGGGTTGTGGATGCTTCCCTACACCTTCTCAAGAAAAAGGTTTCGCTTCCAGTAGTCGGACTTTGGTCCCTCGGATACCGTGCTCCATCTCGACTTGGCGGTTTCCCCCGTTTATTACCGCTTCCTTCTCTCCCTTTCCTGCACCCATGATAGGGACCCCTGAAGGATCTTTTGCTTTTTTGCAGCTGCAGTATTTCGGACCGCCAGACGCTCCCTTAGATTCTCCGCGAAGTTCCTATGCCTGAGACGACGCCCCCTGGATTTCTCCCAAGAAACCCTCTAGTTTTTTCTTCTCTAGATCCTTTTTTTTGGGCGAAATAGCTGATTTTCCTTCCCAGTGTGGGTCGTCACCGCCCCCCCCCTCGATGCCTTTAGCGATTTGGTCACAGCTTTTCATTCGGTATTCCGCTGTCAGAGTTCGAGTGGAAAGCTTGTTCCCTCCCTCGACTGGAGATTTGGAGTTTGCTCCTTCCCCTGGTAATGCACGAAATGTTTGTGAACCTCCCTTGAGTTCTCTACAGCCTGATCAGATTGCATCCCCAATCGACGTCTCTCCCACCTTTTCTCGTTTTACGCATCCACCCCAAACGAATGAAACGGTCCATGGTTTTCTCAGGTCGTTTTTGTCTCTGGGGTTTTGCCCCTGTGACGCATTTACTCCAAATACTTCTGTTTTGGGCCAGAGACGTCTCTCACATCGCCTTCACCGGCGTGACTTTTGTTTGAACACCCCCCCCCGAGGATGTGAAGACCGGCAAGGATTGGAAGTCTCCCAATGGATCCTGGGTCCCCCTCCCTGACATGACCGCTGTCGAGGTCTTTGACCCCAGGCCCTACGATGTTTATTCCTTTTGCAGTGCCCTTCCCCTAGCTCGAGAGCTCGAAGGATTCTTCCCCCCCCTCCGAATTGACGGGTCTGTCATCTTTTGCGTTGGTAAGTTCTCCCAAAGGTTCCGGATCTCCTACTGGACGGTTAACGCAGAGCTGTTTCCTACGCACACTTATGTTCCTGAAACTCTTCGAGCACGGGGTCCCTTAGCGCAGGAGTAGTTTTCCTCTTTTTTTTGGGTATGTCCTTCTGTTCATACCCCTGCCGACTAGAGGTGTGTCATTTCCCTAATAAACACACTTAATGGTTCCCTTGGTATCTGTGATCTGTTGGTAGGATTTATACTCTTGTTTGAACTAGCAGTTTCCCGTAGACCACGGGATTCAGGCATCACCCTTTCGATTCTTTCTTTCTGCGGGTTGAAATATGTACTTTGCGCCCCCCCCCCCCTCCAAACGTTTTCGGCTCTCCTCCTGGCTCATCAATCGTTTGATCTCAGGGGGGTTACTGCCCCCCCTGCCTCCTAACCTTCTGAACCCGCAATACTCCCCCTTTACTCATCTCTAGGAATATATGTCCTTCGGCGTCTTTTTTTTTTAGAGGCGCGCATCAAACGACAGTCCCTGTCGGCTCTCGCTCAACATTCGAAGTCCTTCTTTCTTCACCGTCTAGATTACTGGGACGCTGCCTCATGCGCGAACCGAACCGTGACTGCCTCCATAGGTGGTTCTTTACCCTACGAAAATTCTCCTGTTTCCCCTAATAGCCTGTAGTCCTTCCTTCCCCCCCCCCTTTTAAAGCCTTCTTTGGCAATAACTCTCCCCATCTCAAATGGACCTTAGTCACCGGGTAATGGTGCTAAAACCCGTTCTTCCTCTTCAACCCTGAGTACAACCCGAATTTTCCGGCCCTTGAACAAAGTCGTCCCCCCCCTGATCTCTCCCCGTCCCCCCTGTTGCGGGATATAAAAAGGATTACCGGGAATTCCTTTTCCCGTACTCCGGAAATCGGTTTCTCCTCCTGGTTTGGCGCTGGCTCCCCCGTCCTGAGGGTCAAATCCCCCTCTGCTGAGGTCTTGATCTTTTTTTTTTTTTGCACTCTCCGGGGTCAATACAGACAGGACCATTCACCGTGCGTCACAGATTCCCCCCTCTGGACTTTGCATCGCAGGACTGACCCCGTAAGGGGAACTTGCTTGGCTTCCCTTTTAATCCTTGTTCTCCCCCCCTTAGAGATTTTTATTCCACCTGTGACATACACGCCCTCACCTTTCCTTCCCTTTCTCAGGTTTTAGGGCTCACACACCACGCGGACCACACCACCAAGCAGATTTTCTATTTCGCACCCTTTTATCCCAGCGAGGCAATCACCCGATCCCAAAGCTAAAACCTGTCTTGTATGCGGACCTTTTTCTCTCTTTGAGAGTGCTTCAGCAGCCTACCCTTCCTTGATCGACGAGTGCTTCGATTTTTGTGTTTCCGCCGGGTTAACTTTTTTTCACCTTATGACGCAGTCGTCTGACTCACCTGGGGACCCTTCTTTTTGGTAGCGAAATCCAAAGTTTCCCCGCGGCCCAGAAAACGCTTTTTCCACTTGAATCGTGTCGCTTCTTGGACCTTCTTTTCGTTCGCGCCGTGGCGGCTCCTTTTCCTTTTTTTGGTGCCCTTTCCGCACTCGCCAAGGAACTCGAGGCTCCCGAGGTCCCCTTTTTGACCAAAGATGTTTCTTCCCCGATCTGATAATGGCCTATATTAGAGATCTTTGTCAGGGTCTTTGTCTCCTCCTCGTCCGCCCCCGGTCAGCCTACCCCTTGGCCTTTCGTCCTTTCACTCAGAAAAACCCTGCCTCCCCTTCCTAGGAGGAATTGTGGAATAGTTACCGAATTTCGTCGTCCTCTTCTGGTCCTGAATTTTTGTCCACCCAGCAGAAGGCTTTTGCTGTTAAGCTTCGATTGCAAAAGCCTTTTTTTTTTCTGATACTGTGACCAAGAGTTTCCCCCGGTTTCGCGAATTCTTTTATCTACCTTTTCTTCTCGCCTGGCCGGATGGTCCCTTGCCTCTGATCAGCCTGAACTTGTCCTCCTTTTTTGAGATAAAGTTTTCCCGACGCCTTTAGAGGTAGTTTAGGTTGATCCCACCTAGTCACTTCCCCCCCTGGATCAAACTGATGCTGGGCCCATGTGTTGGGCCAAATGAGCGGCGTTTGAACCTTTTTCAATCCCTTTTCCTTCCCATGACCAAATCATGTTGTATGAATCGCCTTGGCCCTTCTTCTGAAGATGATAAAGGTCTGTTTTCTGCGATCAAATTGAACCCATTCCATGCCACCCCACCCTCCCACCTTCCCACTGAAGGGATGTTAGGCAATTCCCTATAGGAATGGATTTTAACTTGGATCTCTCCTTTCAGTTTTTTTAGTGTGGCGCCCCCCCCCGTGGATGTGTAGGGGTTGGCAGGTCAGTCGTGGCTTTTTTTTTGGTGGACCTGGAGCCGTGTTGCCTGTGGTTTATTCCGTAATATCTCCTCCTTCTTTTAGTTGAGGTTTATGATTTTCAAGGGGCATCGCTTTTTATCTTTTTTGCAGAAAAGACCCCCCGTTTCTTCGTCCTCCACCCCTCCCCACCCCCCCCTTTATGCCCTCCATCCCCTCCCCTCCTCCCCCTCCTTCTCCCCTCCCTTTCTCCCAGATCATCTCCCCTCTCTCCCCTCTTATCGCCCACCACATAACCCCCCCCTCCACCTTGCGGCGTTCAAGACCCCGTTTCCTTTCCATCCGGCCCTAGCTTTCTTTTTTTTTTTTTGGTGTTAGAGAGATGCGGCATCCCCGTTCCGTTAATCTTTTCCCACCCCTTGACGTCGCCAAACCTTTTTGCGTGTCGCCCGCTCTTAACCGGTTGCCACATTTTTTTTAAAGTCCCCACTCTTCCGATGATTGCGGAATATTTTCAACCGGTCTTAAGCCGTCAAGTCCCTTGTAACATTCGTCCCTCGCCCCCCAGCGCCAGCCAACCTTACAGTTTTAACATCCACTCTCTCCCAACGCCCAAAAGTTTTCCTCCCCCCCCTCAGGTTCGAGCCGGTTATTATAGTCCTTAAATGCTGAAAAGAAGCTTCCTCTTTTTTGAGTTTTTGACTTTCCCTTCTTCAGATCAGTCCTTTTTGCTGCATTGGATACCCTTCCATTTCGAGAGGCACAAGGCCTTCCACCCTTGGAAACCAAATCGTTTTTTTTTTCAGTTTTCAACTGATCTTCAGACAGGTCGTTCTTTTAATTCCTTTTTTTCGCCCGTCCTAAAGTGTCAACAAGCCTGGTAAACCTTCAGATCACGGCCCCGAGCTTTGGCTAACCTTTCCTTCTCCTCCTGTTAGGAGTCTTCCCCTCCTACCAGGTTTTTATGTCGTTGCCGATTTATTTTTTCTGAATCAATGCTCTGTTCCCCTTCTTTTTTTCAGCCCTTTCGACCCCTTTGTCCCTTAAGCCAGTGACCCAGCGCTCTGAAGGTTCTTTATGTCCCAAACTCCCTCTTGCTTCGTTTCGGCGGTGTCGGCCGAAGCCCAAGTTCAAACGCCCCTGGCATGCTGCTTTTCTTTTGCATCTCCCTTCGGCTGCGCGCTTTCCTTCCTCCCTGTCAGAGATGAGTCTTCAAGTTGTTTGATTCCCGACCTCTGTCCCCCACCGCCCTTTCCCCCTTCTTTTCTTGCCTGCTCGTCTGGTTTTCGCTTTCCGTCACGTTTTCCCAAACAGCCCCCGTTCCCAAAAACAGGACACTCCCACTTTATCTCCACGACCTTTTTGCCAGGTCGTCCCTCGAACGAGTCATTGCGCCACTTGAAAACTCCTTCGTTTTGAGGATTTTTACATATCTTCATTTGCAGCATGGTCCCCCCCCCCCCGTCGTGGCTTCCTCGTCGTGTCCTTCGGCCCGTTTTTTTTTTCCTTCTTCCCCCCCCCCCCCCCAACCTTTTTCGCCGTTCCTCATCTCCTTTTCATTAGGAGATGCTGCCCGCACGCTTCAGTGAACACAGCTTGCCTCCTTCCTTTTCTCGGTCGTGTTTTTTTCGGCTTGTACTTAGTGTGTTAAGAGAATTTTCTCTTCAAAAGATTTCTTTTTTGTTTTGTTTGTATTTGTTTTCAGAATCCCTCGTCTCTTTTGGCGGATCGTTGGGATTTTTATGGGCAGAGATTCGTCTTTTTCTTGCCTATGTTTTTTTGAAGACTTTGGCTACCTTTTTAACTGACTCTTTTTTTCTTCAGGCGATTGCCTCCCGTAACTCTGTGTGCCCTCCCCTTGTTGATTTCCCAATTTTTTGAACTTGTTACCTTTGGTTGGGCACAGACGTTGGCGTTCCCTCTTTGCCCTCCGAATCCTTCTCCCTCCCATCCCACACCATTCCCTAGTGCAGGCTTCGTTGTCGAGGTGACGCCGTTTTTTTTAAATAACTTGGGATACCCCGCCCCCCGCACTCTTTGGTGTCGCCCCCTTTTTTGTTCTTGCCGTAATCTTTTTCCATTTTTTGGTAATCGGCGGACGTTTCTTATTTTCTTTTTTTGGGCTGAATTGACAGATATACTTTCCTTTCTCTTTGTTCCGTTTAAGAAAGTGCTTTTTTCGGGTCAAAGGGGCCGCGTGACCTCCCCTCTGTTTTTTTTTTCCACTTTTCCCCGGGTTTTTTGGTCGTTATACCTTTTCCTTTTAGAAACCTAGATATCTTTCTTCCCCCGGGGTCTTTTTTTAAAGTAGATCTCCCCCTTAATCTCTCGTACTTCCGGAAATACGCCCTCTTTCTCATCTGCGTGAGGCTGAGCGACCCTGACGTCCTGTAGTTTTCTGTCTGCCTTTCGGAGAGTGAATTAGGATGCACGTCTACTGTGTTCTTACCCCTTCTTCTCGGCTCTGGCGTTGTTTTTTTGATTCCGGTGATCAAATGAACCCGTCTTTTTGATGTGCAACGCCCCTCTTTCCTTGTTGCCGACCCCTTGACTCCGGGCCCACTCCTGGTTCGGAATCGCCTTCCCTCACCCCATCCGGCCCTGAGAGAAAACATTTTGAACCCACTTTTCGATATTCGAATCGTTTCCCTTTTTCCCTTCAGAATCCATCATAGGCGCTTTTCCGCTGCATACTTCATAACCGGCTTCCAGACGCATTCGTTTTTATTTTTTTTCCCCCTTTGATCAGGCGAGTTGGCCGAAGTTAGTCTCGGCTTTTTTGAGATCACAAGTCATCTTCTTTCACCGTCAAGATAACCTGTTCGATCGGATCGAGCCTTGGAAATTGTATACATTTGCTAGATAGTATTCTTTGGAATCCGTCCCCTTTATCGCGCGAGTTTTCTTCCCCTTCTCGCCTTTGAGGAGACCGCGTCCTGGGTGTTTTCTAGACGATTTTTCCAACCGCCTCCGGTCGTTGTCTCCCCCCCCCAATGATCTTGGGTGTTGCATGCGCTATGATACCCTTTATTACATAGAAGAAGAGGGTTGGATTTTATCCCGGTGACTTGCCTCTTTCGCGCCGAATCTGCCAAACATTTCTGGGCTAGGTTTTTTCTGACGGCCTTTGTTACTGTTTCAGCAAAGCACTACCCCTGATTTTTTTCTGCCTTGTTTTTTTGTGTTATGTGACTTCTCCCCCCCCCCCAAAGTCCCGCCCCACAGTTTGCTTGTGGCTCTTCGGGAACCCCTACGGATCCGGGTTGATATTTTTTTTTTTTGAACACGGACTGTGCGATTGCTTTCCTAGACGGTCCATCTACCCCCCTCATGACTTTTCAAATCTCTCCTTCTTTTAGGCTTTTCCCGGCAGAACCAGATGAAACGCGACTTCAAGCCCTAGAGGGTGGAACCCCTCCGCCTGGCAATTTTTTGAGCCACCATGATTCCCTTCCCCGATTCTCCTCCCCTTGTTGTTGTGAGTCTCGTTTTCGGGATTTCGTCCAGTCATTTTCTCGGGCATTGCCTTCGCCGTCGTCCCCCTCCTTTTTTGACGTGTCTTGAACACTTGGGTTCTGAGGGCCTACGGATTTTATGAGAGATTTTTCCGCTACTTTTCTTTATCTTTTGATTGAGAGGGAAAGATTGGCTTCGCTCTTCGCCCCAGTCGTAACCCCCCTCCACCCGTTTTTTGATGATTTCCTCGCACGGGACTCCGATTCTTTTGACCCCTTTTTTCAGCCACGTCGCCGCCCAATTTTTTTTTGTTTTTCGGATCTTTCCCTTACCACAACATCCTACCTCCTTGAACTGTCCGGTCACATTTTTGTGTATGTCTGTCCTTGGTAGCCAGGACCCTTTTCCGCCAGTTCTTCCATCCTTCTTTTTTTGGCCTCTTCTTTCCCCTTATTTTCCCCCCCCTTTTACGTGTGCATGCCCAAAGCTCCCCCTGAAAAGGCTTCCCCTGTCCCAACGTTCTTACCCTCTCCCTTTAGTCTCCCCATTCCCCCTTTTTTTTCCCTTGAAGCCTTCTGCCTATCGGGCGTAAGGATTAAAAAGGAAGGACGATTTGCTCATCGGTCTCTATTGAGAACCCTCGCGGTTCCCCTTAAGTTCTCTCTGCGATTCGAATTACATTTGCATTCAGGCCTCTGCGCGGGGCGGCGAAGGATCTCCCATCACTTAAGTATTCGATACGCAACCTTCTCCCTTGATCTCAGTCTACAGTGTGTTTTCCCCTGAAAACTCCAAAGATCTTTCTCCCACGTTTTATTTATAGCTTCTGATGAGAGTTCTGAGTTTCTTCCTGCATTTCCCTCTTTAAGTACCGGATGCGCATCGAATGCTCTATGCTCCTCCTTCCCCCCTCTGCGCTTTTTTTAGTATTCCTCTCGTCCCTCCCTTTTCATTTCTCTCTTAAGAAGTTCATGTTGTTTTTAACTCCACTCTCCGCCGAATGCAGATTTTTTTTTTCCGTTATAGATCGGAAGTTTGTCGCGCCCCAACCCCCGAACGTCGACGAAAAGTTGATAACATAGCGTCATTTTTTCTTTATTTTTCACAGGACTTTGGGTCTTCCCCACGACCAGAAGCAGCTCTGTTTCCCTGCACAGGTTCCTCCCTCTTCCGGTCTTAATCTCATCTTTCGCTGCGCATTTTAACGACAGGTGTCAGGGGCGGATCCCCTCCTACCCCCGCTAATAGACTTTCGGTTCCTTTAGTTTAATGGAGACGCCCTAGATCCTGTTTGACGAAATATAGTTTTTCTCCCGTCTTTTTTCTCAATCGACACGGTTTCCCCTTGAACCCACCACACTGTGTCTAGAAGGACAGGAGACCCTACGGCCCGTTCAATAGAGTTCCGCAAGTCCCCCCCCCCCCATGTTCCAAAATCTATTTCCCCGTAGCCCTCTGCTTGGAACCTTAATCCCAAACGCTCTCCCTAAAGCCCCCCTTCCGATACCTTTGAATTTACAGCCTTTATGGCACCTTTCCCTCTCGAGCACCGTACAGTGGTCCAAGGTTTCTTTTTTCCCCCTCCCTCCCCTCCTTTTTCGTCCCCATCGGGCGCCGGTTTGTGGGTTCGCTTTGGCGATCCCACCTGCCTTTTTTTTACCAACACCTGATTTTGTGTTTTTTACCGCCCCTGGACCTTTCCCCCCTCTTTTCGGCTTTTTTGCATTTACCGGGCGTCCAGATCTTGAAGTCCGCTCATTAATACCAAGTTCTGGTTGCAATTTCCCCCGTGGACGGTCCTCGGCAGTCTAAAAATGCTGCGCCTTGCCTCGATTCCCAGTCCAAATCCGCCTCCGTTCTAAGCTTCTTCTGTGCCTATCCACACAAACCCCACCTGATCACCCCTTCCCCTTCAAAGACGTGGAGACGCCCCAGGCGTTAACGGGCTCCCCTTTTCATGGACGCCGCCGTTCCCCATCCCCCCCTTGCCGAGTGAACAAGAGTTTGCGAGTTTGCGAGAAGGTCTGCCTGAGAGGTACGCCTTCTTTCCCCGTGTTTTTTTTTTTTTGTGCTTGAAGGATTTAATTGAACGACGAGTCCCTCGACGTTGTTCCACATTCTTGTTTTTCTCAAACTTGTATATGTCACCCTTGCCCAGACCCCAAGTCAGTTTTTCCTCTGTTAGTATGCATCGGGACCGATTTTTCTCTGGCCGGGGATTCCTGGTTTTTTCTTTATTTTTTGTGTCGTTCCGAAATAGACTTCCCTCTGACTCGCCCCCCTTCCTTTAATTCGGCTGTGAACCTGCCCTGTGACGACTAAAGTGTCTATTGTCCTTTCCTCATCCTACATTAAAAATGCGGGTTATTGATCGTTGTCGATGTCTTTTCCCTTAAGCTTCTCTTTTTTCCCCTTTAGATTTTAACCTCTCGCCTCGGACCCGTTTTCCTTTTCCACAGTTTTCGCTTCCGATGAGGTGCGGGTCTTTTCTTGGCAACCCCTGCGTTTTGGGCATGGGCACGGTTGGCGATTCTTTTTTTTAGAGACTGAGCCCGTTTTCTGGATTTAGCTTTTTCCTGAGGTACGTTTTCAGTGCTGAAACTTTCCGATTTTATTTCCCGGTTTCCTTATGATCCCTCCCCCCCTCTGGTAGGACCTTTCTTAAATTTTGATCTTGGCGATCTTCCCTGATGATTGCGCCGATCTTTGGCACACGTAAGATGTTCTGGTTTCCTCAACCCACCCTTTACCCGCCTAATCGTTGTCAAACAAAATTTCTCCTTTTAAAAAAAAGATTGTTTGGTCACTTCCTTCGCGTGTCCCTTGAGCTCTTCCTATCCGCACTGAGTCTGCCGCTAAAGATTACCTTCAAGTCAAAACGACCCCGGCTACGGCATTTCAGGAGGACAATCATAAGGCTTTTTTCCTACTTTATGTGGCGGGCTGTTTGCTCTAATTCGTTTGCGCTGGAGGTTAGTGGAAATTGGTTCGTCCGTTGCCTTGCACTAAAAAGCAAAACGGCCCTTCGTGGCTGGGAAACCTTTGCGTTGATGTTCCCAGCTTCTTGCAGTTTTTCCCTGGCTTTTCTTGTCTGCTTGATTTCGTTTTATCTTTTTGGAGAAAATCCCCCTGGTCCTCGAGGCGACTCCTTGAACCGCTTTTGACACTCATTTTCCCCTTAGTTGTTTTTTTTCGTCTCTCTGACCTCGGATTTTGCACCTACCCCCCCCACGCTTTCACCTCCAATTTTTTAGTTCCTCTCCCCCCCCCCCATCCCCAAAAGCGGAGGACTCCCGCAGCCATCCCACCCGTCCCCGCATCCCCTTTCACTTTGTGATTTTCAGCACGCCGTGCAGAACAGAAAACCACCTCTGCAATCCCCCCCAGTTGGCAACGTCCCTTCCCAATGACACTCGTACTCCCACCACCATCAACCTACTGCCTCCAACGAGAACCCCTTCTGGTACATCCGATTCATGAGGCTGCCCCCCCTTACTCCCCCTTTGATCCAGGTTCTTCGAGTTGGCTTTCCCTTCCCCGTCATCTTGAGTCCAGTACGCCTTTCTGTTCAAGCTCCCCATGTCATACTCCCCCCTTGCTTTCTAGGTGTGTTCAAACTTCCTTTCCAAAACTCTTATTTCCCCTTTTTCCCCCCCCCCCCCTCATTGTCGCTTCTTTTTTTTTTCACTGCCAGTTTTGACATCACTTTTTTCCCCCTTTTTCTTTATTTGCCCCACTCCCCCTTCCTCGACCATTTGAATCCGGTCGCTTCCGTTCGCTCCCCCATTTTTCCCATTATTCTACAAATGTATGCGTCTTTTTTTTTCCCTCCCAACGCTCGCCCGCCAGTTTTCTCGCATCAACCCCCTGCTTCTTCTCCTCTCCTCCCTTTGTGGCTCCCGGATCATACCTTAGGTCCCATTTTTTACTTATGATGGTGCCTTTTTCCGGAATTCGCCCTATTCGACTTGTCCATTACCCTCCCCCCCCTGTTAGTTTCGAGCTTGGTCCTTGATTCGTTCATGATTCTAATGTCTAGCAACTTTTACGGCTGGAGTTATAGAGGAGGCGAAAACGAGCCCCTGGCTTTCCCGATGATGATGCCATGATCCATCGTTCCGGGGCCCTTCCTCTCGCCAAGTTCACTACTGACCCCTTTTTTTTTAGGCCTTTAGTTCGTCTTTCTTTTCGTCCCTTCCCTACCCGCCCTGTGCCAAACTTCTTTCGCCGCCCTTAGAACCTCTCTGACTGCCCTCCGACGTTCTTTAAAATCCGTTTTTTTTGTATCGGCTCCATAGCCTATTTCTTTTCTCTCTACTTCAACGTAGTGGCTCGTCTTCGTTTCTTAAATAAAAAGACTTTTTCCCGTTCGTTCAAACTTCAGCGAACTGGCTCTCACAGCTGAAGGTGTTATGCTGACGACTTCTCTGATCGCCACTTCTTTCCCTCCTGCTTTCCAGGGTGATTTGGTTCTTTTTCGGTTCCAACTTTCTGATCGCCGTATCACGAATTACTCAATCTGCTTATTGTTTTCTTGGGTTGTTTTTTTTTCAGCAGCCCCTCTCCTCCTTTCTTTAACCCCCTTTTCGGTTTTCTTCCTTTTTTCCATCTCAGGACCCCCGCCATTCTCACTGGAGAATAAGCCGTCCCCCGTGACTTTCGTTTTTTCTTTTCTGCCTTCCGCTTGCTACCCCCCCTTTATACTTTGTGACGCCGTGGATCTTCAACGTTCTCCGTTCTGAGGATTAACTTGTTTCGAGATTGTTTGCCGCGTTCATACTCCGCGCAACCCCACGAGGTTTTTCCTCTTTTTCCCCTCTTTTGGGCGGGAACTTTCCTGCATTTTTTTTCCGAAGCCCCTTCCGGTTGTTTTTTTGACAGTGTCAATTCGCATGGTAATCTCGCTGTACTTCTTTCTGTCCTCCTGGATGACATTTTGAGCCCCATTTTAGAATTTTTTTCCTTCCCCTTCTATCCCGAAATCCTTGTATGGTGACCCCCTGGCCTTAGATTCGCCTGCTTCTTATTTCACACAGGTTTCCCCAATTTCCTGCTGGCAAAAGTTTTGTTTCTATACTTCTCCTTCTCCCAGTAATTGTCGACGAGTCTCTAAATCCTTCTATCTTCTAGGTACTGCCGACTTTCGCTTATCCTCTTTTTCCCCCTGACTTTTACCCCTTTCTTTCTGCAGACTGACGGCTTCCTTGAGTCGGATCGAAAGTCTCTTATTATCGTATATACCGGTCTTTTCTTTTAGATTCGTTCGTATTATTTTTTTCGAACCACCTTGTGCTGGTTTATTAACCGATGCTGCGCTTTAGACCGATTTCGTCCCTCCTGCTTTGTTTCTGACCTTTTCCCGATTTCTACCCCCCACTGTCCCACATTTGAGGGATGCGAAGGCCTTCCCTCTTCTTTCCCAAACTTTCTAATTTGAGCCGTCACGCGTCGTGCTCCCTCTCTCCTACGCAGTCCCATTTCCTTTTCCCCTTCTCCTGTTGAGCGATGCGCCATCCCCTTTGCGAAGTCACTTCCCCCTCTCCTTTTTCAGAAGTTCGTACCGGCCTAGAAGACTCTTTGCCGTCCTCTCCTCTTCCGATGCGGGTGCGCGGTAGTCACCTAGGGTTCCGTTTTCAATTTCCCAGTTTCATATTTGCTTTTTTAGATATTTCCATGTTCCCAGAGCTCTTGTTTATTCTCTTCCCTCTAGACCACTATCATCTAATGAGTTTCTATGAGAACATAGTCTCTTTTTTCTCCATACCCGACCCAACCTTTTTAGAAGTGCTGTTACATGGTGAAACCTGATCTCCCTCTTGATTCAGACGTTTTCGTTCCATTGGGTCTTGGATGCTTTTCATGCACACGGCCCAGTTTACGATGGGGTTCCTCGTCACCTGCCCCACTCATGATTGGCGACCCTGCCCTTTTCTTTATTCCTTTGGGTTCCCCCCATCCCCCTTTACCCCCTACTCCCCACTGACCGTTTTTAGACAATTCCCCCCTGTGGTCTTTCTCTCGGTCCCACAACCACGGTGCCCGTTTTGAGTCGATGTCTTCTCCTTTTTTGGCACCCTTCTTCTCCCTTGACGCTTGACCATCTAAACGGGCTGCGTTCCAACCTCTGGGCAGATTGGCCCCGCTTTTCCTCTTCATTTTCACATCCCCTCCCAAATTGATCTTTCCCCCCCCAGTGCCCCTTGAAGTTCCTTTTAACTCTTCTTTGCCCTGCTTCCTTCTCAGACTCCCCCTTTTTTGTATCTCGACCTCTCTCGGCGGTTCACTCCCTGAATAATGAGAAGTCCCTTT
>Ga0179591_1219990_pt1 | contig 19577 bp, 14 predicted proteins | sample CZOMad2_1_08_16f_FD_182891 | JGI IMG/M metagenome (GOLD analysis project Ga0179591, IMG submission 182891) | Vadose zone soil fungal communities from Angelo Coast Range Reserve, California, USA - CZOMad2_1_08_16fungal (PacBio error correction) | ecosystem: Environmental > Terrestrial > Soil >... | reverse complement strand
CAGAAACCGTATGCGGTGCCGAATATCCCGTAGGCATTTGAGTCGGACCTTTTTCCTCTTACCCCTTACCGTGGTAGTGAGGGTCTCTATGTCGTTTCGGGGCAGACGAAGAGGTCCCGGGCCACTTCCCTCCTTGGTCTTTCCCTCCCTGGGTGCGATCAGAGAGAGTGCGGGTTCTCTACGTTTTTCTTATAGAGTGCAGTAACCGGGCAGAGAAAAGGGGCGTTATACTCCTCTCGATGGCGTAGTCATTTTCTGCTTTCTACAATTAGTCTAGAAGAGCATCTTCCTTTTTTCTTTTCTTTTGATTTCTTTCCTTACGTGTGGCACCCCTACTCCCTTTGCCACTCAGAAGTAACCTGACCAAAGATTCGACTCCCTCGACATTCCGGGCCATTATTACCTCTCTTACTGAGGCGCCTTAGCGCTTTTTCCTTAGTTAGATCAAGCATGCTCGAGCGGCGTGTCACTCCTTACAAAGGGGGCTGCAAGTTTTGACACCGCTACCCTTTGACTTTCCCTCCTGAGATCCTCCCTCAAAAGGAAACCTTTTCGTTACAGCGAAAACTAACGATTGTACTGGCTGCACTGGGGTGTTCTCTTATACTTAGACGAGTTTGGAATCCTATTACCCCTCCGGTAATCGTTCGCGCTCTTACCCTTCCAAACAGGGCTAGTAAGAATATTAAGCACCAACCCCCTTGAGCTGTGTCCACCTGGCCGGGCTCTTTTCTAGAAGCTTTTCTCCTCCTTCATTTTCTCAGAAATTGATCTGAAGAACTCTCTTCCCTATTACGCAAGCCCAAGCCCTTCTAGTGTGTCAAGGTTTCGTCTCTTCCCCAATGTGTCGTCAATTCTTCCTTCTTAATTTCCTCCCCCGTCTTGTTGCTTGAGATTTTTATGATCAGACATCCCGCTCGACAACCCCCCCGTTCGTCCCCCCCCCGCGTTTGGTCTTAAGAGAGTTGCGTGTCTTTCTTCTCTAACGTTCGTTCCTTGAGTAGCCCCCCCCTTGTAGAGACCCACTGTCCCGAAATTTCTTGGTTGTTCCCGGAGCCCCAGCCACCCGGCTCCCCCGCGTCATCGGCTCTACCCATTGTCTTTCTTCCGCGAACAGCATTCAGTCAGATGGGGAGCTGCGTTCCCCGCTCTCCTCGAGGAATGATGGCCCAAAAGGTTTCCGCCCAAGGTCAGTTCACCCTGTTGGGTCGCGGAACCGTGGTTGTCTTTTTGATTCCTGTCTTGGAGCCTAATCGCTGATCCCTTCTACGGGTTATCTTTAAGAGTGGTACCATGTTGAACCCGACCCTCCGCTATCTCAACCGACGGCCCTCCTGCCCATAGCGCGACGGCTGTCCTAGCCCCGACTTTGTAACTGACCTGAGGTCTAGTCCTTCGAGATATGACTTGGACCACAATTTGGCGCCGGGGTGGCCCCCGGCACCGACGCGTACCTCGTTCTAGAACCATTGGGGTATCGGCGTCCGCCGTCGTCGTGCCCTCCTTCACTTTCTAAGACCAGCGATGCGGATCCAAGGTGCTATCTTTCCGTTTTTTCTGCTGACGTCTATCACACCTCTGCCTCCAGGCCCAATTTTTCGCGGCGTATAAAAGCCCAGGAAGTCTATTTCTGCTTTCCCTGTCGGGAACTTTTAGATAGTCTGATTCCGACCCCCTCCTGGTTCCCTTTGTCCTCTAGTAAGTGCTCCTTCGGCCAACATCCGCGTGAGAGCCGTCTCGTCGGCCACCTCAGTTTCCTCATTCCGTCACGTTTCCTTCGTTGGGCCTATGCAGGTGTTGAAAGAGCCGGCGTCGCGAGCGCTCCTTCGCTGTGCTTAACCCCAGCACAAGTGTACTCCTATCGGTAGGGCTTTTCACGTATCGCCTCGCTGAGTAGATAATCTGCCAGGAATGCCTCCGCGGCTTTGCCGGCATGGTGGCGAGGTCCTCGCTTACCGTCGCCCACTACCTACGAGGAGTCTTCCTATTTCGTTTCTTCCATCGACTGCGACGGTTGAATCCCTGACCAGGAATGGCACCTAATTGCCCTCCCCCACCCCGCCTTTTTCACCCCGGAGCTCTCTACTTCTTCTCCGCTTTAAGACCTCCACCCACGTGTGCACAGTTAGACAGAATCTGATGTTCCCTTGGCGCTCCGTCCTCCTGGACCTTAGTGTTTTTTTCCCGTTTCGCCAAACCTGTCTATAAGTGAGACAAGTGAGGGTACGCAGAATCGAGGTAGTCTCTTCAATCCAGTAGTTTATATGCCTGCGTTTTTCTTCTCTTGTTGTCGAACTCCCCGAAAAGCCGCCCGGTCTGTTCCTGCTTCTGTCATAGCAGATGGGCTGGGCACGAGGTCTATTTTTCCCAGAAAGGAATTTTCCTCCCCGACCCTTCAGTCTTCCCTCTCGCTTCGGTCTCGAGCCGACCGTTGTCGGACACTCGGAGCAGAGGCCCATTCCCTTTTCAGCGGTCTTCTTCCCTCTCCTTTTTTTTCGTTTTGGCGCTTCTCCTTCGACATTCTCCTTTTACCTTGCCCTCACTACTTGTATCGCGATTTTTTCCCTCCTCGTCCCTCGTTCCTTTGGGACCGTCAGAAAAAATAAATGGCTTTTGCGCGCCTTTCTTTTTTTCCCGAGGCGCCGCAACGTCCTTCTGCGGAGTAGAAGGAGAAGTGAAACACAGGCTAGTTTTTAAGGAGGAGTTACTACCTCTCCGCCTTCGTATCCCGAGTAAGTTTTCCGAGTCCTACCTCCATCGCGATAGGTCTTTCGTCGTCGCCCCCGCGCTTTCTTTTCTCTTGATCAGATAGCCTCTTTCGCCCGCTTGCCCGTCTCCCTTCCTCGTATACGGAGAAATTTTTGTCGTGCTTACGAGCCCCCCCCTTAGCATCGCTCTAGATTCGCAAGCCCCTTTGGATTCTTTCGCCCAGAAGTGAACCTCCACTCGATGGTCGCCTACGCCTCTTTTTCGTGTCTGCTTTTTCAGTTCTTATTCTTTTGAGGGGAAAACCCTTTCCCACCGGTTTTTTAGGGGCTTAAGTGATGGTCGTCGCTCCTAGGCAGGCTCACTGGCTCACGCCCGAACATGAGGTCTTTTTGGTAAGGTCGTCTCTTTTCTTCTCCCATTCGAACTTTTCCCCGCGACCGGTTCCCTTTTCTTTTCACCCGTTATGTGGGTTGTTTTTCACGAATGACGTCCTCTTTTCTCGTTTGCCTCTTCAGCCCCCAGAGACTTTCCCCAAAGTGCGCGCTCCTGGTTATCGGCGACCACACCAGGGTACTCGCGCGTCAGTCCGGTCAATGTCGCTTCGCCAACTCCTTGCCTTCCTCTGCCCCTTTTGCTTCCCGTTCGATCCGACGGGCTTAAGTTTTTTTTTCCCCCCCTTCTCATAGGCACGGTTTCTTTTCCCCATGTCAGGATGTACCAGCTTGGAGCTTCCTCGTCTGTTTATCGGCTTCTGCTTTGCCGTCTTCCCTCCTCACTCTTCCTCTTCCGTCGGTTCCTTTCGCGCTATAAAGTTTTATGACATAGTATATTTCCTCCTCGTTTTTTCTAGCTCTGGATGCGGCACCGGGTTATTCCCGCGCTCCCCCTCCGACTAGCTCAATCGTGCGCGACGACGCCGCTCCGCTCGTAGGGCTGGAACTCTCCCCCCAAAACGATGGTACTTCTTCCCCTTTGCTAAGATTCCGTGTTTCCTTTTTTTTCACTCTGGTCGTCTGCTTTCTTTTCTGAGCTCCGGCCCCCGACTTTCCCGCAGGCGGCCTGCCATTCAGTGGCGAAGTTCTTCCAGGATGTGAAGAGCTAGTCCCCTTTTAAATTTTCCTTTTCTCCGGAATTTTTTTGTTAATTTTGTCTTCTTTCCTTTCTTCGTCTCCTCTCGCCGTAGTTGCATGTACGTCCCCACTCCCAAAAAAGAGTACCCTCGCAGAGGTCAGTTCTTCTCCCAACCTTTCGCTTGTTTACAAATCTTTCCTGCCCCTCCTTCGCTCGTGTCATCAGGCCGCCGTATCTTCACTCGGTCAGCAGGGAGATACGTCAACCAGATGAAAACCATTGTACAAGGGTGTTTTCCCCCATCCCCCCTCCGCTTAGTGTCTTCCGACACATCGGTTTTTCACCCTCCCTCTTGGGCTTCACGCGATGTCGGTTTCTGAACTCCCTTTCGTCCTTTGGGAGAGAGCGCTTTTTTAGGGTGTGCGTCGTCTAAGCCAACCCTTGGAGACAGGTCTCTTCCCTTCGAAGTTTCTCGCACGTCCTTTTGAGCAAGATACAGCGAAACCTCCCGGCGTTTCTCTCATAAGGCAGGCCCCTGTAGAGATATGCCGTTTTTTTTTTTTTTTTGGCCAGAACGGCCCTCTTCGGGTCTCCTTTAGGGATTAATCCCCATTCAGCCCGTTTCCCCTCTTCTTTCTTTACGGCGTCGCCGTAGCGAAGCCCGAAGCCTGGGGCGGTTCCGCCCGGGGACCAAGACCTTCTCCGCAGGCGTCCTTGCTTGTTTTGTCTCCTGTGCCCATCTAGCGTATCGTAGTGGAACTCATCTTTTTTTTCGTGCCAAACTTCAGACTGCCCCCCCGATTCCCTGCGAATCTCCTCCTCCACTCCCCAAAACCTCTGAGTGGTCTAAGTTCCTCTAGTCAGTATGCCTACGAGAATTTTCTTTCCCCGAGCTCAAGCGGTTGTGCCGTTCCCCCCTTGTCGGCTCGAGTCCACGAAGTCGAGCGCAGATTTTCCAGTTCGAGGGCCGTATCGCAACAGTGAACTCACCCTCCTCAGTCTCGATCTCACACGGTCCTAGGACCAGGACGTTGTTTGGTCTTCTTGCGGCACATCCGCTCCCTCAGCAACGTGCCGCGTAGTTTTGATAGGACTTGTTGGAATGAGACTCTTTTCTGCATTCTTTGCCCCCCCCCCGAAAGTTTCTGTTCGCCAGGTGGGGCGCTCTGCCTAGTTTCCGGATGAGCTTTTTGTTGACAGCCTCCTCCTCCCCCTCTTCTTTTCACCGTTCTGCCTGGTCGTAGGCTCGGGAGCTTAGACGACCTCCTCCGTAGAGAGAATTTTTTTTTTGGAGCGTTGTTTAGGATCCCGTAATGTTTAACTTTTCCTGGAAAATGAAGTCGATTTGCCTCCCCTCCGATGCGCTCCTCGTAGTGCTGCGCTTTTGTTCCCCCTTCCTCCAGGATGACACTTCCTCTTCTTACTTCCACAGCAAGCGGGAGCGGCATTCTATCGTGTTTTTGAAGTTTTTCTTTCCGACCTTACGTAGGTGACTTGTCGGTGGCTCCGTGAAGCGCAGCTAACGGGCGCCAGATCGTAGACTCGTTTTCACTCCCATGCCGCCTTTTTCCCTCCTTCCCTCTTTTTTTGCGGATCACGAGAACGTTTTTTTCCTTCCCGCTTTTGCCGCAACTCATCCGTGCGCTCGAGCAGACGGACCCCAATACTGAATCCATCTTCTTGGACCCTGGAGCCTTTGAGGGCATTCGATGCGGTCCGCTCTCTCGTTCCACGAACATTTTCAAATTCCGACCTCCTTGTTTAGTTTCTAGAGACGTGCCTAGTGGTTTCTTCATACGGTAGTGGCTTGCAGTGCCCAGAACTTCCGCGCCCCGTTTCTCCGGGATCGCCTCGCCTTTCAGCTGTGTAGCCAGTCAAGATTTGAAAGACGTTCTTACCTTGACCAACTTGCCGCTGAGCTTTATCCGTTTTTTTTCTCCTCGTCTGTTCCGTGCCAACACCCCCGGACAAGTCCGAGTAATCCTTCTTCTTCCCACCCCTTATTCCTCTTTCATACCCTCCGGTTCCCCAGGCCCTTTCACGGACGTAGAGGACGCCCTGTCGCGAGTGCGTTTCATTCGTCGCCCTCTTGGTTTTAGATTGTGTTTTTTCGACCCCCTTTGGCTTTCATCGCTCTGAAAGAATCCCATTCCAAGTCCGACTTTCTTTCTCCGCGTCCATCCCCTCCCCCCCTGGAGTTCAGAGCCCCCACTTTCATCTGTGGTGCCCTTTGTGTTCGGGATAAGTCTCGGGAGTTTGCATCCGATTCCCTCCCCGAGTGCGTCCGGTCGTTCCTTCACGGGCAAATTCGAGTACAGCCTTTTCCCCGTCGTGGGCTCGTGTGGCAAAATTTTTTGCCGTGCTTCGTGGCTAGCCTAACGCGTTTATTACTTGTAGACTGATCGATATTCACGTCATATGATCTAATCCCCCCTCACCCTTTTTTCTTGGACTGTTTTTTTCTGTTCCCTAGCATTCTTATATTTTTTCTTCCCCCCCCGTTTGTGTTGCTAGGATTGCCACCCCGCGCTCGAACACCGGCGGCCCTCTTTTGACTTGCAGGGAGATTCTTGCTTTCTCCTATCATTGTCTCGACCCGGCCTTTCCCCCGCGAGCTTGCCAGAGACTTCCCTTTTTCTTTCACTCGACCATGTTTCTTCGACAGAGTTTTTACTCGGCCCTTTTTTACGTTGAGCCCTCCCTCCCCAAAAGTCGCGCATTTAGAATTGTCTTTCACTCCCCCTCCCTTCTCCGGGTTTCCCCATTATCCCCGCAAACCCCGCTTCCGCCCCCGGTACCGATTAGTTCTTGGTCTCCTCAATACCGTTTTTTCGGTGCTTCAGCTTTTTGGATTAGATCTGCGCCTGCGCCTGTGTCGTTCCCGCGATGATACAACATTCCCCTCCCCGTACCGCTCGAGCCCCTCGGTGGCTAAACGTTTCCAGCGTCCCTTGGTCCTCGAAGCCGGAGCCTAATTTGCAGTCTCTTCCTTTCCTCTCGAAATTTGCAGAATCGTCGGAGCCCATCTGCGTCTCTTGCAAACGGCCCCCCGTAGTGAGACGACCTCCCCTGCCATTTCCGTTGATTTTTAGGACCTTTTCGTGCCCTAATTACCACTCTACTCAAGCTCTCCCGAGTGATCACCCCGCTTGCTCTGACCCGTTGTCTTGCTTCGATCCCGACACCTCTCCCCATTACCCGATTCCGAGCTTCCGTAACGATCCCCCCAGCGTTCTTTGGTCCTTTTTTACCGTTCTGGCTCTTTCCCGACTCAATTCATAGAAAGCCTATGCGTTAAAGGTCTGAGGCGCATTCGGCCTTGTAAAATGCTCGGCTGCCGAGCGTTCCCCAGTTCGACATTTGCCCCCCTTTTTTTCTCGTTTTCCGTCCCAGAAACTCGGTGGCTCGTCTAACGGTTTGGTCGTTCCAGACTCCAGAGAGATCCCGGCTGCATGCGCGTTTCCCACTTTTCCCACCACGGTAACACCCTCGTCCTGTCGGTACAACTCGCGCCCCCGAATCCTGGCCTCCTGCTCCTCGTTTGCAGGAGCTCTAATTTTTTTTCCCCTTTAGTCATACGTCCGAGAGGAAAAGTAGGCGGGACCCTCTGTCTCCTCCCTTCGACACGGTTTTATTCCTTTTCTGCCGACACCCCTTCCTGGAACTACTAGTGACCGCACACATGAAAGCAGAAAGTGAATCAGCTATTCGCGTCGGTGATTCTTTCCTTCCTATACCCTCCCCCGGGAAGCCCTAAGCTCTGTTTTTCCCTTTTCCCAGCGGGGCCTCAGCGCCGGCATGTTCCAGAAGGGTTTTTCCGTTGTTTTTGCCCCCACCTGGCGATCCTCTTTCGAAAATGCTTTTTCCGAACCTGCCTTCCATCGCTCGTCTCGCTCAACAATAGAGGTCGCTTCTTCCTGTTTTTCCTTTTCTTCGCGTTGGGTCTACCCTTTAACGAACAGCCCTCAGACCTAGGACGCGACTTTTTGCAGGGATCTCTGGCCCTTTTTCTCCGGTGCGGTTTTTTTTGCATTCTCACATACCCTTAAGATTCCCTCTTCTCTTCTTGCGAAGCAGCTTAGCGGAACAACTCTTGACCCTTTGTGGGAAAAATGAGGAATTTGAAAATCATCGCGTTTTCTTCTCTCGTTTTGTCCTGGGTCCTTTAGTTTTTTCGACTCGCCTGTTAGGTAGAAGAAATCCTGCTCATGATGGGTTTCCTATCCCGTGTTAGTCTTTTTATGAGTGGTCAACCCCGTCACCTCCCCCCCCCCCTGAAGCCTTGCGCGCTGGTCTTGTCCCCATAGGCTCTCTCTCCCCCGAGTTCTGAGCTACTTTTTTCTTTTTTCTCATCCCCGCAGTTCCCGGGGTTTTTCGAAGGTGAGTACTACCTCTCCTACTTCCCTTCCCTCGGAAGTTAGACCTCGCTCTCGTCGCTCTGGGGGGGGCGTGGAAGTTTGATAACCCAATTCTGTTTTGTCTGATACCGTTTTTTCCTACATCTCTCCTCTTGCGGCCGCTTCGCGCTTGTCTGGAGAGCGGGGTCTGCACCCTCTCAGCGCCCGAGCTTTCTCCCTCCAGTTGCTTCGTCTTCCCCGACAGTCGTGGATTTCCAAAATCTTTTCGCCATTCCTTGGTCGTGTTTTGCCGGGGGCACGATGAAATCCCTTTTCGGTTGCGCTGGGAACACTGTTGTTAGGGTTCCCGGGGAGGTACGAGCGACTGCGTTCCTTTTCGGACTTTCGCCTTTCAACTTCTCGATGGCTTATTGTGCGGATTGTTTTTCGCAACGCGAACGGGTGACGCTGCTGACCGGCCTGATGGCCATCGTGATTGGTTGTTCGGGTGGTTTGTTTTGAGTTCCCCTGCGTTTTATCCAGATCCCCCAAAAGGCGTTTTCATCCCCCGATGCGTCCGACTTTTCATCGGCGACCAAAAACTTTTCCCCCTTTCTCCAAGCCTGACGTGTTTGCGCTTCTCTATCTTCTTTCTTACGTTAGTGATTTTTTTTAAGGCTCTCCTAGCTTGCTGCAGACGACCTCCGTCTCTCGGCCACGTTGGTCATTCGCCATGTCAGAATGTGGTGGCTCTTCCTCGGCTGTGAATACGAGAGTCTTTTTGCGTTTTTTTCATCGCTGATGGAGACTTTTCGCGCTTCCTCCTCCCTTGCGCATCCTTCCCTCCTCCGTTGTTGTTTTGGCTGGCGCGCACGGGCTGGCTCAGTGACCAGCCCGACGTCCTCCACGTAGACTTTGAAGTTCTTTAGGCACGCTGCTCTTCTCTCACCAACGGGTACTGCCTTTTTTTTTGATCACCAGCCCCCCCCCTGACATCTGTTTCCCCCCCTCACATGCGCTGCCAACCTCCCCCACCGGTTTTCGGTCTTTCCCACCAGCACCGCCCCCGCCCTGTTGTCTTTAGGTTTTATGAAAGAGGAGTAATGATCCTTTGGATGTTCTCAACAAGTCCCTCTCCCTCCTTCTCTGACAGCACCCGATTTTGGTTGAACGGGTTTTACCATGGTCCCTTCTTGGGGATCTTTGGTCTTTTGTCGGGTCTTATTAGCTTGCCCTTTCTTCCCACACGTTCCAACGGGCCCAAACAGCCGCTCTGAGACAAGCGAAGGTTAGAGAACCATTTCGAAGTGCGATCCCCATCGCCGATAATCCCGAGCCATAGTTGTCGGTCAGTTTCCCTTTTCTCCGGCAGAGGCCAGAAGTGCCTTTTAGCCCGGCCCCGGACTCCCTATAAACAAGGAAAAGGGTTTGAATTAGCTCGAATTCCCCTCGGTAATTCGTCCCCGACCCCCCTCCCTGAACCTGCTTAGTCTGCACAGCCATCCGATTCGTTACCCCCACGTGCTTTTCTTGGGACTAACGAGCCCTTTTGTCACAGTCTGCGCGATGATTGTTTTGTTTCCTACTTTTTAGCACAAATGGTTTCGCCGGTTCGCTACTTTCGGAGCAGCTTGGCTTCCAGAGTGTTGATTGGTGACACAGCGAACCGCCCTCGTTGTTCTCCGACGGCCTGCGTATCGCTCTTTCTTCCTGTGAGCTTTTCCCCAGAACTTGCTGTCGTCTCGGCAGTTCGAATTAATAATCTTCAGCACAGGTTCTCCCGAGCTTGCGGGGTACGTTTCCGTTCTCCTTCCCGCCTCGGGGGTTCTCCTAATCGTGGTGACAAAAAAGTGCCGCAGCGCGAGCCCTGGTGATTGAGTGACTGGTGGCCTCCTCTTGCAACGCGGTCTGGAGGGGACCAAGAGCGTTGTGCGTCCCTATTAGACCCTTTCTTTTAGACTTTTTCCGTGGGGTCCCTGATCATTCAAACGGCCCCCCCTCTAGTCGTTCCCTCCGACAACGAACGATCCGCGGCCTATGTCGCCCTTTAGGCCATCTTCTAAAGAGTGGGTCCCCCACCACTGATCTTTCCCCTGCCTCATGCTCTATCCTCAGAGATGCCTTTTTTTGAGAGCTTCAGTAACTTTTGGACCCGTGAAAGAGCAATCCCTTGAGCATCACTGCTTGTCATTACGTGAGGGAGTTCGTGAGGTCTCCACCCTAAGAAGTCCTTCTAGTCCTGTTTTACCCGCGCGGATTTCTTTGACGATTTTGTCGACTCTCCTTTCATGCTCCCAATCCTGGCATTTTTCAGTTGTTTTTTCGCCTCTGCCGTTACACGTGCAAGACAGGTTTTCCTTCCCGGTTACGTCCTCATCGTAAGCTGTGGAGATTGCACAGTGGTGTGAGGTATTAGGGCTCGGTTTCTCCCCCCCCCCCCGTCCGACCCCGAGTTCCCCTTCGATCCGGCCTATTCTTTCTCGTCGTTCGGGTGTCTTCCACGTAGTTGAAGTTTTTTCGCCTTTTTTCGTCGATGGAAGACACTCTTTCTTCCCAGAATCCTAATTCTTTAGTCTTTTTTTTCTCAGTTCCCGGCTGCACCGCAGTCGAAGACTGGCCGAACGCTGAGCAGCCTTTTGACCTTCTCGCGAGATTTTTCTCAGACCTTTCGCTCTTGCTCCCTGTCCTTTGTTGTGAGCTTGTTCATAATCCGGTCTCGTCTACTTTTTCGCCGACGGTTTTCTTTTATACCCCCTCGCGTCGCCCCCAGCTGCTCGAGGTTTTGGAATAACGAAAGAAACAAGAAGCATCGTGTGCCTCTACCCTTCCCTTTTTTTGCCTCACCGAGCGGCTGACACGGTCCCCCCTCTGCATCCGTCATCTTGACCCGCCAGGTATTATGATTTCGGATCTTTTTCCTGCGCCCTCCCAAGTCACGGTCCCAACGCCCGTACAAATTGGTACCCCCCTGCTTTTGCTCCGGCTCTCCCCGTGTCCTTGTTTCATGATAAGGTGTTCGTGAAGCTCTACCCCTTGCCAGCTAACGGTGGTTATGGATGATAGACTCTTTACGTCTCATTTTCCCTCTTTCTTGAACGGCCTTTTCCAGCTGTCGACCTCGCCGACCGATGGCGCGGTCCGCTTTTTTATCTCGCTTCTTTTTTCCACTTCACGGGTAAGTCCTTTAGTCCCGGCCAAATTCTCTGCAGGATTATGGCCCATTCTTCTAGAAGTCAGTAAGAGGTTTTTTTCCGTCCGGCGCGTCCCCAGTGGTTCGTGCGGCGTTGTGTAGAGAAGTCGTTTTGAACGCTGGAAACTTTCCCCCGCCGTTCGACGATAGCTGATATAGTTACACGTCAATTTTTTCACGGCCGCGTCCCCAACGTTAAGGGGCTAACGTGGATGCCCGGTGGTGCGGTTTTTTTTCCCTTTTCTCGAGATTTGATGTCCTTCCGCTTCAACCTCATATGGAGAAGCATGATATCGGGCCAACTTGTCAAAGGGCTCTTACATCCTTCGATTAAAGGTCCGGGGGATTATTTCCACACATCTGCTGTCCGTTTTATAAGAGGGGGTTTAACTTCCTTTTAGACCTTGCTCGAGCCCCGCAGGGACCTACTTCTCTTAATACTGACCCAATCCCCCTTCGATGTGTACCGTCACCGGGGTTGAGTATCTTTTGGTCAGTCTTTATAATCCTTCCCAGTTGGTTTTTTTGGTCCTAGAGTTTGCAGAACAATTATGAACCCCCTGTAGGCACCCCCTCACGATGTGTTGGTCTTATGAAGAGAACGGGAAAATTTTCCATTCTCCGGTCGACACGGCCTTAGAGCCACCTGCTATGCGTAGACCTCCCGAAGATTTTCCAGCGAGAAACGACCGGTTTTCTTTATGACGCAGCCAGTTGTACTAGAACTGTTTTCCCGTGCATTTTAACAGCATCGTAGTTTTCTGCCTCTGGGGATTCACTCCCTCTCTTTTGACCTTTTTCCTCCAGAACACCACCCCGCGGAGCCCCATTCAGAGATGAAGTTTTTTTCTCAGTTTCTGAAAGTTGTCGGTGATGTCATTTCTAGATCTCATCGCTTTTTTCTATTTGAGCCTGTTTAGAGTTAAATAGATGCATAAAAATTCCCCCCCGACACGACTCTTCAGATCCCCTGATTATCCGGAATTGGTACTTTTGAATAACGCGCGCAGGTTTCCGCGTCCCTTTCTTCCCTCCCCGGATTTGAGGGGGTGCCACTTTTGTCCGAGTTAATTGGATCGTCTTCCTGCCATTTTTGGCGGTTTCACCCCCTTCCCTTCCTCCCCTATCCAAGATAGCCATCCCGCCATGTTCGTCGGCCCTTCTGTATACTCACGTAGTTTTCGTTCGCTCACACCGTTCTTTCGATTTCCATTGCGCTCAGTGTTCTGCGATGTTCTGATTCCCCCGTCTTTTTTTCCACCCCGGTGGCGCTTTTTTTTTGCACTCTACACTTTCTCGTGCGACCTGTTTTGTTACTTTGACACCCCATGCGACTTTAGCACCTCCGGAGTCACGGTCCTCGAGGACGTCTTTCATTGATCGGATGGCCCGCTCGCCTTTCTCTTGCCCTCTATCTTTCTAACTTGTCAGTGGCTTTTACTCTTCTCGTCCAGACCTCCCCGGTTGCTTATTCGCCCGACTGCTCATGGTGTGACCCGGACGATTCCTTCTTTCCGAGTTTCTGCGGATCTCCCAGACTTTCCCACTTTCCACCGACCATGCCCCACTTCCAGAGGTTTTTCACCAATAGGAGCATCGAAGAGATACATGTCCCTTAGATAAGCGTTTACGTCTTCCTCAGGATGGTGTTCCTTTTCCCCTTTCCGGCGCGCGGCTCCGAGGAGTAGGTCCTCGCGAGAGTTATTCCGCTTACTTGGCCGGGTGAGGGTTTTCACCGAGTTCCCTATACGTTCCGTCCAACGAAGCCGAAGCGCTGGGCCTTTGCTCTGATAGCGTAGGCTCGTCTCACCGCTCCGACTACCCCCCCCCTTTGCCGCCTCCCGTTATGATTCGGTTCCCGTCTGCCGTCCCTGCTTCGGGTTGACCCCTGAACGATTTTTGTAGACCCCAAAATTTCTCTTCTTTTATCGTTTGGGTTGCAAAACGCCGTCCACTATCGTTATCGGACTCCCCCGTCATTTGTCGGGTAGCGCCTTACCGTGTTTATTCTGCGTCTTGTCTCCATCCCCTCCGAAACCTCCGAATTTATGTCTGTTTTTGGGCGCTCTGGCAAGAGTTTCTTTGATTCTGCGAATTCACCTCCCCCCGCTTTTCGCTCGTTATTCCGCTCTGCTCCCAGTTTGGCCCCAAACGTCGGGAGTGGACCTTTTTTTTCTAGTGCCCTTAGCATCGAACTTTCTTCTGGCACCTCGCTCGTTGGCTTTTTGAGGTCGTCCCCTCGCCACTGGACGGCTCGAAACCTTTTGACGTGTCGATCGCCCGCCGCCCCTTTTGTTGTTACCTTCGTTCTACGCTTGTTGCAAACGTTCCCGTTCACCCCTCAATGGCCTGCGCGTCAGCGGAGTTTTGGTTTCCCCACGAGTCGGCCTGAGCGGTCTTTCCTTAGGCTCTACGAGTCCCCCTCCCCGACGAGCCTTTACACTTTTCTCTTATCCCACCTATACTGCTTCGAGCCCTCACGAGGCCGTTCTTGATTATCCGGCAGCTCGAGAGGTCGTTTTTTTCTAAGATTTTTTTTCTCTGTCCCCTCTTCTTCCCTGACCTCTTCGCACGCGTCAAGTGCTGTCTGTGAGACCTGGCTCCCAGTTTTCTTTCTGAGATCCCCCGGTACTGACCTTCCATCTTTCCCCTTCACCGGTATTCGGTTTTTTCCCGCCCGTCCTCATTTTTTCGCCCGTTTTTTCTTTGTGGTACTTTTTGCCAGGTTTTTTCTGACCCGCGTTTGAGTTTTGCGATTTGGACACGTTCCCCGGTGTTCGGAGTTTTGTCGGGTTCCCGGTTCGACCGAAGCTTGCCGAGGCCTGCTTTCATTGCGCCTGACCTCACGGAGGCGTGACGGTTCGTTTTCCGCTATGGTGATGGTTCACTCCTTTTTCTTTTAGATGTACCCTTCGGCTCCTTTCCGCGTGGTTGTGTTTCTGGTTTTCGGGTTTTGAACGTCATGGCCCACTTGCGATTTGCTCTCGTCAGCCACAGATTCCCTCTAGACTCCCCCCCCCCCCGCTGTAGCCATCCTGCCTTAGCATAAAAAAAGTCCCGGCACTAGCTGCTTTCGTCGTCCTTTTTTTGTGTCTGTCCGCTTACTAACTGGCTTAGCCGTTCAGCCGTTTTGTTCTACCGCGGATATCCCGGGCACTCTAAGAAGATTGCAAGGTTTCTTCTAGGCACCTTTTTTTTTTTTTTTTTTTTCCGTATTCCCGGCCAGGTTTCTCCTCTCTCACCTGTAATTGCCCTTTTTCGCTGGTGCGCTTCCCTGCACGCACTATGACTCCTCTTTCTGCGCTACTCGTCTCCTCACACGCTGGCTCGTAGTGACCTGTCGTATCATTGCTCCTAAATACTCTCTCTTTTCCTTAACCCCGGTTTGGTGTAGATCTCTCTCGGTTTTCGCCGGGAGTATACGATGCGACACTGCTCCTCCTCTCGAACTTTTTCGTCCTTTCCTTGATACGCTCAGGCAGCATCTCTTAGCAAGTGGCGCGGAAGCGTCCCCACGCGTTCCCTACCTGTTTCTGATTTCACCGTGCGATGACGGCGGGAAACCAGATTATATTCCGCAAGATATTCTTATTTTTTACTGACGCTGGTATCACCTGTCTTTAAGTCCCGGTATATTTCTCTGCCCCCGCCTAGCCATTCGCTTCCACTCATCGAGTGAAGGTTGGCACCTGGGTTTCGCAGTTTCTTGTAGAGGTGCATCGGTTTATTCTGAGCTCATTGTTCTCGTCGGCAGTTCCTTCTTTATTTATTCAGAACTCCAACTCCCGGGCAAACCCCGGCCTCTTTCCTAACAGCGCCGAACGTCCTGGCCCCTTCATAAGTTTACATCCGCAATAGCGTCAAGTCGAACTCCGATTTTTTCTTCACCTCCGGCCTCGGCCAGTATTTTTTCTCGTCGACCGCCCCCGGTCGCCCAAGCTACCGTGTAAAGGTTTGTTGCAGCTTTTTCCCACCGTTTTCCCTTGCCCCAACCTCTCCCCCCGCACATCTTCTCTTCGACCTCGAGTTCCCTTTCCCCGCCTGTCGGTCTCCTGGAAGCCCTTTCTGGCGACCAAGTCTTTGGGCTCTTTTTTGTGTCGCGTTCCCCCCCAGTCCTTGGTTTTCATGTCTCGCGTTTTCATTTCTTCTTTTTGCCCTCTGGTCGTAGCCCGCCAGCCCTTTTTTCTCCAGGAGTTCCAAGGACCCCCATGGAGTTTGCTCACCCCGAGTTCCATCTTCCCCGCTCGCGCCGGCGCTGGTGATTCTCTACCGACCGTTTCTCTCCCTTTTTCCGTGGGCGGGTAGTTAACTATCCTTCACCCCGGTGCGACGTTTCTTTTTTTTAGTTTGACCTTAGCGCCGCAATCCCCTTTCTAGGAGGTTTATCGCCCCTTTTGACAACCCCTCCTCCCCGCTACTTGCCTTTCTTTTGTGCTTTTGAAGTGGCCACCTCTAGTCGTTCAAAGGTCGATTCTTTTTTTTTACCGATCAGCATTCCTGATTTTTCCTGCCCCTTACTTTCGAGAATTCGATTGGGAGGTTCGAAGAGCGCCTTTTCCAACCCCCCTGCCCAGATCGAGGTCCCTTGACGTCTTCTGGCCCGCTGTGCCTTTGCGTCCCTGCGGGCTCACCTGGGTGGTTTTTCCCGGACTTTTTCAGATGCTCCGTAGAGCGGGTTCAGGGTCTGTATTGATCTCTTAGAATCAATCTTTGCCCTCTCCCCTCACGTTTCCTCTCACCGTTTTGCATAGGTCAGTCTTAGGGCTATGATGTTTCAACCAGAAGCGGTCCCGGACACTGTCTAGGAAGTTCATTGTGGAGCTCCCGACATAGATTTGCTGCTTTTTTCTCCCAAGTCCCAGTTGCTCATCGGATATCCAGTTGCGTAACAGCCTGAATAGTTGGTCCCCTTTCTCGTCTCCGGCCCGCGGGAAACTTTCATGACCTGTCGGTGGCCGCGGGTTCCGGTCCTTGCTCTTTCATTACGCCAGTCTTCGTTTGCAGCCTGAGCGGCTCGGCTTTCCTTTTGGCGACTTGGGCTTTAGGGTCGTCTCAATAAAAAGGCCCTCGTTCCCCTCGGACGACTGATGTCTCCTCCTTTCGTAGTTTCTCCTTCTACCCTTTCCCACCAGCCGTCTAGCCGACCGGCCACCTCCATTCGAGGCAGGAAGGACTGTCTTCGTCTCGCGTTGCCTAATTGCGATATCCTATTTGCGATCCGTGGGAAGTCAGCCCCGGGGCTGTTCGTTTCGCGTCGGCCCCCCTCCAATGAAGCAGTCTCTAAGCTTCGATTGCAAGGTAACGCACGATCCCTTCAGAACTCGCGTTCCGATCAGGCGGCTCGCGTTTTTTTGGTGGCTTTACGCTTTCCCTGAGCCTCGTTTAAAGGGACGTCGATTTCCTTCGTTTTCGGCTGTTGTTGAGTTTTTCCGAACAGTTTCACGTCCCCGACCGCGGTACTTTTTGGTTCTTTTTTTAGGGTCGCTTGGCGTTGTGAAAGAAGGGTAGTTTCTCGACGTCTCCGAATTGCGCACGTTTTAGGGATCGCCCCTTCGACGCTGTGCTCGCCGTCTCTTTCACAGAGAGACCTCGTCGATGACTTCCATATCTTCTTTACTCTTTTCTTCTCGTTTCTTGTTCTCTTCCCACCCACGCATGGCCAGTTCCGCTGTAGTGTTCCCCCCTTTCTATTCTGAATTGCATCGTCCCCTCTTGTGCCCGGCTTCGCGCCCTTGAGGCTGAGGCGTCATTTTCTTTTCGGAGGACGATCCCCTTCTGCTGAGAATCCGGACTTTTCTTTTCTGCCCCGTTGGCTCTTTTGACAGGATTAACTTTTTCTCTGCTGCTCTCTCGCTTCCTATCGGTGTTTTTTTTTTTTTCTTTTCCCCGTACCCGTAGTTTTCGGTTGCCGGGGTGTGTTCCTCTCGAGCGCTGTGCTCCGACTCGCCTTTCGTTCTTTGGGATAACTTCCCCCTTTCTGAGTAACCTCCTTTTTGACGATCACCTTCTTTTTCTTTGACACATCTTTCCTTTTTCTTTTTATCGCCTACGTCGGTTTCCGGTCGGTTCTGATTCATCGATGACTAAGTTGCCCTCTTTTCTTAAGTTCACGCCCACTAAAATCTTTCTTTGTTTTTCCCTGAGCTTGGTCGCGAATCTCTTTTCCTCATCCCCTTTTGGTTTTGCGTTCTTTGCGTTTGCCCCCCCAGCGTCGCCACTTTCACACACCCTAGGTGATTTTTCTTTTTAAGCTGCAATGCGCCGTTGCTTCCCGATCCTGTCTCTGACCGTAGGCGCCACCGCGTACGGCGAGCCAGAGTTTCAGAGGGTTGGCCCTTTGCCAATACTGTGATCGCGAATCGGCTGTTGGGCATTGACTCCGTTCCAGATTCTGCTATTTCTGGGAATCGTTGGCTTCACGCGATCGATAGGAGACAGACCCCCATGGGCCATTAACATTCCCCCCTGCCCTTTTCGAGTAGACACGGATTTGTTATTGCTCCTTTCCTTTCCATCGCGGCGAAGGCACTCCCTGGGTTTTTTATCTTTCCCCCCAGCCCCGACGCCCCCTTACCCTGTTCACCAAAACTTAGATATGATGCCCCTGTGTTGCGAGATGCCCTCAAGCGACCTTAAGGAGTCTTTCCCCTCTCATGGCGACATGGGTCCCGGAGTTCGTTCCTTCTCGCTTAATTTTCCCTACTCGGATTGTGGAACATGTTGTTCGTGGCCACGTTTGCACCTTCTCCCATATCTCACTACGATCCGTTGTCTTGACTCGGCTAAGAAGTATTTTCGTGTCTCCCTTATCCCGTGAGTCGATGACGCCATCCCACCTTGTGTTCCTGGCGTGTTTTCCTCGACGTCAGATCTCCCCCCTCAAAACCTAGACCACTTTTTCGGCGATACCCCCCCGCATCGTACAAGGCTTATGTCCATGGACCTGCTTCCCCTTCTCCCCCCCCGATCTCTCATCAGAAAGAAAGATAGTCTTGTAATACGAGATGAAGATTCCTTTTTTTTCCACTCTCGGCTGGTCTCTCTCCGTTCGTTCTAAAAGCGGAGCGACGTTTTTGTATTTTCCCCCTTCAACGATTTGCGTCCTTAGGTTCATGAGGAGTTCTAAGCCGGTTTTTCTCCTCCTGTCCCGCCCCGTTCGATTCTCATCTCCCCCCCGGTCAAGACAAGGTTAAAATCAAGAGAGGTCGTTTAACCCTAGTAACTCGAAGCTCCAGGCCGTTTTCTCTGAGTGCTGTTGAAGGCTTAGTTCTTTTGCTTTTTTCCTTTCTCCGTCCTACCCCTCCTGCACCACACACTTCCCTAGGAGGGCGTGTTTTTTTTTCTCCTGACTCAGGAGTTTTAGTTTTTCGCGCCAAACTATCAATTTTGATAACACCCTCCGCGTGCTGCGCTTTTCGTCCTAGATTCTCGTGTCTTCCGCTCTTGACCCTGAGAAGGCCCACCCTGTCCCTCCAGGCCTGGATTCCCTGTCTTTTTACTCGGTTGAGAGAATTGTGGTGAGAGCTATGTAAGCTGTAGACCGGGATGCCTGCAACGTGATGGTTGTACCTTCTTCATACCGATTTCCCCCCTCCAGCCCCCCCCCCCCCCCCCCCCCACCCCCCCCCCCCCCCTCCGCCCCCACCCTCCCCTACACCCGCCACGCGCCACCCCCCCCCCCCCCCCCCCCCCCCCCCCCCCCCCCCCCCCCCCCCCCCCCCCGCCCCCCCCCCCCCCCCCCGCCCCCCCCCCCCCACTTCCCCCCCCCCCCCCCCCCCCACCCCCCCGCCCCCCCCCCCCTCCCTCCCGTCCTTGCGTCACCTTTGCGCAGTGTCTGTTCTCCTCTTGCAACACCGCCCCAGCAACGTCCCTGGCCCACACCGCTTTCCTGCACCCCCTCGCCGCCAGTGCTTTATTTCACAGACCCCCCCCGAGTTACAGGTCTGCCTTCCCGTGATTCTCCACGACCCTGAAGCTATGCAGCTAGCTTCAGGTATCGAGACGTCTTAGTCTTCACCCAAAACTCTTGAGAAGAGTTTCAGTCACAGGCATCTCCGACATCGCTGCGCTAGGAGTCCCTTCCCTGTCCCTTTGGGGCTTGGGACTTGATCTTCTACCTCGCCCCTTTCCCTTCACTCTCACTTTCCGTGTAGATTCTTCGCAACCCCTCTGTCCGTGTGAAACCCCCGCATCTCGTGGGCGCACCGATCCCCACATCAACTTCCCGCCTTTTCTCGAGGTTTTTTTTTTCCCTGAGGCTCTCAAGCACG
>Ga0179591_1277719_pt1 | contig 19582 bp, 39 predicted proteins | sample CZOMad2_1_08_16f_FD_182891 | JGI IMG/M metagenome (GOLD analysis project Ga0179591, IMG submission 182891) | Vadose zone soil fungal communities from Angelo Coast Range Reserve, California, USA - CZOMad2_1_08_16fungal (PacBio error correction) | ecosystem: Environmental > Terrestrial > Soil >... | reverse complement strand
CGGTACTCCCCCCACCTCTTAATGACTGACACACGCCATCACCGTACCAACATCCGAGTCTTCTTTTTTTCCCCCCCCCTCTTACGTTAGTTCCCTCTGTTCCTGTCGTTTGATCTCCGGTACCTGGACAAATCTGTTAGTAATCCTTCCCCTTAAATCCAAAGTTTTCCCCCCCTCCGATAAACATTCAGGTCCCCCCCGGTAATTTACTCACTTTGTATGCTCCTGCTTTCCTACCATTCCCCCCCTAGGCTGGGATTCTTTCTCCCCGTCTCCCATGCACACGGCCTTCAATGACCCCACCTTGAATTGCGTGCCCCTCCCATGTCAATGTGTGAAGTCGTTTTTTCTACATCATGTGCCTTCCCTACCACCCCACTCCCCCCCCTTCACGGCGATGGCCTTCCCCCCTCCCCTTTTTTTTTTCGAACAACTAGGGCTTGATATTTTCTTTTCAAAACCACTACCCAACTACCCCCTTGTGTCCGGTTCTCTCTTGGACCTTTTTTTACACCTTTTTTTTTTTACCACAAGGATCCAGGGCAATGATACACCAAACCCAACAAAACCCTTACCAAGCGGCCTACGCTCACCTACCCTTCCCCCTGATGCATTTTGGAACTCCTATGACAACCCCCCCTCCTTGGACTTTCATTTCCATAGCACTGCCCAAACAGCTTGCCCTGGGCCATTCCCCCCCCCCACCCTTACTCCCAATTTGCCCCTCTTTTTTTCTCCCCCAAATCCCTCCCCCTTTTGTAACATGATCGGAAAGAACACCCCACGTGTTTCCCCCTCCCAGGTTTAGTCCTTCATACCCCCCCCCCCTGACGCCGATCCCGTTTTTGTCTTGGGTTCCCGCGAACCCAGGATGCCCTAATTCCTTTTTTTTTCCCCTTTTGTCCTGTGACCCTTCAATCTTATTTGATGCCTTTTTGCCTAAATTAACTTTTGACTAAGGCTTCCTTGTTGTGACCCTGCCCCCCCCCCTTTCGCGAATTTCAGGACTTTTAACTTCTTCCCCGCACTGTGATGTCCTTTCTCATGGTTGTTTTTGTCCACATTGATAAAACATCTACCCCCCTTTACTTATCACCTTTAACCTCCTGTGTAATTTCCATCATTCACAATCATTGGCTACCTTCCCCCTCAGATCCCTCGTGCAGCTTCCCCCCCCCCCCCCTTTCTGTTCTGAACCCCCTGGTCAAAGGTAACGTTTTCCAAGCCAGATTTCCCCTTTTCCTGTTTAAAAGCCCCCCTTCTGCTTTGAATGTTTACTTTCCTCCCTTCGTCTTGCCCAAACTTGTGAAACTTTCACGGACATCTCCCCCTTTTTTTCCCTTTTAGTTCCCTCTTCCCCCCCACCCCTTAAGGAACATTTTTTTACTTTCTAAAAACACCAACGTTATTTGGTCTCTTGCCTTCCCCCTTCTAAACTGTTTGATGTCCCCCTATTCACCCCGTGAAGTACTCCCCTCTTGAACTTCCATTTACAATCATTTACCCCGATTTGACCCCCTCTGACCAACATTTTCGGTTCCTTCCCCCCCGTTGACGTTTCCGGGTGCCTTCCCTCTCAGTGCGGATTAATACTTTTCCCATTAAGTTGTTTGTGTCATTTTTTTTTTCGCTGTCGAGTAGTGTTTTTCCCCTTTTTTTTTAAATTCGAGGTACACACTTTCCCCCCCAGCGACAATGGGCCCCCTGTACTCCGTTTTCCTTTTTTCCATTTCTCCCCTTCTTTCTCTTTCCTGAGAGGCTTTTCCCATGAGCGTGTAGCCGAGCCCGATTTTGTTCTACCCCCCTTCTGAAAACTGTCCCAACCCCGATCATTCACGGGATTTCCCGCGCCAACGGGTTGACTAATTGTGAACCAACAACCTATATCACCCCTTCCCCCCCCGAAACGCGATCCTTTTTTCCCTTCTTAATGATTGACTCTTTTTTCTTGTTTCCAAGGACATTGCCGGTTTCGTCGAGTCTAAAAACCCCCCCCCTCTGTTGTATCGAAGGACCCCCCCTCCTTTTTCCCCCCCAACATATCTGGATTTCAACACCTTCAACGTGTGAACCTTTCCCCCTCCCCACCGAAGCCCCCCCCTTTCCACAACGCTGGGTCGTCAATCTTTTTGCCCCCCCTGGTTCAATCTTGATTTTGCCCCAGAATGCCTTCCCCCCTACAGTTCGTGGTTTTCCTTTTTTTCATCAAAATTCGATTCTGCCCTCAATGCCCGGGCCGGACTTCCCCGCTTACAATTTCCCCCTCCCCTCCTTTTTTTCAGGCCTTTTTTGGGATTAATTGCAATTCGCCATTTCCCTTTTTTGATGGCGGGGTTCTTCCTTTTTGGTCAACGCTAGCCCCATGACTCCCTTTTTTTTCCTCCTGGTAGCAGGTGAAATTGATTGACCCCTGTACCTTCCCCTTTTTTGGTTGGTTTGTGGCCTTCTTCCCCACCCCACCCCCAAGGATATTATCATCTATTGCTCCGCCATTCTCTTAAGTCTCTTCTAAAACTTCTTTTCTTCCCGTTTCTTTCCAAAATGCAGCACCTTGTTTTTCTACTCAAACATCAGTCAACCTACTTTCCCTTTTCCCCCTTAAGATTTCCAGCCTCTCACACCCAGTCGTCTTTTCCTTTACCTCCCTTCCTCCGTCCCCCAACACATATCGTTGATTTTATCTTTATTTCCAATTCATCCCCCCTTTCCCCCCCCCCCCCACACAAATCTTTCATCCCTGTCGTGAAAACCGCCCTTCTCTTCCCCCCTTCCCCAGCCCCTGCGTGTCTAGCCATCTCTTTTGAACTATTTTATTCTTGCCTCCTTTTCAAATCCTTTGTTCCTGTCCCCAGTTCGTATATTGCAACAAGGCAATCACATTTTCCCCCCTCCCCCCCCCCTGCCCCCAAAGAGAACTTTTTTTCCTGGAAACGGAGCAAAATAAATACAACTTTTTTGGAAGCAATACAACCAAACATTGATTTAGCAAACCCCTCCCCTTATTTTTGCTCTATTTTCCCCCCATTCCTGGAGGTCCCCCACCCCCCCCCCCTTTCTAATGGAGGGCTCCCAACATCTCTTCCCCCCCTCATTGTTGCCCCCTCTTTCTATTGCCCTGAGGTTATATGTACGCTGGACATTTTCTTTTCGGTGGTGTGGTCTCCATTGACTTTTTTTCGTACCTGTGTCCCTTCTCGTTGGCATTTTCCCTGTTCTTGATCGCACGGACTCCAGCAAACGTGAAGTTCTTATCCAGCCCCTTCTGTTCCTGTACCACCACCATGCCACACGTGGAATGTGGCTTGGCTACCCAATCCCCCCCTCTTTTTCCCTTTTTTTGCTTTAAGCTTTTTCTGAACAGTGTATGTTATGGGCCTTTGTGATACCCGCATTTTTTCTCCCTCCCTTTTTTTCACCTTGCTCCTCTACTATTGCCCCCCCTTAGCATCAAAAACAGAGAAGTGGAGAGCCACCCTCCCTCCCTTCCCCAAGCCACCCCCCTCCTCCCTTTGAACATGGATGTTCTGCTGACCTTCCAACTTTATGCTTCCCCAGCGTCCCCCTTCTTTCTGTCGTATGCTTTTCCACCAAACTGATGACTTCCTCCCTCCCCCCGTTTTTCACGCGGCGGCTGCAAGGTCTTTGCCTTAGTAACACTTTCCTTTCTTCTCATTTCATTTATGGTTCTTTCTCTTTTCCCCCCATGTCACTCTGAATGAATTATCGCAAACTATGAAAAACGTAAACAACCTTCCCTCCCCCCTTTCTCTCCTCTTATAGTGGAATGTGTTGCAGATGGTTGATTATTTTGTTTGCATCCGGTACTGGACCTTCCCTTTTCACCTTTCTTTTTCCGATGACCCATGACTATCTTTTTTTCATTCTCCGACCAGCTGTTCTAAATTTCACCTCCCCCCCCCTGCTGAGTAAGAGTTAAACTTCTTTCTTTCCCGGGCCGGTTGTCATATTCGAGTCTCCCTTTCCCCCCCGCCCAAGTAGCTCCACCCTTTTTTTTTTCGGTTCCATTAACATCAATGATGGCGAAGTCTTGTTTTTCCGTTGTCATATGTTTTTCACCTTTTGGCTTGGGGACCCCCCTTTTCCCTCGAACTGTTAGGTGGGCCATCGACCTCACTTTCTTCCCCCCCTTTTAGAGTCCAACGAAATCTTTTTGTTGCAAACCAGCTCGACCGGCAATTCAGTTTTTTTTTTCCCCCCTTTTCCAGGCCTGTTTCCTCCTCCCCCGCTTAGTTCTTCAGTATTTTCGACCTCCACTCTTCCCCCCCTCTCCTTTGGGAGATCTCGCACCCCCTCTCAAAGTCCCTTTCCCTACCGACCCCCGTCAGGGCCTTTTTCCCCAACGTTCCACCTGCATTGCCCCTTCCCTTGTTCTTTGACCTCGTGGGTTGTCTCCCGCGTTAGCAGTGGGGTCGTCAGCAGTTTCCCCCCTCCCAGTGCATCCTTTTTTTCCTCTTTTTTTTTTCTTCATTTTTTGTTTGGATTTGCTGCTCGTGTATTCTTTCCGGTCGTTCCCTACATTTTCCCCCCTCGAAATTTTTCCCCCCCCCTCTTTTTGCTTTTGACAAGCTTTTTTGTGACACCCCTCCCAGTCTTCGTTTGGTCCATAGCCCAATTCCTTTCCACTGACCCCCCTCCCCTCTTCTTTTCCCTCGGTGAACCGTTGTTTTTCCCCTTCGTCTATTTGTGAAGTAGGGTTTTCCTTTTCCCCTTATTTGATGACTCAACGTCCATCAACCCCTTGATTTTAGTGCCCTTTTCTTTTTCACGGGTTCGTCTCTGATTTGAGGAACCCCTTGGCTTTTCCACCATCACCTTGAATGCTGGTTTGTCGCATTGGGAGGAACCGAAAGTCTTGAATCTTTGTACGTCTTCCCTTTGTTGAGAGTTTTTTCTAACTGAAGGACCTAATTCGAGGTCCTCTCTTCTACTTCGTCCCCTTTTGTCTGGTGTTACAGTTTCCCTTCCCCAAACAACCCAACGTCTGCGATTCCTTTCCAGGATTTCGCCTTTCCCGAGTCTTCCCTTTGATTCCTTTCCAAAGCCTGTCCATCAACCTTATTTCTCTCAACAAACGCGAACCACATGGGTGCCCGCATTTTTTCTTCTTTCAGGCCGGGTGGAACCTCCCCCCCCACGTGATTTTAGCCCCCCACTCTTTTTGGTTTCATTCTTGGGGTTAGCTCCGACAGTCTTTCCCCGTCCTTCACGTAAATTCCCCTTTTTTTCCTTTTTTTGCTTTTTGCCCGAGGTTGCTTTTTTCTCACAACCAGCGGGGGAGTTCCCTTATCCCTCTCCTTTTCTCCCCCGGGGCTTTTATAACCCCCTTTCTTTTGTTGAGGACGAGTCCTGGAATGTTTTGAACCACGACTCCCCCCCCGTTTGAGATACCTTTTCCTTAGTTTTTTAGGTGTTTTTCCCCTCTTCGCTACCGGGCGCTTCATTTTCCACTTGTAATTTTTTTTCCGTAAACTTAAGTTTCTTTTCTAAAGGAGCCTGGGACCTCTCCGTCAGATAGCTCACAACCATCGTTGATTCTCCTTCCACTTAATGGCAATTGTTGTCCTGTTTTAGGTGACCTCTTTATGGCAAAAAATCCCCCCCTCTTCCCTACAGCCGGCCCAATTACACTTTTTCCTTTTTTTTTTTTTTTCCCCCCCCGAAGTATTTCGTGTCATAGCTAACGTTTTTGGCTGGACGCTTCTGATGCAGATGTTCCCTCCCCCCTCTTCGGGCTTTGGCGAAGGGACAGGGTGTCCCCCCCCACCGGTTTGGAGAGTGACAAGAGTTTTCCAATATTTGGCTTTTTTTTCTTGAAAATGACCCCCTTCCCTCTCAAGTCTCTTTCCCCCTTACAAAAACCAACGCCTTTTTTTCTCTTTGTATCGTGAAGTTTGCGCTGGACACTGTTTCCCCCATCCTCTTGGACGAAACCTCCTGCTGTTTCCCCCTGACTACCTTTTCCCCTTTTGCATTGGATTATGTCGTGAGTATAGGGATTTCTTACAGGGAGGGTGTCCCTTAGGACTCTCGTTTTCTTCCGTGTTTTACTGTATTCTTTTTCTTCTCTGCAACTTGGTCTTCTGTTAAAGGGGGAATCTCTGTCCCCTTCTTCGTGCAATTATTTCTTTTTCCCCCCCCACATGGAGGCTCATCTTCCAGAGGCTGGGGGGACGTAGTTTTATCACCTCTTCGCTTACTGCGTGCTTCTGATTTCTCCTCCCCCATTCCCTTTTTTAGGACTCTATTGTCTCTTTGAACCAACCTTGGCCCCCCTCCTTAGGTGCAGGCATCTTTCCTGCGTCCCCCCCTTCAGCGTCTCTCGATTCTTTCTTTTTGGATGATCCTTTTTTGTTTTGCCTTCCCGGTTATTACCTTGTTGTTTTTCTCCCTTTCTGGAATCTTTGGTGCGATGCTCTTCCCCTTTGGTTCGTTGGGCTTTTTTTTCTCGTTCTGGAATTCTTGTTTTCATTCATTGAACTCCTTCCCCTTTCTTTGGGCCCACCGAGTTTTTTTCCCCCCCCGCTCAAAGCCCCCTGACCCCTGTCTTTTGAAGCGTGCTTCAGGCGGTCTTGGAGTTTGTTATGCTTCCTTCCCCCTGTGTTAAAAACCCACCTGGACCACCCCACTTTTCCTCCCTGCAACGAACATCCGATTAGTGATTTTTCATTTGTTTGTTTGGTTTTTTCTACTCAATCGTAGTTTTTAACCCCCCCCCCCCCTTCTGCTGCCTTGAGGTCTCTTCTTTTTTCTTTATTTCGAATTGATACTCTCCCCCCAACCCCTTTCTCTTTTATGGTGTTTCATGGTGACAGTTTTGCTCCTTTCGAGGTGAATGTATTTCAGCGACAACATCTTTTTTTACGCGTTTTTTTGCTCTCTCTTTTGAAGGAACCCTTCCTTTTTTTTACCCGGGACTTGTTTTCATGCGTAGGACCGGGTTCTTTTTTTCCCCTCGAGTTAGTGAGTGACAATTTTGTCATTTTTAAAACCGCCCCCTTTACATATGCAGTTCCAGCTTGATTTCCCCCGGCTTCCCTGTTTTCTTTTGCGTTTTTGAGTCTTTTTTTTCCCCCCTCGTCAACCCCCCCCCACATTCCCTTTTTTATTCCCCCCCCCGACTAAGTGTGATTACCTTGGGGGCCCTTTTTCCCCTTTCCTAACCCAGTGTACCCACTCTTCCCAATAACCCCCCCCCTCCTTCTTAGACTTTCCTCACTTTTGTTTTTTGTTGTCGACTGTTAGTCGCGATGTGCTCCCAGCTTTTTCTTTTTCTTCCCTTTCCAGGCTTACCAATGTATAACCCCCCCTTTATGCCGTCAGGAACCAAACCCACTTGGACCTTTTCTTTTCTTGCCTAGCATTCGGCAAACAATAACCCCCCCGGGAGCGTTATTTCCAGTACGTTTGGTAGTATGTTTATGTCGCTAAGTCCTTTCCCCCCCTTTTTCTTCCGTAATACTCGCGTGGTCCTCTAAGTCTCGCCTTTCCCCCCCCCGGACCCCGTAACGGTTTAACTTGTTTTTCCCCCTAATCCCCTTCTCTCTTGCGCGAGCCACGGAGACCTACACCAAAGCTTGGTTCGTCTAAGTCTTTCTTAAAAACACGTTTGAAATAACTGTCCCCCCGTCTTGCAAGGCCGGAGCGAATTTCCAACTTTTTTCTTTTTCTGTTTTCTGAGCATTTCTTTTCCATAAACCAACCCAACTCCTTCACGGTGTGATCCCTTTTTGCGCTTTTTTCTTCCTGAGGCTGATTGATTATCCCCCCAGATCCCCAAATTAACCCCTTCCCTCGCCGGTTTTCTAGGTCCCCGGAGCTTGATTCCCCCCCCCCTTTTTTTTTCATCCCCAAGTATTACTCCCTCGAACCTTCCACACCCCCTCTTTCTTAAGGCACGCTCACATACCCCTTTCCGAAGCCTTTTTTTTTTTGGTGGGTGGGGTGTGGTCAATCATTTTTTTTTTCTCAAGACGCACCCCCCCCCATCCAGGTTATTTCCCCCTTTTCCCTGATGCACAAGAGCCATACTCTCCCAAGGCACCCAACTTGTTTACCTCCCCCCACTTGCCGCACCCCGTCTAAAATTGTTTTTTTTTTTTCCTGAGGAAGTAAATTGAAAAACCCACGGGCAACCAGCAAGTGAGCCCCCGCCTAAGAAAGTGACCTTGAGTCAGCCACCGGGCATGGTTTTTTCCCTTTCCCCAATGATAAAAGCATGCCCTGAAAGGACTTTTTCCGCTTCGGTGTTTTTTGTTCGGGCTTTTTTTTTTTTTTTTTTTTCCATTGGGTCGTACTCTATTTTGGTCGAAGAGTTTTGTTTCTGAGCTAAGTCGACGTTCCCTTTCCACCATTCCCTTTTAGCCTATTTGAAGAATATATCTCTAGTTCCCGCGCTTAGCCTTGTCCCCCCCCCCGCGATTTTTTGCACCCTTCAATATCATTGATCCCCCCATATGTCACATATAAACTTTTTCCCTCCCATTGTGCACTCGTTCCCATCAACCCCCCCCCCCCCATCGGAACATAACTCGCGGAATATTCTTCGTGTTTATTTTTCATGAACCAATTGAGTCCTTCCTTCTTACTTACCCTGAACCTCCCCCTCACTTCCCCCGGCTGTTCACGGCTTGCCTGTTTATGCCGTCCATGGCCCCCCTGTCCTTTTATTTTTGTTTTTCCCCCTCCAATCTTGTGGAAATCTTTTTCCCCACCCTTCACGATCCAATAGCCCCTTTTTCTTTTCACTTTTTTCTATTCTGACCCCCCCCAACTCTTTGACTGTTTTTTAGAACAACCACAAACTATTGGACGTCCATCTTCCCCCCTTGTTGTTTTCCGGTTCCCCCCTTTTCTCCCAGCGAGGATTGAAGTATTTAAATATTCCCAACTAGACTTTGGAATACCCCTACCACCTTCCTGGGCCTTTTCCTCTCCCCAAGGGGGTCGCAGTTAGTTTTTTCCTTTAGGTTTTCTTTATTAACTTGTTTGTTTTGTATTCTTTTTTTTGCCGGTGGCCGAGGGTACTGGTCGTCATTTTTTGACCAACTCTTGTCCCCGTAGCCACCCTCAGTCCAACTGTGCGTGTGCTTGATCATTATTTTTTTCCCTTTTTGATTTCTTTGTCTGGTTAGTGTCAGTCCCTCGTGGTCTCACGTCCCCCCCCTCTTATGTATTTAACACAACCCAAATTGACGCCCCCACCCCCCCTGCCAAAGCGTTCCCCCTTTGCTAGCTTTTGGTTTTTTTTTCCCGCCCCCCGCGCCTGACAATCTTTGTTAAAAACCATTTTTAACCATACCCCGGAGTCCCCACAAACAAGATCAGTCTTTTCCAATTCTCCCAAAAAATTGAATGTTTTTAAGATTTGGTTTCACCCTCCATTTTCCCGTCGGCACCCCAGTGTCCTCCCACACCGCTGTTTTTCTGGCCCAATTCCCTTTCTTTTTTTTGGTCACCCCCCCCCCTTCTGCTGATGGTTCCCTTTTTCCACCACTATTTGTGTGTGTACCGCACTTAACCAGTTCCCCCACCTCCCTTTCCATAAACCGTGTTTCTCCCCCCTCCTTTGGTTAAGTATTTTTTTTCCCACCTTCGGATGAAAAAACTACCCCCAAAGGCCCCCCCCCCTCTTCGCCTGATACCCCCCGCTCTATTTGAACTACCTCTTCCCCCCCCTGGACGGGTATCCCCTCCCCCACGCTGCCAACGTGCCCCCCTTCCGCTTTCCTTCCTTTTTTTTTGGGATATTCGGGAATTTATGGCCACCTTTTCATGTGACGGAGCCCCTTCTAACGACGCCCCCGCCTCCCTCCAGAACCCCCCCCAACTCTCCCCTTTTTTTGTGACCCAGTTTTTTTTTTCTGGCCCTTCGATATCCTTTCCTCCCATACATCACTGCTAGTCCCCGCGTCCCTGCATTGTCCAACTTTTTTAAGATTTTTAAGTTTCTCATCGGCCACCTGGACTCTTTTCTCCTTCAACACTTCTATGTGCCAATCCCCCCCCCCTGGTCTTCCCAATAGTCACAACAAGTTACCATGTTTCCACTGTCCCCTTTCCCCTGTTTTACACTTTTCCCTTTACGAAGTCCACTCCTGACCCCCCCCCTTCCTTCGGTGATTGTGAACTTTTGCGTTTCCTTTGATCCTAGATTCCCAAAGGGCCCAATACTTTACTAAATCCTTTTCCCGGCTTACCTCAGGAGATTCCCTTGTGGTGGGTGTTAGAATGTTTTTTACCTTTAATGTTTTCCCCTTTGTACTCTCTGCCCTCATCCTCTTTTTGTTCAATTTCCTTTTCCCAACCACCCACTTTTCCAAAACCTCTTGACCCTCCCTCTCTTTGCTTTTGTGTTTTGATTCTTTTTCGAGTTGAACCCTTTTTTTTCAAGGGACAAGGTTTTTCCCCCCTTTTTCCCCCAACCTTTGTGATCAATCAATTACCAACGCCCCCCCCGCAATAGGACCCAAAACCCCGGTCCAACCTGAACGCTGACTACCCCTGTATTTTACGACCAAAGCTGGAGGACTGAAGTTGGACTTTACTCCCCTTGATTTGCCACGTTGTATTTTGTTCCCCACTGTTAGGGTATACTTGATAGTCTCCCCCCTTTCCCCCCCTTTGTTCCTTTTGCATTTTCTCTCTTTTGTCCTTCGTTTCGTTTCATCTTTACTTCGTTACTCGGATCGATCCTTCCCGGTAATGGGTTTTGCAATGAGTTTCTTTTCTTTTTGGACACGTTTGCTTGCTTTTGTTTTTGCGTTCCCACGCGACCCCCCCTTTTCTTGGTAATTTGAGCTTTTGCACACCCCCCCCCCTGCCGATTCTACGGTGGTGGATTTTCTATGAACTGCCTGTCGTTTTATTTTTCCGGTACCCTTTCCCCCCGTTCTCTTTACCTTCAGTTTGTTCCGGAAATTTGTCGTCCCCCTTTTTTCTTTTTTGAACAAGGATTTGAGTTTTGTTTTGCCCCTCCCGCCCCTTTTCTTGACAACCCCCAAAAAAAGACTTCCCTGATTTTGGCACTTCATGTATGTGATGCCTTTTTGACCCACGGTTTGCCTTGCCTTTTGACGTTGATTCCCCCTTTTAGCCGCGGCCTTTGTTGCAACCCCTCTCCCGGTGTGCTCCTTGTCTTTTTTTTTTTTCTGCAGTTAGGGTTTCTTCCCTCACCTTGTTGGCCCCAACCCCCCCATTTGCGGGTTCAGGTTTTGACTGGAAAAACTTTGAAAACAAAGCTTTATTCACCTTTCTCTTGTCACCTTTCCCCCGTTTCCCCCCTCTTCTGAAACCGGTTTGATCCCACCCAGTTCCCAATTATTCATACTCTTTTTTTGTGTTTTTGAGCGTCGATAATGGTTTTTTTCCCCTGGTTTTTTTCCCCCCTCTTCCAATTGCTTACATTCCCCCAAAAGGACCCCCCCTGTCACCCCTGTTCCTTTTTCATCACTCGCTTAACAAGTAGGATACCCCCCATGCGTTTGCCCCGGACTCCCCAGGCTTCGGGTTTTTCCCCTCCTTTGATTTTTAACCCGTTTTTGGTTGGCAGGCCCCCCGAGTTTTCATCTTCCCCTGTTCCCTTCCTGTCCCTCACATCATCAGGATTGAAGTTTTTTTTTTCAGTTCCATTCTTTCGTTTACTCTTATTGGTTGACCCCCCCCTTGCCTCCCACCTTTTTATGAGTGTTACGGTGTGACCCCCCCCTTTTTTACTGTTTTATTTTTTTTGGCCCAATTGCTTAACCTTCCACGTTATTTATTTATGTAGCACCCATTCTTGTTTTACCATTTTTTACCCCCCCGCCAGCCTTTACTTCTCTCATCGTTATTGTGGAACCCCCTTCTCCCGGTTAAGGGGGGTTGCTTTTCGACGTGACCCGCTTCGTAAGTATTACCCCAACTCTTTTTCCATTCAGGCCCAGAGCTTTTCGGTCCCCAAACCCTCAACTCCAGACACCCCTGTTTTTTTTTTTTTTTTTTTTCTCACCCTTGTTATTACTGAAAAACCTTTTCTGTTTGCCTATTTTTTTAGTTTCTCTGTGGCGTACTGTTCAGTTCTGTTTTGGTAGCTTAATTTGTCCACGGCCCATTCCAACTGTGCTTTCCTGCTTCTCATTCCTGGGTGTTTTGCCTTGTTTGTCACCCCCCTTTATTTTATTTTCGTCTTTTTTTTTTTCCCCTAACGGCCCCTATGCGGTTGTGGTCTTTTTTTTTGCCCTTTGGAACTCTTGCCCAGATTCTTTTGACTTCTACCACGTTTTTCCCAACCCCTTTCCCCCCCTGTTATGAGTTTGGTTTGGTTTTCCGCTTTGTGACACTCTTTCCCAATCTTCCCCGATCGACTTTTTTTTGTTCCTTAAAGGGAATTGTTCTTTCCCTTATACATGTGTTTCATGATTGTTTGTTAATCTTATTGTATTGTACACTTTCTTCAAATTCCCCCAGCCGTTATTTGTGTGGGCGATTGTTTCGGACTTTCTTTGCCGACGGTTTCTATGTCGTATGCAATGCTCACCAATGTTTTATTCAATCCCTTGTGACTTTTTTGATGCCGGGACCTTGTTCCCAAGCTCCCCATATCGTTTTTTATTTTCCCCCTTGTCTTCTCACAAGCCCTTTTTTTTGTTTTTTTGTTCCATATGAAGGAACTTATTCCCTTTCGGATGCAAAGGGATAATCCTTGCCTTTCTTGTAAACTCAGTTTTACCCACCCAACACCCCCAACCTTTCCCAGGTTTTTTTTTGTTTGTCCCTCTTGTTCTCTGTCGCTTTTTTCTTTTAAACTACTTTTTTTTATTTTGTGGCTATCTTCCACATTTTTTAGAAGGCCGAACTTTTTTAGCCCCTTGCCCTCACCTTTTGCCAACTTTCGTCTGGCACTTTCCTATTTGTTTGTGGGGGTTTCCTTTCCTTGAACGTTACCCTCAACCCCCATCCGAGTTACCTCGCCACACCTTTTTTTGACCTCAGTTTTCCCCCCGGAATCTTTTTGAGTTTCCCTTTACGCCAATGCTTGTGCGCGGGCCCCATACTTTTTTTCCCATCTTTTTTTTGTCTTTTTCATTTGTCGACGGTGATGTTTGGTGGTTCATTTCCCCCCCAGCTGTACCGTTTTCCTTTTTACCTATGTCGTATTTTTTCACCCCCGTTGGTTTTTTTTTCGACCGGAAATGTTCTTTTTTGGTTTTGCCGTCTCGAACGAATGTTTCTGTTTTTTCCCCCCCCCCCCACCTTTTTTTTGCCACCCCCCTTTGACTTCCACCTTTGTGTTTTTCTGACCATTTTTGGCGTCTGTTATTCTTTTCCTTTTGGTTAAACACAGTCCTTTTGTATGTGCTAAGGGTGCTGCGTTTTTTTTTTCCACCTTGTACTTGCGTCACAGTTTTCTGGTAGTCCTATCACCCTTCATGAGACCCCACACCCCGCGCAAAGCCGACTCGTTCTTTTTAAACAATCCTACATTCATTTAACAGTCCCCAACAGGTCAGTGGACCCTTTTTTTCCGCTTTTGTCTTCCAACCCTCCCAGTTTTGTTAGCGGAATTCCCCCCCATGCAAAATTCTTCACCCGAGAAGTAACCCATTACCCCCCCCACCATTCTAATTTGAGATGGTCTTTCACCCCTGCTTCCCGGCGCAAGCTGTTTATTATTGTGACCCTTTATATGGACCCCCCCATTAACAATCGGTGGTGAATTTTTTTTTTTTATTTTTGATGAAGGTTTGAAACCCCCCTTTTTTCCTCCCCACCGGTTTATCTATAAATTCTCTTGGCCCCCCCTTTTTTTTTGTTTTTCGTGACCCAAGCATGGTGAAAGGGACTTCTTTCTGTGGTTTTTCGAGTACACCTTCCCACATGACATAAGTTAGGTTGTATCTTTTTGTGCCTTTTGACTTGGTACCTTTGCCCCGTTTCGAGTGGATTAAGATTTCTGTCCGTTGCAGACGTGTTCCATTTTAGATTCCCTGAACTTTCGTGGTGAATCTCTTTTTGGCCCCCTTCACCATTATCATCTTTCCGGTGATTTGATCTTTGTGGCCGCAACCGAGGCTTTTTCCACCTGATCTTTGTTTTACTGCTTTCCCTGTTCTTTTTGTCTTTTCTTAATATGTACATGTTCTTTTTGTTTTTCCACTGAGATTCCTCTTTCCTACCTTTCGCACGCCATAATGATTAATTTTCTATTTCCCCGCTCCCCTTGCCCTGTTGGCGTTTCTTGCAACCCCATTGCCTTTTATGACGTGGCGCCGAATTTGCTCCCTTTAGGTACTAGTTCCCCGACCTTCCACAAACCCCCCCGTAAACCTGAACTTTGTGTTGAAGTGTTACCCTACTTTCCGCTCGTACCCCACGTCGTGTCCCCGCGCGTTCTTTAGTTTTTGAGATTATTTGCGTCTGAGATTAACTGGGTTTTGTTGTTGTTTTTTTTTTTTGTGACCTTCCCACCTTTTTTCGTGATTCTTTTCGCAGTCTTTTTCACTTGGTTTTTCTTTTTTTTTTTCCCTTTTTTTTTTTTTTTTTTTCGGAGGGCTTGTGACTTGCATTTCTCAACTGCTTTTGGGTGTTTTTTCACCTCTGATCTGGCCATTATCCAGGTGGACATTTAGAGCTTTTCTTCCTGCTCTTTGATTGTTGTGATCTCTTTCTTTGTTTTTCGCCCTTTGTTGATGTAAAAGTCGTACCCACAATGATTCCACCAACACGGCGGGTATTAAGTGACCCGTTTGTGATTTTTCATTGGTTCATACACTCCCTTAGTACCCCCCTTCTCTTTGAGCCCGTTTTTGCTTGGGTTGTTCTTGTTTCCTAATCGCGGCATCATGCTTCCTGCTCCTGTTTTGTGGATTCCCGTTCCATTGGAGCGGTTGGCCCTGTGCCCGGTTTTCTCCAACACAAGTTTTTCTTCCTTTACCCCTCCCTAGGAATCTCTATTGTCCCCAATTCCCATTGGACGTTAAAGTTTGTTAGTTTCCTAGACCCCCCTGGTTCGAGTTTTGGCCCTCCCCCCCTCTCTCGCCGAAACAATTTTTTTCCTTACTACATCCCAATATTATCCCCCTTTTTTTTTGTCCATCCTTGCTAATTCACGATTTTTTCGGTTCTTCCTTTTGCCTGGCAGGCAGATTTTATCAACCTGATTTCAGGCGAATGATTGTTGATTACCCACTTGTTTGGCAATTACCCTTTTTGCCACTTCCTTCCCCACAATGAGCTCGCACGTCCTTTCCACCATATAATAATTAGTTTTGTTGTGCTTGACTATTCTTTTATGGGACCCTTTCATTGCTCCGGAATACATTCACTGGATGTCCTCAATAAAACTCTTCTTTTAACTTTTTGAATAGTTTACCCACACTTGAATGCAATTTTTCTTTTCCCCCCTAAGAACATCTGAAATCCCCCCCCCCGACCCAACTGAGTACTGTCTATCATTGTTAATCTTTGTCCAATCGTTGTTCTTTCCCCTTGGATTTTTTGCGGGTTATACTGACATTTACAGTTTAGGTTCCACTGGACTTCTCGTTGACAATACTTGTCCTGCATAACCCACAGGTTTCCTTCCCATATACGTGCTTTTTTCCCCCCCCCCTTCATTCCCCTTCAATATGTTTTTTTTACCCGTCCGGAACCCCAATGAATTTTTTTGATTTGGCGAGCCCCCCCTCTCACATGCACACTGCTTTTTCCCCTACTCCATTTGCTGCCCATGGCGGCACAGGTCTTTTGCATTTCGGTACCATTTGAGCATTAGATGCCTTTTTTCCATTTTTCTACCTTAAACACCACCAGTTACCCTTTGCCTATGGCCCCCCAATCGTCGTTTGTAGTATGATGATGAGACTGGACACATAATCCCCCCAACCAACCATGCCAAACCTCCTTTCAATTATCAGGCGATGTTTTGTCTTCCTCTTTCCGCGCATTTGGTTTCCCCCCCCTTCCTTTCATCCATTCTTCAGCCGGTTTCACAAACCCCTCCAGTGCCGGGACGTGTGCACACCATCCCGCTCAACAATTTCCCCCTTTATATGCTGTGAAACCTCGTTGACGCCCCCCCCTTCCCCCCAATGCGGTCAGAATTTTACCCACCTTGCGTCATGACACACCATTGGAATGAGTAACCCCTCCCCCCCCCCCCCCCCAACGGACGCTCACAATGCCCCTCATCTTTTCCCCCCCATCTTCCCCTCCCCTTGAATTTTTTGAGCCAACCCACTGTCATCGGTTCCTTTGGCCAGCACCCCTCTGACCTCACAGAACGCCCTCATCCTGGCCCCCCCCTGCAACAAACTCTTCCTTTCCATTTCCCCTTTTTTTTTCGGTTTGTGTTTTCCCAGGCCCGAAACCCGAGTGATTTAATCACTCCTTTTGAGATGATCCTTACCCCAACTGAATCCCCAGTTCCCCCAGTCAGTCTTGCTCCTCCATCATCCCGACCTCGTGTGCTTGTCCCCCCCTGGTCTGAATTTTGTTAATTCAAATCCTCCTCTCACCGGGGTATCCCCCTTTCCCCCCCCCTTTCTTTCCCCACGCCTCCGCAAGCCATTTTCCAACAAGCGCACCAACTTCCCTTTGTGCAGCGAAATTCTCTGTTTCTCCCTGGCCCAGCCTTTCAATTCTTGCTGCCCAATTCCACGTCCCCGTTGTCCCCCCACGACAAAGCCACTGCCTTCCCCCCCTTGTTTTTCTGAAGTTTACTTCCATATAAAACCTACCATGTTGTCTTGTCCGTAACTTTTTCCTTTTCAATTCCATTTCCTCCCTTTTTTTTTTGTCCCATTCCTTTCCCTCCGCCACGATCCCCCCTTCCCTTTCTTTACCTTTTCGTATATTGTAAACCACCCACCAATGTTCCCTTCTTTCTTCCACCCCCCCAAGTTAAATTTGACCACCATAGAAAAACTGTATACTTTCCCTTATTCCAAAGGTGTCTTCCCCCCCCGTCTTTTCAGTTTTCAAATATACTTATTCCATCTCCCCACACATCTTCTTGTGACACAAGGCATGGGTTTTTCCCCCCCCTTCCTGCCTGAGTATATTTAACTTGCTCCCTTTCCCCCATTGTCATTTTTTCCTTTCGGGATTGTCCCAATTCGGAAGACTTTCTTCTTTTTTTTTTTTCCTTTTCACCCTTAGTTGGTTTTCACCAATTTGACCCCCGTTGCGACACCCAGCAAGATGGGCGTTAGTTTGATAATGGATGTTTTTATTCCCGGACGGTGCATCTACCCCCAGGTTCTTTTCCCCCACCCACAAGAGTCTTTGTTCCTGGTTCGCCTGTTGATGTCTTTCTTTTGTTACCCCTTGGACGAACACTGACATTCCCACCCGCTAAGCGTTTTTTTCTGCTTCCCCTCTCCCCCCCAACCTGTTCAGACCCTTTTTTCTTTTAAACCCAAAACCATACACCTTACCTACAACGCCTTTACCCTTCCCCTTTCCCTTCCTCCACTTTTTGCAAGCTTTTTTCTCTTTTTGTTTACAGAAATAGAATTCTCCCCCCCCACCCCCCCCCCCCCCCCCTCAAGGTTAGTCGAAAACACGCCCCTCTTTGACAAAGTCGGATCTTTCAATTCCCCCCAATTTTACCCTCGTTTTGTTGGTAATCCAAACGTGACCCCCCTTTCGCGCAACTTTACCATCCCCCCACCCAACCCAACCAGTCCCCCTCTTTTTTTTCGCACCCTATTGTCTCCTCTTTTTAAATAACTTGAAAACCCTTTTTCCCAATATTCCCCAGCCCACCTTTTTTCCCGCCAACACCGTTTTTCTCCTCCTCAGCTCGATGGACACTTCCCATTTGTAACAGTGGACTTCCACCATGCCCAACTCTGCTTTGCCCGGGGGCCAGCCTCGGTTGTTTTGAAGGAGGGTGTCTATTGCAGGTTTTTTTTTTTTTCGGGTTACTTTTTTTGCCGGCTAATGGTTTTTTGTTTTCAACTGTTATGTTTCGCCACACTTTCCGACTCGTGACCCCGCCCGGACGCTTTTCACACCGGCCGACGTAACGGGCCAGCCCCTCCCCCCCCCAGTTCTTTTTGCTCCAGCAAGTGGTTTTTTTGTTTTGTTTTTTCGCCTTCTTTTGAGACCCCAACATATCCCGGCTAATACTCCCGCTTCCCTTTTGGTCTCCGGACTTGTTAAGTCTTTCTCTGTCTCCACAAGATGCGAAAATTCCCGTTCCTTACCACCCCGATTTTTTTTTTTTCGACCGAACGTTTGTATAATAGTTCGCCCACACCGGCACTTCCCCTTGTCACCATGTGTCCGGCCAATTCCCTTCGACATTGTCCTCCGCACTTTTTGACAACTTTCCGGCTCCTTTCCGCCAATCGCCCCCCCTCGCACCCCCACACACCATCCCACTCTTTAGTGTCGGCTGTTGCCAAGTATCATGCATAATATCCCCGTTCAAACCCTCCTTCCAAACCCCCATTTGTTCCTAGGTTCACCCTACGGCCGCTTCCCCCCGTCACTTCGCGGTTGTGTTTTTTTTGGACTCTCGGGGAGTCCCAGGAAAGTTGCTTTTCTGGGCAGACTTAACCTTCCTCCTATTTTGTTCCCAACGATACTTTTTTCCAAAATGTCCCATTTCGTTGACAACAACTTCCCGCAACGACCCCAGATATTGCACCCTTCCCCTTTTTTTTTTTTTTTTTCTTCGGCCGGCCCGCTTTTGAAAGTTCCCATTAACACTTTGGTCTCCCTTTTTCCTCCCCCCCCAGCTTTCTCGAATGTCAGGGCTGGTACCCCCACACCCGCAAGATGAATTGTCTGGCATCTTTCACCATTGCCTTGTCGGACCCCTTTCAAGCGGCCCCAAAACAGGCCACGAGTCCTCACGATTTTCCACCGGCCCAGTTTTTTATTTTTGCCACACTGTTAGATTTTCCCCCAGCGGGGATTCACGGTTATCTTTAAATGGGCGTTCTCTTTTTTCCCTGGTGAATAATCACCCTTTCCTGTCCGAGGCCACATTTTCGTTCATTCACGAACGGACTCCGATAAACTCCGATTTTTAGGGAGACCCTCTCTGAACGGGGTCCTTTAACCAACAAATCAGATGCTCTTTTCCCATCTTTACCTGGGTGTTCCCCCCCAAAAGTCCCGTGGATGTTCGTTGGTCTACTGCTTCAATTACACGTGAGTTTTATTCCCTCTTTGCCCCAACACCTGAACCATTCGGACTCTTTCCCCCCGTGGGGCTTCCGCCCCCTGTTCCTTCGTAGCCCACTGAACAAACCCCGATATCCCCGTCCCTCCGACATCAGCCCCAACCAAATCCCCTCCCCTTTTAGGCAATGGATGTGTTGATGGCCGCTAGACCCATTGATTGCCCGCGTACGGGCCGGCCACGATACGCGCCCGGGAAATTTCCGACGGCCCCCTGAAGATTTTATTTCGCTTCCTTGCCTGGTAGGGCCGGCTGTTAGAACCGGCGGGGGCCTGTTTTTTTTTTCCTTCACACAATAATGTCTGTCCTTTCTTTAACTATGGTCCCCATGTGCTCCTGAATCATTAAGAGAAACCGGCAACCAAATTTGTCATTGCCCCATTCTTC
>Ga0179591_1262407_pt1 | contig 19590 bp, 17 predicted proteins | sample CZOMad2_1_08_16f_FD_182891 | JGI IMG/M metagenome (GOLD analysis project Ga0179591, IMG submission 182891) | Vadose zone soil fungal communities from Angelo Coast Range Reserve, California, USA - CZOMad2_1_08_16fungal (PacBio error correction) | ecosystem: Environmental > Terrestrial > Soil >... | reverse complement strand
CCTTTCTAGTTATTGAGTCCGGCCGACGACCCCTTTTTTCCCTCCCTCCCCTTTACGCATTATCAGGCGCAGCTGGGCTGAGAGTTCCTGTCATGACCTGTGAGTTCCGGCCGTACTTTTCTCCCCCTCTTTTGGTTGCTTTTTACTATATATCTCTTTTTCCCACGCTTATTTAGGTGCCGTCGGCTCGCTGACTCTCCTTTAGAGTTAACTCGGTGGCATCTCCACCTCTTCGCTCTCTCTGTTGCCGATTTTTCCCGAAGAGAGAACCCTTCAGGCACAAGTACTCTTTTTCTTTCTCTCTAAACTTTTGTTAATGAGATCACCTTTCACTAGATGTAAGTCTTGCGCATCGGAGCAGCAGGACACCCTCTTCATCTCTCTTCATGTTTTGTCTCTTTTTTCTCCTCTCTAGCCCATGGAAGACTGCTTTTTTTCTAACTATTCTCTTTTGGGTACCGTCCCATCGATGTTTGGCACAGCAGGTTGACCCGGGATTCCGGATTTTACTTCCTCTTTTAGGAGCTCTGTGAATCAGACTAACAGTATTTCTTTCAGCTTCGCGTGTAATGCTTATTTCTATCACGTTTCTTTTCGGTTCTGAATAGTAGTTTCCTCTCCGCACCGTATACTTTTAATGCCTAACAGCGAAGCCCCAAAGCAGATCAGTATCCTTTCTCGAGGAGTCCTGCTCATTCTTGTTTCTGTATTCTCGTCCCGTGATCCATTTATTTCCTGAAGACGGGCACCACTTTCCTTCTTAGGCCTCATAGCGCGGTGTAGTTTCTGACTCCCTATGTTTTCTACCCCCGAACATAGATGGTCCTCTCCTAAGTCCATTGATATGCTCTCGTCCTCGAGCCCCCCAACATCCCACGAGTGATGTTCGAGAGTGCGAGCTCGACTATTTACTTCCCCGGCTATGAAGTTGCGCCTTGGTATCCTTTTTTATTCCGATCGTCATTCTATTCCCCGGCTGCCCGTCCATTTTTTTTGACATTGAGGACAACCGTTGGGTGTATATATCGTTCGACCTCGATCGGGCGCACTCATCTGATTGGCTTCTGAGCTTATCATGTTTGATTTTCCCCCTGACACAAATCTCCAGTACTCAGGTCCAGTCGGCCATGATTCTTTACCCAGTCTGACTTTGTTCTTCCCATCATCGAATTGTCATGTCTCCCAGTTTAGATTATTAATCTTCGGCGTTTGTTTCCGTTCTGGTTGAGCGCTCCTATTTTCTTTTTGACTCCCGTTTTAGTTGCCTACTTGGTTCGAGCTCCCTCTGATAGTTTCTTACAACCTCGAATGACATCTGTACACTGCGAAAAATCTTTCTCCACTCACTTCTCTTTACCCTTTGACGCACCGAAGTCCCCCGACCCCACTTGCCGCCTCCGTTACAGTACTCTTTGACTTCCGGTAGGTTTGATTATATTAGCCCCCCTCCTTTAGACATACAATCCTTTGCCGTAAGAGCGCTTTCTCTGACCGGCTTTACCATTTTCAGGCATTCTCCTCTAGATTGAACGAGTTTCTTTAGTGCCGGGCCTACTTAGGGAACAGTTAACTGGCCGTCCTTTTTCATAGGCAGTTTTCATGGTATTCTTTCCCCCCTGTCCCAAGACCACACCTTCGATCGTGCTACCCTTTTTTCGCAAAGAGACGGAAGCATCTTTGTCCGTCTACCTTTTTCTTTGAACCCTCTCGGTCCAAGTTCGGATCCGTGCCTTCTGTAATGGTCCTACGATGCCAGGTTCTTGTCGCCTCCATCATGGTTACTACTAGAAGTGTGCGTTTGATCTAATCTCTACATGTTTTCTTTAATATCCTGCTCCCCTTCCTCCGATTGAAAATAAGGGTATTTGTAATACACTGTAGCGCTGTACGCAAGTCGCGCCGGATAAGTCTCCCCGGAGTTAGCCATCGGCACCCTTTCCTTTCTAGACTGTTTTTCCCCCCTTCGACTTGTTCTGTTTGGCGGTCTTTGCTATCTGGTCCTCTTTCTTCCCTGCCACCCCCCTCACACTATATTTTCCCCAGAACGACCGATATTTTAGTTCTTCCGACGTTGTCTCCCACCTTTCTCCTGTTGCGTGGAGTTTCGGGCATTTTCTTTCACCGACTATGTCGAAATTGCTGGAATGTTAATCGGTGGACCGCGCGTTATGGTTCTCGAGTTTTTTTTTCAGCGTCCCTTCGTTTTTGACCCCTGATCAAACCTGGCCGGAGTTCCCCCTTTTTTTTCTTCTTTTTTCTAGAGACTTGAGGTGAGGAGGATTCTTTTTATGTCCCTTCTTGCCTCTCCTCTTCTTTCTCTGTCTTCGTGATTCTTTTCCCTCCCCAAACGTGGACCCCGCTTCCCCCCCTGCATGGACTATTCCCTCTCAGTCGAGGGTGTGCTTCTTTTGCTCTCATTTCTCCGTTCCACCTCTTTTTTCAAGCGACATGGGTGGATCTTCCCCTCTTCGTGGCGCGAGTGTATCTGATCCCCCAAGGCTCTGCTGCGCCGTCCCCCTGACTCACTTTTTGGCTCACCAACATCGTCCGGAATCTTGATCCCCCTCTCTTTGTAGATTGGAACCCTACGAAATCATACCCGGCGTCTTTAATTCGTCATGGTCTTTTCTCTCCCAAGCCCTTCGTTCTTCTTCAGTTGGAAAGTCGCCTTTTGATCATTCTCAATCTCAGGGGCGAGACCCTCATTTTCCTTTCCCTCCCTTCTCCATCCGCCTGTGTTTGGACTCCCCTCCCATTTCATTGTAAAATCTGGCGCGGGTGTGGTCTGACTCCGTGATGCCGGATCTTTGCTCGGGACGACCTTTCGCTCTGCATCGCTCGTGCCGTTATCCGCTCTCCTTTTTTTTTTCCAGCGACGAGTATCTGAATATTTCAGATGGTGCGGTGCAGGACCTTGGAATTCATCGGGTCCCTGCCGCGGCTTCTCCGCGACCAATCTTTTTTCCCCTGAACTCGGTCCTTCCGTTGGTTGATTGCAGTCGACTTGGGAAGGACCTTCTGTGGCGTTCTCCCGGCCTCTTAGACGCAGACCCCCTTTTGATGCGGCCTTTCAGTCTTATCTCTTTTTTCTCTTTGCACGCGAATTCCCCCCCTTTTGTTCGTTTTTTTGCGAGCGCTCAGCCATCAGAAGATTTCTTGTCCGTCGACCCTAGTAGCCTTTGCGCCCTGGGTTTCCTTACAAAGCTCACGAGTCAACCCCTATGTCTTATCCTGCACCCGTCAGACTCACCTCCCCTTTCAAGCCCACTTTTGGCATTGATCTTCTTTTTCGTTTTGTTGTGAGAGTAGTATTCCTATTGATGTTCCGCTCGGCGTGGTTTCGTGGGGGTCCTTCTCCGGCTTCCTCTTCGATCGTTGGGGGTTTGGCTCTCTTTCCCTTCCCAGGGTGTGCTTCTTTGCTAGTTTGGTTCTCCGGTACATCCGACGTCTCATCTCCCTCACCGACGAGTCCCACCTACACGGATTGCCTTTCTTCCCTCTCTCACTCCACCCGAACCGCCCGCCCGGTTTTTAGTTTCCTTTTTTTTTTTACCCTTACCCATCGCTAACTTCCTTACTGCGTAACCTCGACCAAGAACTTCCTCCACCCCCTTCGATGGTTGCTCGGAGCCCTCTTTTTCGTTATCTTTGGACCTTGCCTCCGATTATCCTGTCCTGCTCGTCAAAAGTCTCTTCAGGCTATTTTCTCATTGATACAAACAACTCTGCGAATAATGAGTCTCTGTCCCTTATTCCGGTCTAGCCCTATAATCGTCTTCACACCAGTTATCTGGTCTCTCGAAGAGTTGTGACTTTACTCTTAAGACCTCAGGGCTGTTTTGTCGCGCCCCTTTGTATCATTGCCACTGCGGGTGTAGACCATGTTTTCCTGTTCGGCTTGGCATCTCTGTTCCCTTTAACTGATACCGGCGGGACGAAGACCTGAAGGATGACCGCCCCCCTTGTATAGGCTACTTTCCCCCCTCACTCCCCTCGAATGAACCTCTAACTTGCCGTTTTTTCTCCCCTCTGAGGCTTTCTTCATGTTCGATAATGCTTTAGCTGATACGGATCTCGTGGCATTCGAATCTCGATCCCCGACGCCCATTTTTTTTCTTTGTTCTCGCCGATGTGCTCAGACTTTTATACTCGAGATTCAACCCCCTGGCCCAGTTCGTCCTTTACAAAATATCCCTTCATGGTGGCCAATTTGGCGTTCCCCTTCCACGGGTCCCTTCCAGACTTCTCCTCTAGTGCCGTAGCAAAGGAAGCTTTAGATGTGATGGCGGTTAACATTACCATGCCCGCCTTTCCTCTCTCCCCATCTTGAGTCCTCGATCCGGCTAATCTATATCGCCACTACGGGCGGTTCCCCCCCCCTCCCGTCCCTTCACAGCCGGCACCCTTCCCGTGCTCACTTCGAGTTTTAGCCGAAAAATTCCAGCTCCCCTGCCCTCTCCCGCCTGCTGTTTCTCCAGCTTAGTTTTCTACGCCATCATCTCTCGCAGTTGGCGTACCTTTCCATTATCCGGGCTGGACCCGCGCCTGAGACGTCGCCCCCGATTTGCTCCTTGCCCACCCCATGAGACCCTCCATGATTGTCCGTTGATGCCGTAAGGCTTTCTCTCCCTTTCCAGGCTGTCCGCAAAGGAGCATCTTCTAAAACTGAACCCGCGCATTTCCCGGTCTGATTGAGCGGCTTTTCGATTAAAATGTTTCTATCTCGTACCTCCTAGCTTGTCCCAGAGGCTTCCTCCCCCCAGTCCCACGTAGCCCCCCATAATAGTTCGAGGCATTTTCGGGCGTCAATATCTTCGTGCGCCTTCTCCCCAAAGCAAATTTTCACCACCCTCAGATTCTTGTCAAACAATTTGTTCTTTCGTTTTCGCCTCTCTCTCAATTGCCTTATTCCCTCAGCCATGTTTGTGTCCGTGAGGACGGCTCCCCCGTTCAAGTAATTTTTATCCCGTTCTGGCCACTGGGCCCGAGGTCGCCCGCTCCCCCTCCTTTTCTCTTGTTTTTTCCAGGCCATTTTTGCGGTCCAATATAGAAGAATCGCGTAACAAGTTCACGCTGCTCGCCTGTCCCCGTTTTCTAACGACAGGATTAGATCGAGTTTTTCCTCGGCCCCCTAAGCAGGCTCCTACGATGCAATGTCATTACAAGTCTAGATTTTACGTCCCCTAACCTCGTGCCGTCCTTCCCCTGAATCGTTTTCCCCTGCCGACGATGAAGATGGTACTGCAGGGCAGATTTTCCTCGACAGGCTTAATGTCTTGAAAGAAAATCGCTGGTTTCCGATTTCCCCCGTTTTCTGCTGAAATTCTCTTTACCTTGGTGATTTAAGTCCCAGGCTTGAGTCGCCTGATCTCCGTTTTTGCTTCGCCGTAGACCGCCACCCTTTTATTCCAAACACCTTCTGTTCGTCCCCTCAAGTTCGTTCCTGTATTTTACTTTAAAACCCTTTTTTTTTTGATCCATGACTTTCTCTTTCCGGCCTCCTCAAGGTCGCTTCGTATACGACCCTCCCTTACATAGCTCTTGCTGCACGCCCGCATCGCGGTGGACTTTTGGTGTTCTCCCTAGAGGAATCCTTATCTTCGTGAGCAATTCCCCTGCTTTATCGACCCCCAGCTCCCCTTCCCTTGAGGAGACCAGCCCCGGCATTAACCTGCTGTTTAAGATATGTACTTTCCTCTCCGTTCATTGGCGATGCGGAATGTAGTGGCCCCGGTTCATTCAAACGGTCTCATCTCAATTTGCTATTTACCGGCTTCTTCCCCTAGACAGCGGGACTGCGGATTGCTTTTCTGTTTTGATCAAGGAAGAAATTTCCATGTCCACGTGACGATACCTACCAGAACCATAAACGTCTACTCCATCTCTTACACGTTCCTGCCCCCTCTTTTCCTCGGGTCTCTCCTTTGATTTTAGTCCTAGCGCAGTCTACTGTCACGGGGGCCCCGGAGGGACAACATCGAGGTTCGTGCTTTTCTTCCTGACCTCGTCCGAGCGTCTAACTTGATGCTGTGGTCCCGAGTTCTCTTGCAGACCCACAAGTCCTTTGGCGCGGTCTGCCTGCGACCCTCTTTGCTCAGACTGGAAGATCCGTCCCTCCTGTCAATCTTCCTTCGCCCCACGAGGGTCTTTCCCCCGTCTTGCTTTAGTTTGCTTCAATTCCTAAAACCCCTTCATTCCTCGCTACTCCCCATTTCGCTCCATCTCTCTATCTTCACCGCCTTTTCTCCGTGCCATACTTACGTCCACTCACCCCTGCTTCTCCCTCTTCCCCCTTCCTCCCCCTGTCCCCGACCACCCCATACCCCCCCCCCCCCCTCCCCTTTACTTCCTCTCCCTCCACCACCACAACATCCTTCCCCACTTCACCCTCCCCCCCCCCACAACCCTTTTTCTTCACCACCACTCCCCCTTTCACTACCTCCCTTCTCTCCCACTATCCCACCCTTCTCCCCCTCTTCCCCACTCCCACCCCCTCTTCCTCTCCCCTCCCCCTCCCCTTCCCTCTCCGCCTCTCCCTCCCCCCCCAACATCCATCCTGTGTTTCCCTCTCCCACTCCCATTTCTCCTCAACCCCCCCCCTAACACCCCCCCCCTCCCCGGACGCCCCCCTCCCCCACTCCCTCCCCGTCTATTTCCATCGCCTCCTTCTCCTTCCCTGACCCACCACGCCCCCCCCATCTCAAAAGCCCTCCCCTGCCCCCACCCTCCCTTCTCCTAATCTACCGCTCTTTCCGCCCGCGTCTAGCACCCCACCCCCCAACCCTCCTCCCCCTTCGCCCCCTCCCATCTCTCCTCCCCCCTCCCCACCCCTGCCCCCTCTAGCGCTTCTCTTCCCTCTCTTTGTGCCGTCTCCCTTGAGTTTCCCCCCTCTCTCTTCTATTCCATACCCACTTCCCACTCTTTCATCCCTTTAAGAGCCCCCTTTTCTCAGACTTTTTGACCGCCCATGTTCGCGCCATCCTGTACCTCATTACACGCTCTCACCTATACGATTTTGCCCATCTATTCTCTCTCAACCCCTGCAAAATCGTTCTCGCCTCTTTTGTTGACGGCGGAAGACCCGACCTTTCGATGACGAGGCCTCGACCCTCCCCACCCTCCCGCTCCGTTTTACGCCCCTTAGGGGTAGGCCACCCCAGGCGCCGTGATTGCTCACCTCTTTCCAAATCGATACTCATTTCCTTAAGTGTTTTTGATGAGAATAATTTGCCGTGATCGTTATTTGAGTTAGTCCCTCTACTCTTTTGCGCTCCCCGGACTTTTCCTCTACCCCCCCGTCGTAATGTTGGCTTTTGCTTGGCCTCTTCCAAGTCCCTTTTGGGACGCCATCGCAGTTGCATTTTTACAGATTTTGGGAACGGTTCCATCCTCCTTCTCGCACGAACGCGTCCGCTGTTTTTTCCTCTCGTTGTCGCTTAGTCCTCGGCCGTTTCGCTACACTTGCCGTCCCCACGTCTTTCATCTGTGATTGAGAGTTTTTCCAGAAGTTTTTGACCTACAGCATGTTCTGCGTGGCTGTAGGCACCTCTTTTCCTCCCAGAAGATTGCCTTCTTTATCTCTCTTTCTTCCTGCCCCTCGCTGAGACGTAAGCGGTTTCCCCTTTTGCTGGAATGTCATTTTCTGCTTTTTTCTCCTCATCTCGCCTCAAATCTCCGTGGTTTTCGTTCGAGCGTCCCTCCCCCCCTTAGTCTGCCGACTCGCTTTTTGGCCCCATGGTTGCCCGTCGGCCTTCTTTTTAATCTCTTAGGCGAAGCGAATCTATGACCGATTGCTCTTTTCTTTTTCTGTTTGCGCGTCATAGATGTATCATTTTTTTTATTGTAGATATTCTGGTCCCCCGGTCTCTTCAAACCCCCCATGATGGCTTCGCCCAACACTCGCCATCCAATCTGCAGTCACCAATCCCCCTCCCCCTCGGATTTCGCTCCTTATTGTCTGAATTTTTCGATCCCCCGTTGATAATGTCACGTGTTATTTCCTCAGAGGAAATGCCGTCGTCCTACATATGCTTCTCTCGGTAGTGATGCACTCTGCTGGGGTTTTGTCCCGCTATAGAAGACCTTTTCCCCCAAGTTCTCGATCGTGGCTGCTTTAACCACCCCCCATCCCCTCGATTGTTGTGAGGCCGCGCTTCGAGGATATCATCTACCCTTTTCTGTTCTCTACTTCTGACTTCCGGAGTCTCACTCTCCCCGCGTCTCGCTTTTGAAGTACCTCCGGAATAATGGATTTTCAGTCTGGTTTGATTCGTGCCCCCCGCGGGCCGATCTTTTCCTCGCTTCTCGTGCCTGCGCAAAGTTTTTTTGATCCCTTCCCCCACAGGACCCCTACTTCACGGCCTTTCATTTTGAATTTTCTCCCTTGCCGCGGACACTTTGATCCGTTCGGGTCCGCCTGTCCCCCCAATAAAAGTATCCATCGCCTCTGCCAAGTGTCTTCATCGTCGTTGGTTGACGCGCTTCGTTGCAGAGAGCCCCCGTATTTTTTCTGGTTGAGACGAATTTCTCGATTTTAGGTACTCCATTGCCTTTTAGTACGCATTCTTATAGGATTCCCACCTAGATCCTCCGCACTTCCTTCCTTCCAGACAATTTTTTCCCGTAGCTGCAGCGTTGGGCCCCCGCGATTTTCGCTTTGGACCTTTCCCCAATTGCCATGCTTCCACCCGCTCAGAATCGGGATTCTCCTTCCCCTCTACTAGGCAACTTCCAGACCGTTCTCCTAGATTGAACGAGGGCCGTATTCCGGCCCCGGCATCGGCACGCCCCCTGGAGCTTCCCTTTTTTCATAGGCAGTCCTTTTTATTCTCCCTACAAGTCCAATTTTTTTTTCCCTCCCGTGCTGTCACCTTCTCATTGCGTCCGTTTTGGTTTCTGTTGGCCATCTGCCAACATGACTCGCGACGATGATGGTTTTTCGACGCTGCCTTTTTTTTTCAGAACTTCACTGTTCCTTCTACCGCAGTTTCAAGAGATCGAAACCAGGTTCTCTCCGTATCCTCTTCCCCCCTCTTCGGCGCGAACTCAGGGGTTCTTTTCTCCAGAGCGCATGGACGGGCTGTCGCCTCTTGCTCACCTCCCGGGGATCTCAGTATCCCGGCTCATCTTGTTCTCTTTTTTTTTTTCCAGTTGCGTTGTTGGGATATTGATACGAGGCGGCCCCACGTGCCCCTCTCCTCCCTTTGAGGTGGACGCACTAGATCGCTTCTTTGAGCACCTTTTTTCTCCCCAGCTGAAGGTTCTGGTGAGTCATTTTGCTCGGCTTTTTTCCCGTCGACTCGGCGAATTCATCTTCGGGACTGTTTTTTACCCCCGCGGCTGGTAGACCGCTTTGTTGTTCACGCGCCCGGTTTGTTAGATCCCTTTTTTTTTCTCTGGAGGACTTCTTTTTTCTCGAGAACTTTTTTCGGGAATTTTGAAAGCGCGATTACCCCTCTCCTCTCCTCTTTCCTTTCGTACGGCGTAGACCCTTCTGTAAGTGTACCCGAAACCTTTTCGACACCGCTTCCCTTCAGGTTTGGATTCTTTTCCTGGCCCTACGATTGCTTTTTTTTTTGCCTGAGAGGAATCGCACCTTCTTCCCCCTTTTTTTTTTCCCCAGACCCCCATTGAGAGTTCCCCGGCGATGTCCTTACTTGAGAGAAGCGTAGCTCTGTGCCATGATTGTGCTCCTCTCGACGAAGGGCTCCCAAAACCGTTCTTAACTTCCTGTCATCCTCTCTGGAGAGAAGAAGATCTACGTAGAACGGGAGGTCATTTTTTTTCTTGTCTTATGGACCGCCCCCTCGTCTCGTAGTTGTTCCCATTTCTTTCCCGCCCGAACACAGCTATTTTCCCGAACACCGCAGGACCCATCCCCCTCCCCTCCTCCTTAGTTCAATCCGCCCATGGATTAATTGGCCGCATCCTTTACTTGACTTTCGGGCTGCCTGTACCATTCTATATGGTGGGCCTGCCTAATTTGTATCCGTTGCGGAGACCGATGCTGCATCCTCATAAGGCGTTCGACGAGCAGGTGTCAAGCACTCACGAGGCCCCTGTGAGCTGAACCTGCCCGTTCCTCTCTTGGTCCCTTTCTGCAGGCCTTGGAAGGCCTTTTTTTCTTTTAATGGATTGGACATCTACCTCAACTCATTCCTTGCAAACTCCGAGCTACTACCGCCTTGTGAGGACTTGTTTTTTTTCACGTCGACGGGTCCCTTCTCCCCTCAGTTTCTTCGCGCCGTCGGCCTCTATCCCGTTACATGGACTTTTTTCTTTGATGTCTTCGTAGGAGGACTTTCATTTGCGAGTTTTTATTCAGATTTCTTTTTGAGAACGTCTCCTCTCGCTGTCGTTTGAACCAGCTTTTTAGTAGAATCCTTTGTCCCACCCTGGTATCTCCCCCCTTTCACGAATCTCCTCGATGCTTCGTCCATGCCCGCCCCCCATTTTTCCTTCACTTGAGATGTGTCTCCTCTTTTTTCTGGATATATCCATAAGTTTTGTGTTTGATATGCCACGAGGCTTGCTGGAAACTTCCCCTTCTTTTTAGTGCGGGTGCGTGGCTCGGAGAATTCTATGAGGATATCGTGAGCCCCCCTTGTTCCCGCGACCCATTTGTCGCTTTGATTCGAGATCTTTTTTTTCCCCGTAGTTTCTCTGTAAGGAGAAGCTTAGAGAGCAACGACTCTGTCGGGCTCTAGAATACGAAGACCCCCCACATGTAATTCCGCCAATGTTTCGGTCTGTCTTTGCCTTTGGTAGCCCCCCCTCTGACTGAAGCGGTACAGTCGACTTCCTTCCCTTCCACGCGTTTTTTCTCGGTTCAGTATTTTTTTTTCAACTTACCCTATTTTGCTTGCAGGCGATAATAGTCAGTGGCGCCTCTTCCCTCCCCCTTTCTGAGCCGACCCATTCTGTCTCTTCCTTTCTCCGCTTGCGTCCACTTTAGCCTCTACAAGCCGTTAGGCCCCTATTACTCTTGACTTAGTTTACTCCCTTCTGCCCCAGGCCTTAGGACCCTAGGTTTCTTCAACCTCTGAGCGTGGGCAAGGTACTTTTCTTTTCCCCCGCATCTGCGTCTTTTCTCGCTTTTGCTTGGCCCCCCTTCTACTGGGTGCGAGAACCAAGTGGCTCGGTGTGGCTGAACAAGTTTGGGTTCCAATTTCTTACTCCCTGTCGGGCCGATATCCCTGTCAATTTTGACTTGAAGGTATCCCCTGATCGTTCCGTCAGCTTCCCATCTGCGGGAGACATTTTCCCTTTTCAAACTCAGTTGTTTTTAGCACGAGCCTCTTAGAGGTTCCTGCCTAATATAATGCTGCCCGCGCGATCGTTCTCGTCGCCCCTTCCTCCCATGCCGAGATCTCAGCCCATCGTTTTCCTTTTCAAGATGTTTCCTCAGTGGTCTCTTGGCGAGTCAGGCCCCCACTCCCTGAGGCCAATGAACAAATTTATCCCCCCTTCATGTGGACAGGATTTTTGCGAACTTACTTGTGTGTTGCCCTCCTCACGCCTATTCCTTCCCCCGGATGACTTCGCTGTGGCTGTCCGCGAGATTTCAACCTTCAGAACATTCCTCTTTCCCGCAATTCCGGGAGGCCTCGAGGCCATTTCCTTCTATATTCGTCCCACTGACGGTTCGCTTTTCACACACCACTCTTCCCCTCACGTATCGGCCACACTTAGTACTCTTCCCTTCGACGAGGCTCCGACAAATTATAGACCCCTTACAGCCACGCCCCTGCTCAGCTGTTTAGCCCCCCCTCGTCTCCCGACGGCAATTTCCTCCTAGAGTGCTTCACTTTTTTAGCGATCGTAAGTTTTTCCTCCTCGTGAGATTTTTCGCCCACCCAGCGGGCGTCCTTTGCACCAATTCTGACCCCTCTGCTCTTTCCTTTTTGACCTGCAGAAGGATCGCCGGACTCTTCCCCGTTTTGCGCTCCCCCTTTTACCTTAGATCTTTCTACCCCCGCCCCCTTCTTTTTTTTCCGAATTTCTTTTCTTTTAGGATATTTCTTATCGACATGGTGTCTATTAGGAAAAGACTTCCTCTGTCCAGATGGAGACTCCCCCTTTCCACTTCATCGGTAAACCCATAGTATCTCGCTTTCTGAGCTTCATCCTAACGAGGCCGGACCTCCCTTAGCCCCCCGGTGCCAGAAAGAGTTTCCCCCCCTCACACCACAGCCGGTTCCCCCCCCCTTTTCCTCCCCTGTCCTGGCTATTCGAATTCAGATACTGGGAGGTTCCGACTCATTAGGGATCTGGCCCCTTTTCTTTACCTCTCGAGGGAAAGGCTCCCCCTTGTGGCCGGCGGGTCTCTATTACCCTCGGCTTCATATTTTTTCCCAATGTGCAATTTCAGTTTCCACTCTCGACTGAAAATCCTCTTCCCTTCTCTAGCGATTATTGTGCGGTGTCGTCCCTCCTTCTCGTAGACTTTTTCGCTGCTCTTTTAATTCCCTTTTTACGGACACCTTTTTTTCACTCTTGATAGAGATTGCGTGACCCCTAACCCCTTTTGGCGCGCACCGCCCTCTCTTTCCCCTTCCCTCTCGTATTGGAAGATTCACTGAAGTCATAGGTCTGCCCTCATTCTTCTTTCAACAGACCCCTTACCTAATTTGTCCAGATGCGGTCCTCGGCCTTACCCTTTGAGGATTACCCCCACTTTTGTCTGTTCCGAACCTTATTATGACATCCCCCACTTCCTCCTCTTCTCCGATCGCGCGACCAGCGTCTCCTCCCCGTTTTCTGCCTCGCGTCTTCGTCAGCACACGCGCAGTCTGCTACCCGGTGAATCTGGTCGGCGCCTCTTGCCGCTTTCCTCTTTAACAGACTACATGGAAAAAAACACCCCTTTCGTAGCGCTCCAGCGCGTCTTTCAAAAGTCCCCCTCTCGTTTCCCCTTTTTTTGGTGTCGCCGGCCCTCTCTCCCTCTCCAAGGCCCAGTTTGAGTATTCCCCCCATAGGCTTGGATGCACCCGCATCCCGCTCTAATTCCTTACTATGGAAGCAGTGATGCGGCGCATCCCGGGAACTTTCCTTTCGTGAATTAGTCACGTGCCCATTTATACACCGTTTCTTTTTAGTCACTTCGTACCTGCAGAGCTCCTCCTATTGTTGGGTCTTTCGCGCTGCTGGCGCTGTTTGCCTCCGGAACGCAACTACCTTTTGCCCCCCGGCCACCCCGCATATTCGACTCCCCCCCCATAGTCTTTTGACTCCCTTTCTTTGAAAGCTCCCGGCAACATCTCCCGTATCGGTCGTTTTATTTGCTTAGCCTACGCAGGTCGGCCTCTTTTCCCTTGCTGTCCCATCCAACCCCCTCGGTATTTGAGACCTCTCACCTTCCTCCTTATCGATGGTCTCCCCCCCCTATGTTTTTGATGTCGCTACTTTATTTCTCCCCAAAGCCCCCTCCCGTTCTTCTATTCGATTTATGCGGTTGATGGCTCTGCTGGAAGATAGCTACAATCCTTTCCCACTCTTCTTCTGAAAATGTGATGGAAAACCCCCCGTCCTATTTCTTCGCTCTTTACCCACTCCTTACTCCGTGGTCAAGACGGTTTGTCCTTGCAAAAGATTTTTCGGCCTTTTTTCCGCATAGACCTTCCATACCGATTCCGAGTTTGCATCAGGACGCGTAGCCTCCCCCCCTCTGATTCCGATTCGTTTCGGTCGGACCTTCACTCCTTGTCGATGGAGTTCTCTCCCACCTCATTTCTGACTAAATGTCGTCGGGGAGAGGAACAGTCCGAGGATGATAATCACGTTGAAATTATCCCTTTTCTTTTTAATCCCCGTTGTTGTTTCTTCTTTTTCCTCCTTGTCCGTTTTTCTTTTTTCTCAATTCCGATCCTTTTTTGGACCCCTAAGAATTTGCCCGTCCTGCATCTTCTTGGCCGAGGGGCTCGTCTGACAGATTTTCTTTGTCCTCCAGCCTAAGGCGTCCGAGACCGCTGGTGTCCGGTTACTATCCTCCTCGGCGTGCAACTCTTTCTCCCCGTTTTTCTTCTTGTCGATCGGAATGTCAGTTCAGCGACTCGTGTCCTCCCCCGTCTCGACCGAGCGTGTTTTCACGTGCTTTTTTTTTTTCCCCCTGTGAAGGCGACTCCCGTAAATACCTTCTTGGTTTTGCTGCTAGCCCTTTTGGACCTAAGAACATTCCCTTTTGGCGTCTCTTCCTGCTTCGTACCATCGGGTCATAAGGAAACTAGTACTCCGCTCGACTGGATGTTTGCTTTTTTTCTTCCCCTCTTCATTCGACCTCCTTCCCATGGTTTTTCTGACCTCAGATACGCCTAGGACGGAACCTCGATGGATAACCCATCCTTTTGACCCGGAGCAGATAATTGTCGTTAGCTCCTCCCCTATTCGCCTACACCCGAGAGCTTTGCATTTTGCGTGTGATGTCCCTCTTCGTTCCGTTAGGTTTACAGCTATTTGGTTCCCGCTTGAACTAGGGTCCTGACCCCATCGACATCCCTTTTCACGAAGCGCCCATCGAGTCTGCTCCTCCTCCTTTTTTAGAATTGCTCTCTCCGTTTGATACCCTGGTTCCCTTTTCTCCCTCTCGGCAAGCCGGCTTCGTCAGTAATCCTCTGTCAGCGCCGTTGTCGATGCTCTGAGGGAGGTATAATACGACTTCTGGTCAGCTGCCGCCTTGTCCCCTTTTCTCCTCGATAGAGCCGCGGTGACACAACAGTCCCACTCTGCTTCTGTTTCTCTTCTTCGATCGCTCGCATTCTTTTTAATGTCTTTATCTTTCCAGGCGCCGGCGGTTTCACCGACAGACTCCCGGATCTCTGTCTCTATGTCTTGCATTTTTTCTACTACGCGCTGAGCGCCACCCTTTTTTTTTCGAGCTCGGTGCGGCGACGCGCTCGTCTAAGATGAGTCTTTTTCTTGTCCCTCCTTCAGGATTCAGGTTGTTTTTTGACCACATCCACCCCCCCCATTGATTGAAGTCACCGCAGGTCCTTTTCCACCCCCCGACTTACTGAGAATAGGACCAAGTACCAATGTTTTTAAAAGAAATTTTTCCCCCCCCCCACTTGTCTGATGACCGCGCCTCTGTCTGGGCTATCTTCTTTCTGAGTCTGCGGTGTTCCCGCGCTGCCTTTCCCCGCGCCGAGTTTTCGTTTTTCCTGACATCTTTCTAGATGTTCCTTCCCCTTTGACCGTAGTAGAAGAAATTTTCTGATGCGCGGACCCCCTTCTCCGCCCGGTCGGCGACCAGCCACAAATACTAGCCTCTTCCTTTTCTGGTCTTTTTTCCTTATTCTGAGTTGACCTTCCCTTTCCCCCCCATTGACCCCACAGGATGAAGAAGATATCTTCGCGATATTCCCATTTTCCCCCCAGAAAAGTTCTCCCCTCCCCCTTCATGAGCTTGACATTGGCTTATCTTCCCCGGGCCTCGGGCACCGCCCCTATCCTGGCCGTACGTTTTGAATAGTTTCCCTTGCTTTCTGTTTACACCAGTACTCCCGGTGTTGCTACCTCGATGGAAACATTTTTGGATCCGCGGTTGCCTTCCTCTTTTTTTTCCTACTCAGGTTGAATTCATTCCGTCCCTGTCTACTTACGCGATCTTTTTTTTTGAGTAATCTTAAGTGAGGTATGGTAGTAGCCTCCTGGGCCTCTTTTCTAATTCTGTTTTCAGATTAGACCCAGGTGTCCCTCCATCTCCGCTCCATCTCTCGCTCCTAAAATTTCCGTTTTTTCGGTGTCTAAGTATTTTCAGCGTTTTCTCTTTCAGTCGGATACTTATCACGCCCCATGGTTATTTTTTTTTTCCCCACGGACGCCCGTCTGTTTGTGAGATATTTGACCGTCTCTGAACACCTTCCAGCTCCCTCTTTCTCTGGCCGCCCGCGAGTATTATGTGCGTAGCCGACGCTGGCGGACCCTCTTCAGGGGCGTTTGCATTTTTCTTCTTTTTCGGTACCTCTTCTCCCTTCCCTGGCGGTTCCTTTTCTGGAGTTTCTTTGTCGGACGCGGGAGTTTTTTGTGAATCGTTGGTGTTACTCTCTCTATGCCAAGATGGATCTTAGGTACAGTATTTTTTCTCGGCAGGTTCGTTTTTTCATTTCCCAATCCCCTCTCCCCCGTTCCCCTCCCTCGAGACTTTTCCTGTTCAGCCGTCGCCCTGTTTTCTTGACCGCCCCCCCCCTTCGTTCGCACCTCCTGAGTGCGGGTACTCTTTTGTCGGAAGCAGATAGAGGTTTTCTGCGTCGCATTATCACTTCTCTCACATCGTCTGTCCCAGACCCTACCTTTTCAGCCTTATTTTAGTTAGCATGTCGGAAGGATCCTCTCTTCTTCCTTTCTCGTCATATTATGATTGTTCCATCAGACTAGGTGGAATAAAACAAATTGACGGGAATGGCTTTCTGAAGAGATGCGTATAGTTTGACGGACCCCTATCCTCTACCTTCTTTCATGGAGTAAGGGGTACTCCGCTCCTTTACTGGAACAGTTCCCAAAAACCCCCGCAGTGCCTCCTAACCTAGACCTGGGCTTTTGCCAACCGAATTTTTGCCCCTCTCATCCTCTCCTCTTTTTTTGATTTATGACCGTCCAAATAAGGGAATTGCCCCCCAATGTCGCTTTCTCTGTCTTTTCTAAGTACAATATATGGGTTTATTCCTCCTTCCATTCGAGTACCGTTTCTTTGTCCGACCTTCAACTTCTTTTCGCTTTTTCTTCCTTGGCCTCACTCAGGTCAGGGAGCTGTAATATGCCTTATCGGGTCGGCTCAGTCCCCCTGTACCCAGCGGCGCCTGGCGAATCGGATTCTTCTGCCCGAATAGGCATGTATCCGATCTCCTACCCCCTTCAGTTTGAGTACTTTTTTAAGCCTGTTTTGACCTTATGCTGGAGATTCCCAATCCCGCCCCAACGAAGCAGAAGACTTTACGGGGCTTCGAGTTCTTTTTTTTTAGTGTAGTCGCCCGCAAATGTCTTCTTTTTGTTCTCTCCGAGGCGGTCCTCGGACGTTTCTTTTTTCCCATATTTCCCTCCGGCTTGTTCCCCCCCTGGCAACTTCCCCTTTCCAGATGAAGCAGAGCCCCCGGCAACCCGAGAACGCCAGCATTTCTTCCCCCAGTCCCCGACTCTTTGGCTAATCCTTCGCTTCCCCCTCCTCCTTTTTTTTTTAGAGATCTCATGCAAATTGCTGGACAAGTGCTTTCTTTTTTTTTCTCCCTGGTTTGCGTTTTGGTCTTTTCCTCTTTTGATTTTCCTCTTTCATTACCCCCCAAGTTTTTGACTGAGAGAAGATATGGTCCCGGATCGAGTAGACGTTCCCTCCTTCATCCGGCGATCGCACAACTCCACTACTGCACGGTCTCCCTAATCCTTCCCTCCAAGCCGAAAGTCCCCTTTTAGGTATGATTCTTTCCCCCCGGTCTGCGTGACATCTGGAAGACTACTCCCCGTCCCCCCTCTCAATTGCAAGACCCCAAACCCAGGAGATGGTAGTGTTCGGAGGCACTGCCTATTTTTTGGCGATCCGCGGACAGGCTCCGCTTCCTTCCTTCATCCGACACAGATCTTGGTATTTCCCTTCTCCTCTCCTTTTTTCGTACACTTGAGTTCATCACTCCTGGGTTTCTCTCTGTTCCCTTAGTGAAATTTCCGTGTTTTCCCTTATGACCGGCGGTCATGGCCACCCAGGGATGCGTCCCCTCCGCGCTCGTTGCCCTTTCCCTGATTCTTCCCTTCAGCACCCTGGCTATGGGCGCTTGATTGCGCGCGTCCCAATGAGGTTGTGTCCCCCTTTCCGGTGTGCGCTTTTTCCAAAGCGGGCCTTTTTTCACAACGCGTACCCGCGTTTCCTCTTCCCCCTCCGTTAGCTTTTTTTTCTCCTTTTCCTACAGGCTCCCTTTGACTCGAAGTTCAGCGATGCATCAACCGTAACATTCCCTTTTTCCCTTTGTGTTGATCCCCCTAATTGTGCTAGTCCGGCTATAAGATCTTTCGCGTCTTCTTTTCTTTTCCGACATCTCCCTTTCCTTCACATGTTTTTTGGAAAGACGAGGTGTCGCGTTGATGCTTCCTCCTTCAAACCCTGCATCTCTGATCCCACCTATCAATCATGGTGGACCCTCTTTTTGACCGCAACGGTTTCAGCACCTTCGACGCAGCGGAAGATCAGGCAGCTTTGCCCTTCTTCGCGCTTCCCCCTTGCTCCTTTTTTCCCCCCTTTACCTCCCTCGATCTCCCCTGGGTCCTCGACCCATGCTTTCCGACCATCGTTCCCCCCTCCTTTCTCTTCCACCTCCCCGTCCTCCCTGAAGAGAAACCCCCCCCTCCCGGCCGCTTATAAAGGGTCGCCGAAAAATAAGATCCCCCCCCCCTTAACCCCGCCGCCGTTTCCTCCCTCTTCGGCGACAGCCATATCTCTTCGCTTCCAGGTCACTTAAGTCCTATCGAGGAAGGCCTCGTCGCCCTTCTAGCCCGTTTTTTTACTTTGACCAGAGACCCATCTGCTGGCCCCCTTTGATGCAGCCTTCGCCTGTCTTTATCCCCCCCCTTTCCGTCCTTCTTCGTTTGCTCGTTACCCCGACGTTTTCTGAGCTCGACTTGCAGATATTCTCTCGCCCTGGGTCTATCTGACCTTCTCTCGTTTTGCTGTTCCTAATCCCCCCCTTTCCCTCGCCTAGCGCTGCGCTTCCGAGGTGGTTATCCCGAACCGATTATAACCGCTGCCGGCCCCAGCGACACCGTTTCCAGCCCTCTGTCAGGTTTTGTTTGTGCCCCTCCTTCCCTTGCCCCACCTCCGTCCAATCGCGGAGTCTTTCCTCCACGGCCCTCGACCGTTTCGCAAGGTTTGGACCCATTGTTCCCGCGTTTCGCGATTACCCTCTTTTTCTTTTTTTTGCACTGTGCCCCTTGATCAAAATCGAAAACATGCTGCTTCCCCCCTGAGATTTTTATTCTTTTTCCTTTCTTCCCTTTTTCGAGGTGTTCTCGGCATCCCGGGCTACTCGGCAAATTGGAAGAACCCCAGCGCTAACTTGAGTCCCCTACCCCGTCTTACTCCGCCTTCCCTGCCCTGTCCCACTCCCCTTCCGCTCTGTAAGATATACCCTGGCATCTCTCGCGTACGACATTTCTTCTTACCCCTACATTTTTCCTCCCGGTCTCCGTCTCCCTTCTTCCCCTAATCTTTTTCGTTTCGAAATGAGACCTTTCCCCTCAAGATCGCATGTGTGTCGCCACCCGCGTCGACGAACTCGACTACACCGTGGTGCGCCTAACCTTCTTTTGAGTTCCGTCAAATGTGCGCGTCTCGTCTATTCCTTATTTCCCTGCGCTCCTCGGATCTCTTACCCTGACTACCTGACTTTAGCGATAGCCAACGCCCCCTCAAAATTTCGAGGTGGAATTTTTTTCTTAGCGCGGCCTAGTTTTTCGACAAGGCAAGGAGGTATCTTTTCCAGCGGACTTTCTGCTTATCCCCCCCGCCTCTTGACGAGCTGTAATCAGTCTTCTACGGCCCGCCAGGAATGGCACGATGCGTCATGGAACGTGACCGGCTCCAAACTGGGTATTTTTAGCAATCTGCTACAATGT
>Ga0179591_1180538_pt1 | contig 19592 bp, 20 predicted proteins | sample CZOMad2_1_08_16f_FD_182891 | JGI IMG/M metagenome (GOLD analysis project Ga0179591, IMG submission 182891) | Vadose zone soil fungal communities from Angelo Coast Range Reserve, California, USA - CZOMad2_1_08_16fungal (PacBio error correction) | ecosystem: Environmental > Terrestrial > Soil >... | reverse complement strand
CACTCCCCTATGACCCAAACCCCATTCTTTTTCCTCCCCTGAAAAGGCAGGCAGGACCCTCAGCCCGGTCCCAGCTTTCCCTCCTGAATGGTTCGTCCATAAGCATTCTGTGCCCTGGTTCTACCGTCCTCACCTTATTTTTCAGATCCGAGCTTTCTGCTGATTGCAAATGATTTTTCCCTTTCTTCCCCGGTTTACGAGGCCCACTAACGAGACGGTGTCCAGCAGACTTTTATCTCTGTGAAGCGATGCCTCCATCCTTTTTCTCCCTTCTCTTCGTTGGTTGTGTTTCTGGTAAACTTTTTTCTTTCCATCTCAGGTCATTTCTTTCGTTTGGTCATAGCATCAGAGGCTTTTTCAGGCGTTGGTTTCCCTTCGCGTCCTGGTGGCTGATTACACACCCCCATGCTAATGACCTTGGGCTCTTTCCATCTAGGCCGCAACTTCACTTTTGTTTGCCCGGCACGTTCATCCCCCCACACAGCCCGGATGATCCCTTCCCCATCCCCTTTCCCCCAGCCTAACGACCCCTTGCCCTCACCCAAAGCGGTCGGGGCAACCCCTCCTTCACCTCGGTCAACTGACTCGGTGACGAGACGGGTCTCGTATCCCTCTCTAAACCAGGGTTACGTCACACTTCTCTCGGTTCTGCCTTGCAAAGGGATTTCCCTCCCTCTTTCTTTTCAGGATGGTGCCGATGGATCCGTCATTTTCTCTCCCTGTTTTGGCTTTGCTTTCCGTCTTTTTCCCCCGTCAGGACTTTTTTCCAGGGTGTCTCGATTCTTCGTCCCCCTTCCCCCCACCGGACAGTTCCAGTTCTTCCACGCTGAGCTCGTGTTTCTCCCTCCCCCCCTAAAACCATCTCTCATGCACCCGATTGTACTTTGCCTTTCCCTCCTCTCTTTTCCACCCACGATCACCCCTTCCTTCGGACTTGAAGCCGACACGAATACCGCTCTGTTTCTCTTCCCCTTTCCGAATCAAGCATCCAAGTTCCCCGTTTTTTGCGTGCCCGGTCAGATCGTCTCCCCCCTTCCGATGCCTCGACGCCTTCCCCCCTTCCCCCACCCCCCATGCTCTCTTCCCCGGATACAATGTGTATATCTCTCCTGCCGATCTTTCCCCCTTTCCATTTTTGGTTGGCACCGCCCTTCCCCCTCCTTTATTATAACCCTAGGCATAGATGTATTTTCCACCTTCACGACTGACCACACTTTCCCTTTTCCCCTGGAGACTCATGCGTTACCTCTGGATCTTTGGTTTTGAGTAGATCCCCACAAACGGCGTTCTGATCTCCTATCCCCTCGTAAGACCCTTTGGGGCCTTTTCCTTGCGACAGTGTCCACCCCTTGTTTCGAACTTCCCCTACCTTTGAAGACCTTCCCCCCACCCCCAAAAAGACAAGACTTCCCCTCTTCTTTTCTTTACTACACTTTCAGTCCTTGTTCCTGACTCCCACATTTCAGCCATATTCATGACTCCTGATTTTGTTTCATTTGAACCAACTTCACGGATACGAAGGCTGCAAGAGGGACCCCCCCCCCCCTTCTCCCAGTCGAATGCGTTTAAAGTGCCCTTATCATATCTTTTTTGTCACCCGCTTATGGCACGACGAAGGAGTTCTTTCCAGCCAAGTCCGACAACAGCGAAGTTTTTCTTCTTCTTCCATCAGGTTTTTTGACGCAGGATAAGCTGCCATCCAGCAGGTCCGCTCCCTCCCTTTTCCTTTGTTTTTTGAGATATTGAGGCCCCCCTCTCAGGATCCTATTTGCAAGTTCTTCAGATCCTATAAGTTTTTGCCCGACATGGGCTGCCTTTTTCACTTTTCTCTCTCAAGTTTCGGCGCCATCCACCGGCTCCATTTTGAACAAGAGGTTTGCCTCTCCTCTTAAACCTTTTCATCACGAGCGCTTTTCCTCCATTACCCCCTAAGCCAAAGACAATCTTCCGCGAGAAACGATTTGGGCCGCATGCACTTTCCCCTTCCCCCTTTCAGTCTCCGTCGATCAGTCCTTTCACCCTTCTATTAGTCCATATTAAAAAGAATAGTTTAGGGGTGCTCCCTCCCCTTCCCTAAACTTTTTTTTTTGCCCCCGATGCCTTTCTTGGTGGGTTTTTATCCATCCAATCTCTTCCCTCAACTTCCACCTAGTCTTAAGGACTGGTGATCTCTCTCCCTGAATACGAGCTTTGGAGAGGAGCGCATCATCCTCTTTTTATTTTAATAATTCCCTCTTTTTTGCTCTATCGTTGCTCTCCATTTGAGTCTGATATCTACCCTCCTTGTTTCCCTTTTTTATTTCTATCTCTTGATTATCACTCCCCAATTAAGATACGCCCCCCACCCCAAACTTGCTTCTGCGCCTTTTTCCGGTTTCTTCACCAGAACTATTTTCCTCTTTTCTCTGAAGCTTCTTTCGGGACTGACGGTTTTCTTATTTTCTTTCCTTCGGCTGCCCAATCTGTTCCCTTTCCTTTTGTGGATTTCTTTGGGGGTAATTTATTTCCTCTTTCTCCGTCTGAACAGGTTGAAACGTCCTGCATTTTTTTTTTTCTCTCATGTCCCTTTGGTTTTCTGGCTCCGCCTTCTGAGCCCGAGCTTTTTTCCCCTCCCCCGGTCCCTCGCCCCAACTTATTCGACTTCCTCTTTCTTGTCTCTTAGGAGATTCATCCTTCCCCTTTTTCTCAAGGATATCCCATTCCTTCTTCTGATGCGCGGAGGATTTGTCCCATGCGTTTCTTTCACAATTTTCTTAAAGGAATCCGTCCTCCCTTCGCTGGTGGCGGCCGGAACTTTTTCCTTCCCTCCCTTCTTAGTAAGACATCACCTTTCACAGAATATTCTCGTTCCCCCCTTCCCCTTCTTTCTCTTTGGAGTCCCCCTCTTGTTGCTCCCTTTTCAGCCTTTGGTATTTCCTTGTACGATGGTGTTTGATGCCCCCCTTCCCTTCCCTCCTTCTCATGATATTGGTGGCTTGAGTCGACAGGACCGTGTACCTCTTGCAGTTGTCGTGGTTATGACCCCTCGATGCGTTCTTTGTTTTTTCTTTTTCTCTTTAAACGAGGAGGTTGCCCCCCTGTTTTCGAAATGTTGACGGCATTTCGTCCCTTCCCTATGAAAACGGCCCCACCCCTTCGTTGCAATACCTAATTCCCTGACCTGGTTGAGTAGATTTCCCAGCTCCTTCGCAGCTGTTCCCTCATTGTCATTTTTTTGAACTGACCCCCGTGTTGTAGTTCCTTTCTGTGTCCTCCCTCCACAGCTGCAGACCTTTCCATGCTGGTGATTGGCTTTTTCCCAATATTATGCCTTTGAGCGCCGTTGTACTTCTCTCCATTGGTAGACAGGTCATATAGCCCTTTTTTTGTGTTTTCGTCTATTCTTCTTAGGATGCCTATCGGATTTCCTCCCCCTTACCTTCTGCTGGACATTCTCTCCGGTACGGTCCGGTCCTTTTCCAGTTCCACTTCGGTTATCTTTTTTCCCTCCTTTTCTTTTTTGAAAATCGGTTTCGGGGAGGTCGCTTTTCCGAATCGAACCTCCTTTCCTAGTTCCAGCCGATGTCCCCCTTTCTTGCCGGTCGACGACATCTCTTCCTCCCCTATAGCCCGGCCGGACGGGTCTTTTTTTCCCCCCTCTTCACATTTCTTAGGGGGATCACCCTTAAAAATCCTGATGATCTTTCGTTCGGAACCCTTTTTTGCTTTCTTCCCGAGACGGCAGTTGTTCTTCACCTGTTTTCTCTCCCCCTTTTCTCGCGATCAATTCTTTTTTCCTCGATTCTTGCTAGTTAAGAGGTTGCCGTCCTCAGTTTTCTCGATTGGGGATGATGCTGGTCGACCCTTTCTTCCTTATTTTTGGTTTCTTAAACTTGACTCTTACTCCTCGTCCGATGAGTGATTTTTCGGCAAAGAAAACGGTCATATCAACTTCCATGTGCACATTTTGTTTCCCTCTGTAAATTTCGGAAGCCGCTTGTTTTCATTTTGCATGAAACTGACCCCCCTTCTTTGAAGATTTACCGAACCCTTCTTCCGCCTCCTTTAAGGCGGGCGCAGTCGCTCCCCTTCTCCTTTGGCCATTCCTTTCTTTGATCGTAGTCCTTTTGAGCCTGTCGATCCCTTCTTTTGATCTATAATTCACGGCGCGTTCTTTTTTTCTCTACTGTGTTTTGTGCGCCTTGCATATTTCTGCGGTTTTCCCCCTCTACCACCGCTTTGCGATGCTGCTTGGTACCGCTTCTTTCTCCTGTCTTTAGATTTTTCTTGTGTGGACGGTCTCTTGATCCTCGCGCCCAAGTATTTACATGCATGTTCATCTCCGTTCGTTTTTTCGAGTAAGCTTTTTGCTCCTCCGCTTCAAGCTTTGTCCCCCTAAGGGGCGGGCTCCCTCTTCGTCTCCACTTCCACTCGTTTATGTTTGTTTGCGATGACAACTGGTAGACTTTTCTTTCCTCGATGTACGGCGCGATCCGCCCGCGCCGTTTCTTTTCCCGTTCTCTGAGAAGAGCTGCACCTTTCCCCGGATCCTTTAGGGCATTCTATTTATGGAACGCGTTTAAAGTGGCTTTTTCCTCTCCTATCGACAAGCCCCCCTTCTTTTGCTGTCCCCGCATTTTCCGTTTGCTTGACCCTGCCTATTCCTTCGCCCACTTCATGATTTATTATTAGTGTCGAATGAAATGCCTCTTTAAGCGTTAGCGTTCTGGCGGCCTTTGCCCCCCCCAAGTGCCCATGCGACATCCGGCATTTACGGGTATTTTCTATTTCCTGCCAGTTCGGTTGTCCCCCCATTGACTTCCGGTGTCACTTTGTATCCTGCCCCCACTAGTCAGCTTTTCCTTTCTAGTTTTCCCTTGATACGATGCGACTTTTCCCTCCCTCTGTTTTCCTGCCCCTGGCGTGGTCCCGTCTTCTAGCGAATAGGCGAGTTTTTTTTTAGCTCCATAGATATGTGGAGTTCGACCAACGTCGTGTCCCCCTTCTTTCTTCCCTTTTTGTCATGGCTACAGCCGCAAAATTCTTGGTAGTTCGCCTTTTTTCGTTTTCCTTCCCCGGTATTATGTTTTTCCTCTTAGTTGAACGCCGTCTCTCTCTTTTTTTGCCGTGTCACGTTTCGAGCCGGTCGCGATCTTGTTTAATAGGCGTACTATTCTTCCTCAGTTCCCCGGTGGAGAGACCCCACCTCTATTTTTCCCAAGACGAACGCACGTTTGAGAGTTCTTGATTTCCCCCCTGCTCGTTCGGAAACCTCCCGGTTTTCTCTTTCTCACCGTTCTGAGATTCCTGTTGAGTGCTAGAACCTTTCTTCCTTTTTTCTGAAGCGCCGGTCCGTTTTTCTCTTTTTTCCCCCTGCCCTTTTTCCCGTTCAGGCTGATGCTCGGGTTTTTTTTTTTTTTATCGACAGAGTGCACCTTTTTTAAGCGCCCCGGCCTCCTCTTCCCTTCCCTCTGTTGGTGGTGATCCCTTACACCTCGTCCTGCCGCTTCCTATGAACACCCCAAGGACCCCAATGGAGCTGTGCCCAAACTCCCCCCCGTAAATGGTGTTACCCCCTTTCAGAGCCAGGGAAAGCCTTCTTCCATGGAGTAGACAGTCAACCCCTTTTGTTTCCTCGGTTCTTAAATGTTAAGCTTCAGAGCCTGACCTTCTTCTTCATCATACCTTTTTGTTGAGACTATACCCTTTTCCACGCTGGTTGAGTTGGCCCCCCGATCTACCCCCCCCTTTTTGTTGACGGGACCGTTTCCAGAGTGGGCCTAGGTCCCCGCTCGCCCGTTCAATAGATACGTTACCCCTCCCCCCACCTTGTCTTGATTACAGAGCAACTTTAGGCTGGCCCAATAGATCTCCATACCGAGTGTACTCTCCCCCACACATTTGACTTCCCATCTTCCATGCGCTTAGACCAGCTTTGTCCCCCTCTTCTACGATGCCCCCTCTATCATCCAGCCGCCTTCATTATCGGAACCAGTTCGACTTCTCAAAATTCCCTCCCTGATATAGAGAAACCCCCCGCCTGCCCTAGTAATAGCCCTTTTGGGCAATATGCCCTCTTTTGTTTGGGTATCCTCTCCCCCCTCCGCCGGGTGTCCCCCCCTAACGATTTCTGTTGCATCTCTAAAACCTTTTTTAAAACGTATTCACGCTTTCCTTTTGTTCAAAGGCCGATCATTCCAGCTACTTTCCCCTAGCCCGTATTGATTAAGAATATCCCCTACCGTCCGCTACCTCTCTCCTTCATGTTTCCAATAGGACAAATCCCTAAGTTCTTTTCTTCCCCCTTATGAGGAAGAAACGTCCTCCTTTTCCCCGAAACCAGGACCTACCACCATCCCTTTCTTATGTACTTTCCCTTCGTGCAAGACATCGCGGGTCCTCCTTGGGTGTCGACCCCCCTTTCCTCCTACCGACTGAGGTGCCTATATCTCGACATAACCCTTCTCTTTCAAAGCGACCCAGTTTATGCCCCTACGTCGCGGCGCATCGTATATTTTCCCCCCCCCCCTTTCACTTAATTCATTGAGGCCCTAATTTCTTTCCCCATCCCTTGTACCCCCGGTACTTTTTCATAAGAACCTTCCCAGCACCCCCCTTTTCCTTTCACTCACGTGTAACTCCGGAGTCTCTCTTCCATGGGTCCCTTTTTTTTCCAAAGCCAAAAAATCACCCCAGTGAGACGTCGTTTTCAATGTCCTAACTCTCTTTTCCTGCAACAGGGTCCCCTGGCGACGGTTGTCTTGTTTGGCACCGCAATTAGGATTCTCCCTATTTTTCGCTTAGGCATACTCCTTCCTAGTTGAAATTTGCGACATCCTGATTCCCTGTTGATCCCCTTCCTGGTTTTTTTACCCCGCGAGAAGGTCCCCCCTCCAGCCGGGCGGGTAGCGACCCTTTAAACATCAGCCACCTTCCCTTTGATCCGTTCGTGTCCCAGTTCCGCAACCATCACGTTTGTCCTTCGAAAGGTTTCTTTTAGAAAGCACATTAGGAATTTTTTCCCTCGACCTCGGATACCAAGTTTTATTTCCCCAAACTGCAGCACACCCGCTCGTCCTTGGCCTTTCATCCTCATCTATCCCTATTACCCCCCGCAAGGAAAACCCCTTGCCCGACGAACTTCTTCCTTCTCCAAGTAATGGCCCGCAGCACTAGCTTGGTTTTACCCCAGAGTATATCGTCCCGTTGCCCCAAATCAGCCCAACCCGTGTGGATCCTACGCCTTTTCATCTTCTTTTCAACTGCTTCCCTCTCGGGACGGGTACGAGTTCCGCCGAAAACGGCCGGGGCTAACTTTCGGCGCTGTGCAAGCCGCTCCTTGATCGCATGTCAGTCCCCTTTTTCTTGTTTCGTTACCCTTTCCTGGTTCCCCCCAGATATGGTCACTTTCCTTGATAGCATAATACTTTTTCAATTGTTCATGTCGGCTCCCACACCCCTTTCCCCTTTCTTCCCCCTTTTGCTTTTGACCAGATATTCACTCGACCCCCCCATCCTCCTCTGTTTCCGATGTTGTCCTTTCTCCAAGACAACCTCACGTTTTATCTTCCCTCCAGCACACTCTCCGAATCCAGCCCTCCCCTCACAAGAGGTCCGGACTTTCCCCCCTCTTCCCTCTCGAGAAGTTTTCACGGACGTGGTCGGAGACCCTGCCCCTCCAAGGGTGACGAAACCAGCCTCCCCTCCTTTTTCCCGCCCAGAGAAACGTCTTTTTTAAGAATCTAGCGTTCTTCTTGTGCCGACGCTTTCACCGTTGTAAAAACTTCTCTTTTCAGGTGTGAGTCTTTTCTCGTCAACGTCCCTTTACGTAATAGGGCTCTTCTCGTGCCCAGGTTTTAACGGCAGTCACTTGCAGAGCGAAACGTCTGTTGGGCTTCCTTTTCTACTCGAAACCATCTGACGCCTGCAACGATTTGACGAAGCTCCCCCCTCCTCCGACCCACTTCCCTTTGACAGGATGTCCTTTCACTCTCCCGAATAAAGCGGAGCTCCCTCGTTTCGGGCCCTTTTCCCCCTGAGATCTACTTTTCTATCGGTTTTCCGACTCTTCTCGTATGCCGTCCCTTCCCCACACACCAGTCCTAGATTCATTGGATACCCCTTTTGTCGATAATCGAGGTCTTCCCCCCTCTTTGGCTTTCATCATAGTTGTCTCTCCCCCTTCCCCCATTTTTCCATTTTAATATCTTCCCCTGGCCGGCGAAACCCTCCTGACCAGTGGCCCTGTGCCTTCCTCCGATAATGTGTACTCGTTGCCGCCGGCGCTCGCTCCCGTCCGTTTTTCCACCGTTCGCCTTCCTTCTTTTTTTTTTTCGATTTCATAGAAGAAGATTGGGGAAGTTGCATTTCTTTGCGAAAGAGGCCACGTTGCTCCCCCTTCATAAAGTTGTTAAGCACGCCCCACTCCCCTTCTTTATCGCTTTCTTTCTTTCACCCGAAAATCACGTATTCCTGTAACGGTCGACTCAAGGAAGACCCCCCCCCTCACTTCTTTTGCTCCAACACCATTTCCCAACGGCCCCTCTTTCTTCCTTTCTCCCCCCTCCTCCCCATCTCCCTCATGGTCGACGTTCTGTGACGTGAAAAGAGGGCCTTCTTTCCTCTATTCCAGCGATGACCAGATTCCTGGTTTCCCAGCGCCCATTTCGTTCGTTTCCTCCTCCTTTGCCCTGGCAGGATTCAAAAGCGGTCCCCCCTTTCTTCCATTGCATCAGGACGAATCGCATATTCTCTTTGGAGGATCACGCTAAGTTTCTCTTCTTCTATCGCATCGACTTTCTGAACCGTTTTGGTAGGTTCTTTCTTCTTTTTTTCCTCTCTTTCGGAGTGACTCTGTTTTTCCTCTTCGGCTTGCTGAACGCTTTTTTCTTCAGGTTTTAAACCTTTTCTCTCTTCTCCTCTTCCCCTTAAATTCCCCCCTCGCACAACCGACAACTTTCTTTTCCCCCCTTCTTTTCTCCCCCCTCTATTGGGACCTTTCCCCCCTTCCCTCCCAGTCCAGATCAGCAAAGCCGATTTTCCCCTCCCTAATGATTCGATCGCGTCAGCTTCCCCAAGGTACATTTTTTTCCTTCCAAGAAAAACTGCCACCGGCTTCCCCCCTTTTTAATCGAGAGTAGTTTTGCCTTTTTTCGTGATCATCAATAGATCGCCCGCAATTTGCCCACGCTGTGAGCCAGGAGGACGGACTCCCTCCTCGTTCCTCCCTCTCTGTCTTCTTTCTCGCAAAGAAGAAAGACTCCTTTTTCCTACACTTTTTTTTTTTGAGATATTTTTTTTGCGCTAGAAATATAGTATGAGCGATCTCATCTCCTTTCTTTTTCACGACGACTTTGAGGGCATGGGACCTCTCTCTCCCCTAACCCCTGAAGAGAATGAGGCCAAATTGGTGCTCTTCAGGGTTGCAGGTTTTTTTTTCCCCCCCTACACTCCTTTTGAGCTGCCGGGAATCGGACTGCTTTTTGATCGATTTTCCCCTTCAATGGGAGTGAATTTCAGGATCCCCTCTTTCTTTGAGTACGGATAATTGTTTTCTTTCTGCTTTCATTTCTTCCTAGCTCTTACTCCTATTCCCCTTTTGAACCTTCCTTCTCCGTCTCGTTCTTAGCTCCTGCATTTTGATGCGGCCGATGATAGATCCAGATAAACGCCGGCTCCCTTGTAACCACGTAGAGCGTGACTTCGACTTGGCCTGACTTCCTCCTCTCCTTCTCCTCAATATCTCAAGCTATGCAATTAGTCATTCTTTTTTTCTGGTACGGGACCGCTTGATTACTTTCGTTTCCTTTTTCTTCCGGCTCCGACGAACGGCTTTTTTTTTTCCTTAAACCTTTTCGGTCAATCTGCTTTTTAGAAGCCTTTTCCCTCCCCTATATCCATTTTCCCCTTCTGCTTGCGACGGCTTTTTCCTTTTTTTTTACCATGTTACAGAAGGATTTCTCCCGGGGAAGATGGTGTTATGGATTTTCTTCCAAGAGTGCTATGCTGCCTGGTTTTTCGCCATTCCTTCTACCCTGTTTTCGGGTATTCCCAAAGTTTTTATGAGTTTTTTTTGACGTGCTTAAACTTTTTAGTCGCTGCCGTTTCAACTTTTTTTCCGGATTCGAAATTCCTCCCCGGCACAAATCTTTCTTCCCCCTTAATTAATAGGATCGAAACGGTTTCTTATTTCTCTCCTCGCCGCCGGCGAGTTAAGCTTTTTCGATCCTTGGACCTTTCCCAGTGGTAAGGAGTTTTTGAAGAAATACATGGAATTTTCCTACCAATGATGGTTGGACGCATGCCCTCTGCATCCTTCACCTAGACTTGCCTGATCATTCACATTGTTATCCTTTTCCTCGAAATTTTTTTTTTTTCCCCTTTATCAGGAGGATGTTGCCTCAGGCATCGAAACGTAAAACTTGAGCTTCCCTTTTTTCTCTCGCCTTCTCTTTCCAGGAAATCTTTTGTTTCTGTTCATCGGTCTCTTCTTAACCCTCTTTCCGTGATGTCGGATGGTTTCTGACGATTCCCCTACTTCTCGTTCAGAGATGGAATGGCCTTTTTTTCTAAGAAATAGAGAAAACCTATCGTCCGTTCCATCGGGTCGTAAGATCTCCCCCCGTTCAGAAGTTGCCGGAGACCCCCCCTACCCCCCCCCCCCCCCCACAAAGCCCACTTTTCTTTTTCCTTTGTTTTTCCAATGTGTTTCTTCACCGCGCTCTGGCGTGCTCTTCACCTTGTTTCTTGTTCGCGACTTAATAGTCCCATAGAGCAGGGGCCTCGTTCCGCGTTTTCTTCTCTTTTCTTTAGATTGGTGCATGATGCTGGTCGGTTTGCTGCCATATAAGGTTGGTGCTGTCACTTTTTACCGCGGCCCTACTCTTTCTTTTGCACATCTGGCAAAGCTTCTGCTTAAAATTGAAACTGTTGGACCGTTTCCTCTTCCTCTTTGACCGGGGCCGCCCATGCTTCCCGCTTTGCAATCCCTTTTCTTCCCCCCCTTCCCCTCTTTTTCCCCCCCCTCCAACTAACGCTGCCGATCGAGCCTGATCCCCCCGAGTGAAAATTCTTCCCCCGGAAGGTTAGTGATGAGATTCCCCTCGCTCGTCAGCATTTCGATATTGACCGATCTCCCCCTTTTCCCCTGATTATCCTTCCTGGTGGGCTCAGGTGTCCTTTCTCTCTGATCGGAGATAACAATTCGTCATGTGAGGGACCTTTTCCCTTTTGATCCCACCCCCCAGCTTTTTTGCTTGCACCTTTTTTTTTTTTTTAGGGGTGTTTTTTTGCGGTGCTGGACTCCTCTCCTGATTCCTTCCAATTTCTATCTGGTGCGCTTTGTGTCACCTGAAGCCTTTTTTAGCCGCTCCTTCCTTCAATTTCTGTTAGGTCAGGGGTTTTTTCTGCTTTCCGGGGTAGGACTACAAGATTTTTTCTTTCCTTTGTAGTCCTGATGGATGTGCGTTTGCTCTCTTTCCAGGTCCTGGAGATTTCCCCCGTTCTCGCTTCTCGAAGAGAGCCTTCCCCTTTTACTCCGCTTTCAGTCGATTCCTTTAAAGAGTTAAATCTCTCTCGGTTTCCTGCCGCCCCTACTGAAACGATTTGCGGCTTCCTACTCCCCCCCCTTTTTTAGAACAAGTCCCCCATGAGGAGAAGTACCTGACTTTCAGATAGTGTAGAATCCCCCTTCAGAATTAAGTTGGTTTTTTCTTTTCGCCCTCCCCCTTTTCATTCTGAGACAGCCTTCTGCCCTTTGTGTCGACGGAAATTGTTTCTCGTTCGGAATGCCTTCTCCTTTTTTAGCCACGCTGCATACAGATTTGACTGAGCTTCCCCATTTCGATACCACCGTCTAGCAAAATGCGCTTTTCCCTCTTGTAAGCCCCTCGGCGTGGTCGGTATCGATGTGATTTTCCCCCGCTTACGGCGAGCTTTGGGAGCGACTGATATTTTGTTCTTCCACTTCCATTTTCCAAACGCGTGTGGCCCAGTTCAATTGCCTACAGAGCATTTGCCCGTTTTTGTCTTCTCTTGAGTTCACTCCCCCTGTACTTTTTTTGCATAGTGACGAGTCATGCAAGTAGTTTTTTCTCTTAAAGTAGTCGAGAAGGTCGCTCTGGTTCCTAATAGGCTCTCTCAGTCCTCCGATGTCCCTATCGCATAGATTTTCCCCTTCCCCCTCACTTCATAAGTTGTTCGTCCTCCCGGATGTCTGGGACACCGAGGGCTGTGTAGTAGTGCCCTCCCCAGCGCTCTATTCCTTGGCGCGCTCTTTCCGGAGTTTGAATTTTTTCTCTCTAGCGGGCGTGGCCGTTTTGTTTTACCCCATTGAACGTTTAATGCAGTTTTCTGCGCGGGCTTGAGCTGTTCTCTCGCAAGTGGCCTGGCTAGCGTTCCCTTGACGGCTTTCACGGCCCAGTATGGTTTTTGTTGATCCCGTCTGAAGATAGATGCAACCCCCTCGCCCCCCCTTTTCGTGGACCCAAACTTTTCATGGGGGACAGTTTTCTGCTCCATCTGCATCGACTTTTCTTGCCCTGTTTTTCGGTGTCTCGGCAAACCCAGTTGTTCCTTCTTTCCCCAAACGGAGCGTCCGCGATTCCTCCCCTGAAATCTACCGTTGTTGTGTGTGTCTCTAGCGGAACGCTCGTTTTTTTCCCCTAGATACACCACTTTGCCTTTGCTAACAGGGCCCTCCTTTTCTCTGTCATGGGACTCCGATCGCTTCTCCTTCTTTGACCTCCCCGTTGGGGTGGCTGTTTGGCAGCTTTTTCTCTTGTCCTCTTACACCAACCCGATACGAACGCAGGCCCGGATCTTTCTACAAGATGTTTCCCCCCCTTTCGAGGCCAAACATTTTATCAGCCCTTCCCTTTCCAGCTGGCATTTAGTACTTCCGGACCACTTGCACGCATATAGTCTTTGAGAAAATTCACCGGTCCGGCCCAGGTTAGCCTCTCCTTTTTCCCCATTATCGCGCTGGTGAAGTCCCTCTCCGCAGAAAAGATTTCCTGTCCCGAAAATCGTTAGGAACGCTTCCTTCTTTCCCTATTCGTGTGGTCCAGAAGATCCCCCCGCAAACCCGTTCCTAGAAGTTCCTTTTGCTTACTATTAAAAGACCAGAGCGTATTTTCTCCTGCCTTTCCCCCTTAGTTCCCTACGTGACGTTGTTTCCAAACATTTGTACGCCCAGTCTCCCCCCCCCGTGTCGAAATCACGGCTCCCTTCCACTTCCCAATTTTTTTTTTCTGGAAAGGTGGGCCAGGGGCCCTTTCCCCCCCCTCTCTTTTGACTTTTCGGACTCCCACAAGAGTGGTCCCCTACCTTCTTTCCCGCCTCCCCGACGATTTTTCGAAACTGCTCCTATAACTACCATTTACCTACCCCCGCAAAAGTTTCTGCGGGTCGGCCCTTCTTTCTTCCCTTCAACGTCTAATTCACGCGGGTCTTATCTTTGGCAGAGGCTTACCAAGGAAGAACTCTAACGGAATCCACTTCTGACCCGTCACAACCATGGTCACTACTTCTTTTTTGACTTCATTTTTGTACCTTTTCCCAAGAAAAAAAGCTCCGCGTCGTTTTCTTCCACTGTCTTCAGCCACGTTGATAAGGGGACGGCAGGCCTCCCCCTTCTGTTAACCGCACCTTTTTTCCCCCCCCCTAGCCCTCCCAGAGTTAGATTATTCACTTCCTCAAGAAGCTTAAAACGATTTCCATGAATCGACCCGCCTCGGTACGGGGGCAGTTTTGCTATTCCAAGTCGTCCCTTTCCCATCTTCCCTCTGGATAGGCCTTAACAATTCCTCCTAATGTCTTTACAGTAGGATGCGAAATTGTCCACCTTTTTCTCGACCTTCCGGTGTTTAGTCCCCAGCCCCTTCTCCCCTTCTGACTTAAGCGGTTAATTCCCAGTCCCTCCATACGAAAAACCTCAGAACAATTTTCTTCCCTTTTTGAATTGCATCCAGCGTTCGCTCTTACACTGAACTCCCCTCCACCAGCGCTTTGAACGGAGATAGGCCCGCCTCTTCCCATTTCCGCCCTTAAGGGGTTCGCCGTTTTTGCCCCCGCCTTCTGTCAACTGTCTCCCCTCATCCCCCCCCCCCCTCGCGTGCCGATCCGGGACCATTCAGGTTTCCGAGACCCCATTGATAGAACATTGCTCGCTCTTTCACGCGCTTCAGAACCTTCTCAACGGTCCGGTGCCCTCGGTTTCTTCTTTTGAAGCCGCTCGACGTTTGACTCTCTTCTTTTGTGGTCTGGTTCTCTAAAACTTGGTCCCTCTAGGGACATGGTCAGGAGAGCTTTCTCCACTCAAGCGGATGACCGTTTCCCTCGCTCATAGTCGGGATGATCCCCACAGTTTCACTTCTTAATGACCGTTTGGGCCTCCGTGACAGCAACTAATCCTTTTTCCTTTTCCGGTACATACACACCTTTCTGAGAACGAACCTCCTCCCCCTCCCTCCTCACCATCGACAGCACCGCGGTCGGCACCTCCTGTTCAAAAAACCGAAGGGGGGCCCACCCCCCCCCCCCCCAGAAGAGCTATAGGTGACAGATGGTTTTCGAGTTTGCCCCGACGACCACCAGTTTGAAGTACAAAGCCGTCCCTCCCCCCCCCTTTTCCTCCCTCCGCTTTCCGAACGATAGAGCTTTAAGGGTTTCCCTACTTCTCTCCCCTTTCAACCCGTAGCGCCGGTTTGGTGCATCTTGTGATTTTCCTCCCAGGCCTGCCGGCGTAAGGTTTCGCTTCGGCCTCCCTCCCTTCCCCTTTCCCCTTCTGTGCACTCTTCTTTTTTCTTTCTCTCGAAAACAATCCGCCAGCCCCCCCCCCAGGAAACGATTTTTGACTCCTTTTCCTCCCTAGTCCAACCCCGTCCGGCCCCATTTTTCCTTGTCTGACCGACCGCTTGAGGGAGAGACAACTGGTCATCCCAAGTCATTTTTTTGCTGATGCCTTGTTTCGGCCTCATCCCCTCTATCCCTCTGCGCCTTTGCAACACCACCTTGTTCCTGAGATGACAGTTTTTTCTCCCCATTGTTTTCTCTTTTTTCTCTTTTTTTAGTGGCATCCATCAACCAGCGGTAGATCTATTTTTCATCGATGTCCTGTCCCAATCTAGGACCACGTGGCCATGAATTTTCCGAGTCCCCCCGTTGATTTTCGGCCCCGCCTTCCCGTTTTCCGTCTAGCATACCCCTTTGAGAATCTATGATTATGGCATCTTCCCCCCCCATCCTCTTGGGGAGTTGTCCCTTCATTGAGAAAGTCTGCACCCTTTTTTTCGAACTGTCTACCCTTAGCACGGCACCCCCCCCCCCCCCCCCCCCCCTGCATACGGATTTATTCTTTTCTAAATAATACCTTTTTCCCTGTACTTCTCCTCATTCACGCCATCTTTTTCTTCTTCCTGCGGTGCCTCCTTTTCCCTCCCCCCTTGTCCACGGCTTACCCATTTTTTTTCCCTCCGGGAGCCACAACATCAGGTTTCTTCCTCCTGGCTTCCTGGTTTTCCCTTTAATAGCGTGCACATCTTCGGGACGAAGAAGGCGAGAGCCCCCTCTTCGGTCCCCCTTGCCTTTTTGGAAGGCCCTCATTGAGTCTTCTAAAAGGTTCCCTTCTTGCAGCAGTCGGACGAATTGCATCTCCTTTATCTATTGGCGGATCACGCTCCGGTTACTCTTTTTTTCCGCCGTCGCCTCTCTCTCTCCCCGTGTGTTTTTGCATTGTTCTCGTTGAATGCGTTCGCCTTCTCCTCGTCTTCGCGACTCCAGGAGGCAAGGCGGCGGCTTTTGGGATTGTTTGTTTTCCTACCCCCTCCGCGGCTTGCAGGGACGATTTCCCCCCTTTCCCTCTCTCCAGCCGGACAGAAATACCCTCGGAAAAACAGAAAATATCTTTTTTTTTTCTCCCCCTCTGGGCATTTTCTTCCCCCTTTTTTTCATGAATCCGCTCCTCTCCAGCAGTCCCCTCTCCGCGCAGTCACCCCTTCCTCTTCCCTGGGGTCCGAAAGAAAAAGGACCCGAGGAAGATCCGTTTCCCTCGAGTTCTATTGCCCTTGAGTGTTTTTTATCCTTCTCCCCTCTTTAAATCCCCTTGTGAGATTTGTCTTCCTCCCCCTCTCTTTTCGCTATGGCGAGGCTGCTTTCCCCCATCAGAAGATATATTATCCTTTCCTAATCACTTTTTTTCTAGATAGATAGGATTTTGATCTCTCGCAGCTCTGCCGCGCCGATCCGCCGCTGTTTTTACTCAGACGTTTGCATTGCTTTCCTATCCTTTTATTCTCAATCCCACCAAGGCAGCTCTCTGCTTCCCCCCCAGGTTCCTTCTGCTCGGTGCAGGTTCTTCCCCCTCAAAATATTCTTTGGTTGATCTGTGTCTTCCTTCGTAAGTTTCTGCTGTTGTCCTGATCGGCTATCGTTCAGGTATTTACCATTTTCTTTCCCAATCTTCTCTTTTTTTGCGGTCCGGATATTGTCTGTTTTTCGATTTTTCTTTTCCATGGAAGCGATGAAAAGGGTGAAATGTAATTGAAATACCGCGATTTCGTATCCTACCAGTTCCTACTGCTTGCGCGACGCTTTTTCGAACGAGCAAACCCTGCCCCCCTATTTTCTCCCCCCCCCACGTATTCGAGGTCGAGAGATTTTGCGCCTGCATTCCTCCTTCTTTCTTCCGCAAATATCTAAAGTTTTCCCCTTCCAGTCGTCCACTGCTGGGTTTTTGCTTATGAGAAGCTCTGCGTTTGTCCTTGAGGCCGTGTCATCATACCTCCCCTTTTTTTTCCTTTCCGGGAAATATGACTTCCTATCCTCCTGTGAGCCATTGTATTTTGTTCACGACCTATGTTACAGGGAAGTTCGTCTTTTCTTTGCTGATTTTTTGCTCTTTCAGCGGGTCTTTTTTTTCCTATTCTTTTTTGCTCCCTTCGGCAACGCGCCGATAATTTACTTTGGATTCCATTCGTTTTTCACGGAAAGAATTCATTTTCTTTCTACATCATTCCTCCTGATTTCTTTTGTGTTTTGTTTGTGCTCCACCGACCTTGGAGGTTCCGTTCGCAACCGTGGTTTCACCCGCTTAGAAGCCGATGCCTTCCCAAAAGGATTCGTGATTACTTCCTCACGGTTTTGCGGTATTTCTCGCCCGCGGCGTCCGATTCCTCCCTTGCGTTCTTTCAAGGGCACCTTTTAAGGCTGATGTTTCGCTTCCCCTCTCTCCTCTCCCCTTTTGTTGTGCCTGGTCGATGCCCTATGCGCAGTCACTGCGCGCCTGTCTCTCACACATTGGTATTACGGTCCTTTTTTCCTCCCTTTTTTGGTTTTCCTTTCGCGCTTATTCTGCGGATGTCTTCGACCTGGCATCCCCCCCCAAAAAAACTCCACAATTATTTGAAACCCCGTTCTTTCGCGGTATCGGTCAGGCTTTTTCCTTTAACTTTTTATAGGGTGTTCTCGTAAGGCGCGTCACTCGTTTCCGGGTTTTTTCCCCCTTTATGTTTGAATGAAACCCGTAGACATCGTTTCCATTATGTTTCCCTTCATTGCCGGTCGCGAAATCGACCCCAAATACTTAAGACCTTTCGTTTCTGAGGTAGTTCAGCAGCCCACACCGTTTTTGCGGTAGGATTCCTACCTTCCCCCCCCTCTTCCTTTCTATCGTAGGAAAAGCCTTTTCCTTTTTTTTCTTTCACCCTTCTGTCTCGGCGTGTTCTTCCCCCTGGGTTACCCCCCCCCCCCCTTCCTTCCTCTCTCCCCTCATCGTCACCTATCCGTCTCCTTTCTCTTTACCCCCTCTTTTTCCGGACCGCGGTTATGCGATTTTTTCTGATGGTAGACGTTTTGTGTCTGTTATAATGGCTGGTGGATGGATACAAGTACATTTCCGCCCAGAGATGAGTCTTTCTCCGATTTTCTGACCATCCCCCGGTTTAATCATTTACCAGCTGATCAGCCCTCCTCTTACGTCTGTTCCAGGCCGCCGCTTCTTCATCTACAGCGCTGAAAATGACTCTCTTAAAATGATTCGACCCCCGCCCCGCCTCCTTTCTCCCTCTGGTAACGAGCGAACATTAGTGCCCTTCTTTTTTTGTGTTCGCTGTAAAGGATCGCTGCTCTAATTTGATAGCTCTCTCATTCAAGTTCTCGTCCCCGAAACTTTTGTTCCTTTTTTGAGCCATGGATTTTTCGACCCCTTGTCTTTGTTGCTGGGTTCTCTTACTTCTCGCGACCAGAAGTTATCGTAATGGGGTGGGGTTTGTTCATCCTGAGAGATTTTCCCCCTTCTGACCAAGGCAATGTCCAGCTTTGATCTGCTTTCTTGTGGCGATACTCCCGTTTCTATAAGTCTGTCAGGCTTCCCCAAGACTGTTAAGTGAAGTCTTTTGCCTCAAAGCTGGCCAGTATCCACATAGTTTCTGGTTTCCTACGGAATCTCTTATCCGTTTTCGTCGTATGGTTCCAGGCGCCTTCTTCGCCAGTATTTTTTTCTTCTGCCACGCCGATTTAGTCCTCTGCTGCCCCGGACCCGTGATCTAGTTTCCTTCTCTTTCATGGCACGCTTCAATCTTCCTGAGAGATGCCTCCCCCTAAACCAGCCCCTTTTTCTGTCCCATTGTGGTTGTCCCCCCTTACAGCCGGAGCCGACCCCTTATTCTAGTAGCCTCGTTCGAAGACATTGACTTGACGTTTTCAAGTAGAGTGTTGGTTGGCCCTGCCTCACCCCCAATTGATCTTTTTGACCGCCCCTTCCCTTGCCTGGGTGTCGGCCCCCTTTACAAACAGGTGCTGCCGTTCGTAATCATGCGGTGGTACGTCCTGACTCCCCTTCCTCACATGTCCGCGCGAATTTCTCCTTCCCCCTCTTACGTATGCGCCGGCCGACGCGGCCTGTGAAAATGTTATTTTTCCTTCGAGTCTTATTTCGCCAGCATAGGAGAGAGCTATTCTGAGCCTTCTAATTGGTTCGAACACCATCCTTTCCACCCTGCCCCGCTGTTCTGCCAGCCCATTGAAATAAAGACTACTTCCGTTGGTGTTAGTTTAGACCTCTTTCTCCCGTCTGGCGTACTTAGTGTCCTGTCATCCTTAGGCTGGTTTCCAATTGCCCGTGTATCTCCTTTCTGCTAGCCTTTTTCAGGCTCGCAGACTTTACTTCGAGGAATTTGATGCCATATGCCTCTTTGACTCTTCATCCCCTGAATACGTTGGAGCTTTTCTTCTCCCGTCTAGTTTGGGCACCCTGGATGAGGAGACGGTCCATGCCAGCGCGGCTGTCCAGTCCTTTTCGAACTGTTGGCGGTTTTTTATTCTTTCCCGCATGCCGGCGTGGAAAGTTTTCCTTCCCATCCCCGGTTTTTTCCGTTTCTCGTGTATTTTTTTCGAGCCATTCCCCATGGGAAGCCTTGCAGGCATCTTTCCCGGTCAGCTGTTGGTGATCTTCCCTCCGTTGAAGTTGCTTCCAAAACGAACGCCCTGATCTTTACCTTCCCCACGGTACAGGTTTCCCGATCGGATTGCCCGTCAATAGACCTGATTTACCTTTTTTTTCCTTTCAGACAGTTCCAACCCGTTTTATATTGGACAAATCTTTTCCTCCCCATTTG
>Ga0179591_1196277_pt1 | contig 19597 bp, 12 predicted proteins | sample CZOMad2_1_08_16f_FD_182891 | JGI IMG/M metagenome (GOLD analysis project Ga0179591, IMG submission 182891) | Vadose zone soil fungal communities from Angelo Coast Range Reserve, California, USA - CZOMad2_1_08_16fungal (PacBio error correction) | ecosystem: Environmental > Terrestrial > Soil >... | reverse complement strand
CCTGGTGTTTCCCCTCTCGTCCCCTTTATAGTGAAATTTTGCTTATTCCTCCGCACCTGCTGGCTTTTTAGGTGATCCTTAACCACCTCCGCAGTACTTTTTTTTTTCACCTCCTCCCCGCGCTCCCGCTACGTCATCTTAGTACACGAGATCTCTTTTCCCCCCCCCCCCCAACCCCAACCCACCCCCCCCCCCCCCCCCCCCCCCCCCCAACCACCCCCCACCCCCCCCCCCCCCCCCCCCCCCCCCCCCCCCAACACCCCCCCCCCCCCCCCCCCCCCCCCCCCCCCCCCCCCCACCCCCCCCATCGGCATCCCGTCTCTTCCACATTAGAACGGACCCTTTTTTTGTGGCTGTCTCCCCGACCCTTGAACGACGACTTGTCAAACGATTGCGCCGTCGGGTACCCCCCCCCTGACTAGACGTAGATTTCTTGCTCTCCTCTTCGGTTTTCGCGGGGCGATTCAGCCCCGCCTTTCGTTCATCGTTTTTTTTTCCTCATAATCCCCTGTAATTAACGCCTCGTTCGGCCTTTGGGGTCGGCCTTCCCGGCGTCCCGATGACACTGATTTCCGTCGGCACGGAGTCCGCCGGCATCGTCAACTCTTTTGAATGATTTCGCTCGTTTTGCACCCCCCCACAGCTCGCCGCTCCTTTTTCTTTTTGGTCGGATTTTCGAGCTCTGGCCCGGCCACGTTTCTGCCGCTCCGGGTGTCCGCTGCGCTCGAACCGCTGCCTGCAATCAATTGCACCGCCTTTCTCTTTTCTTCTTTTTCTTGACCACGGACCCCCTATTTCCCCCCTTTGTTGACTTTTTTTACACGGGCTGGTGGTTGGTCTGACCCCGTCACCTTAGCAAGTCGGAAGTTCCCCTGGTGTAGCGGACCCGCGTTTTTTTACGGAAGCAACACACGTACGATAGCCTTCCCCAAAACCCACCCCTATGCCGCATCCCCTTCATCTTCAACCCGCGCCTCCTACTGGTACCGATGGACTTAACCCGACCGAAAACTCCCCCCCCCCATTTTTGAATAGCAGTTCCCCACCCGCTCTCAGGGCCCCCGGCCGCCGTGCGACTTCTGGAGATCTGAAACCTTGATGTAGAAATCCTCTCCTCCACCCGACGATACCCAGACGGCTATTTTTCGTCCACCTCGCCTTGCTGGCTGTGAGGTACCCAGAGTAGCGCTCCTCTGAACCCCGAGTGTTCACGACCCTGCCTCGATCCCCCCCTGCGAGTCCTCCTCCCTCTCGTGCGCCTCCCCACCCCGACAAAGAGTAACAGTTCCTACACCGGTTCCGACTATCGTCTCATGAGCACACTGACCTCCAGGCCCTGCTCATTCTCCTTCTTTTTTATGCAGCCATCGGCGAAGACCTTCCCTCATCTCCTTTTCTTCGCCCCCCGACAGAAAAATCGAGACGCCCTGCCCCTGTCCGATGCTTTCTCTCTTGTGCAACTGCTGTTGTCTCGTTCCCCCCCCAGGGCCCCCTTGATCTTCCCGTGGATCCCATGCTCCTTCCCCGTGCCTCCCTCTCTTCATCCCCTCTGAATCTTCGCCGTTATCAAAACACGGTCTCGCCCCTTATACTGTGTAGCACTCGGGTCCCTCTGATCTGCCCCGCCGCGATCGCAGCGGATTTGTGATGCAACTCTGACGTGTGTGCATCGGAGAAGATCTCTTCCTTTTCTTGTCTTTTTCCCCCCTGTTCAACGAGGGCGCTTATTTACCTCTTTCCCGATTTTCAGGACCTCACTGAGCCCCAGAGAAAGCTTGTAGAGTGGAGACTACCTCGCCTTTGACTCCACTGACCCTCCCTCTGACCCTTTTTGTTCTAATGAATTCGTCCCCTGCCGATGACCCAGGTGACGTCGTATGCCGCATAGGTTCGATTTCTCGGGTTTTGAAGCCTTTTCTATTCTCCTGCAAACGGCGCGAGCGATTCTTTCAGCTAGATTCTTGGACTTCTGAGAGGAATGTTTTTTTACCTCCGTTCTCACTTCACTCCTAGACGTTTCCCTACGCGCTGGAGACTTCAGTCCCCAGCTCCTCCGCCTCCCCGTACTGATTTGAGAGACTCGAGAACGTGAACCTTTAGTCGACCTGCTCAGGGGCGTGAGTTGGTTCCTGCGTTCGTGTAAAAACATACCCTCCTTCTTTTTCCTACTTCCCCCCTCGAAACAGGCTATCCTTTCCCTTCCTTTCACCGTGTAGGTTGCGAGGCTTCCCTAATCCCCATTCCCCATGTTTTTTGATGCACGCTTATCACACTGGAGGATCCCTCCCCTTATTAGAATTTCTTCTTTCCTTTCCCTCTTTTTCAACCTCACTTCAGCTTTCTCACGCCCGCGTCCTCTGTCGTTTTATTTCGAGAGCTCCCCAAGCTTTACTCGCCATCTTCCGTTTCGAATCTCACTGCTTATTCAAGGGGTTTTCCTTTCTTTTCGGTCCCCATACGGAGTTGGTCTCTTCCGAGTCTTCGGCCTTTCTTGAATCTACCCCAAGATCCCGTGCTATCCTCTCACTTTTTCCGACTTTCGCTCTTTAGATGAAGGTCCCCCAGTGTTTACTGAGCCGGCTGCCCGCTTCAAGGTGGGCGTGGCTAGTAGCGTTGGACTCGTAGATTCCTGAAGCCTTTTTCGTGTCACTGAAAGCTATTTCCCGACCGCATCTTACCTGGCGCTAGCTTTGTAGCAAGTTTCGCAATTTAAATAAATTCTTTTTTTTCTGAACTGTTTTTTTTCGTCCGCCCTCCACCGGCTTTCAGCTTCTGAGTGAAGGTTCATCCATTCTTCCCTTTTTCCTTTTGCACGGAATATCCGTTTCCCAGTCTCTTTTTCTCGCCTAAAAAGAGAACAGAGTTTGTTTCCCTTTGATGAATTTCTCCTATGCAATTACGCTTCGCTTAAGAGTGACGCAATTCGTCTGATCTCATCCGACCGCCTCTATATTCGGCGCTTGACGACGCTTTTCTCAAGTTCCCCCCCCTCTTCTGGTAGTTAGCGTGGACGAAGTCGACGCGCGTCTTTCCCCCCCGCTGTCTTCACTATTTCCGTGAAGATCACACTAGTTCGCCCTATAAATAATACCGGCCCTCTAGACCCTCCCGAATGATGTGGGACTAGTACGCCTCCTCCCCTCCACGATCTGGTCCACTTCCCCCAGAAGAACGCCCCCCCTCCCCCCGGATTCTAGCCTTCTGATGAGGAATGACGTATCCTCTAGATCTCCCCCGTTTTGAGATTTGTTCTGCCATCACCCCTAAGTAACTCTTTCAGACATCGGGAGGTTTCGTCCCGCTCAGTGCCGCTCACGCTCTCCCCCCATGTTCTCTCTTTCCCGACAGGTTTAGTTTTATGTTTTTTCCTCACCCGTTTCTGGTGCCCCTTGTCGGTCATTCTCATCCACTTTCCCGCAGAACTCTCCTTGCTGCCCAGCCAACATTCTTTTCTTTTCCGTCTCTGAACTGAACGATTCGCTTTTGACACGGCAACATCGAATGGCCCCCGAATGCTGGAGACTTCTTCGAACACCGTACTGGCTAGTAGGATGCCTACCACTCCCATTCATATATATATTTTACTACCCTCCTTTCCGTTTTTTTTTTCTAGCGAGTTAGTGGCTTGGGTACGCTACTAGAACTCCGAAGCGACGTCTTGTCCCATCATTTTTGGCCGTTACGATGTTGGAATGCCTCTGACTTTTTTTCGTCCCAGAGAAAAGAATGTTTGACTGTCTCCTCTTCTCTGATTTCTTAGACCCTTTGCAGCCTATCCCCACCCCCTTTAGGTTACAGCTTCTTGTTTTCGATGAACTGTTTTCTCTCGTGCTGACTGAGCGGACCACACGCCCGACACGTGTCGTCCTTTCGTTTTTTCGGCAGGAGAAAGTTCCCGGACTCCGCGCATCTCTCTTCCAGGACGTCGCCTCTTCCCGCATCCGTCGCTCGCGGCCTTGCGTTTTGTTTTAACGTCCTTTAAACTCCTCCTCTTTGGTCGGGGAGCCCGCGCCATTCGTTCTGATGAGTCGAGCGGTCCCGCTGATTGTAGAAGGAGCCGGCCCAGCGCTGAGCTAGAGCAACTTCCCCCCGATGAAGAGGCACGAAAGAGTGTGGTTTTATGAGTGCTTTTTTCTGACTTGAGTTCAAGCGACGCCGATTTCTGTTCTCTGAGACCCAGCGTTTCTTTCCCATCCCCTCCTTCTCGATTCTTACGGACTTGTCGTCGGATACTTCTTTTTCCTTTCTCAAAGGAGCCCTCTTCGTGACGGAGATTTTCCCCCGATTCTTTTTGAGGCGCGATAAACTGCTTCGATCTCCCTCACTCCGCGAGCTTCCGTTTCCCCCCCTTCCCGACGCGACAGAAATGTGAGAAGAACCATGGCTTTAACCTTTATCCCGTCTCGACGCTCTTTGCCTTCTTCCCCCCCCCCTTGTTTTTTTGGCGTAAAGAACGACCACCCTGCTCTTCATGCTGAAAACGAGTTTTAAAGGGTTATCTACGGGTAGACCCTCTCCCCATCGTCTTGAGCACCGTTCCTATTCGTGTCTAACGCGAGCTCTTTCGTTTCCCGTCGAGTAGTAGCGATCTCGTCCATTCGACGAAGGCCAACGACTCTGTCTCGAGGAGCCCCTTTTTGTTTCCCCATTATTAATTTAATTCTCCGCTACGAGTCAGACCTTGCGTAGCCCTTTTCTAAGGTCTGCTTTATTTCCATTACCTCTGACTCACGTCGGGCCCTCTTCCTTCCCCCGCTTAGTTTGAGTCTTCCATTACCGCTCACTTTGTAGTAACCGTGTATTCGAAAATGAAGATGCGTTTTGAACCTTGGTTCGCTCTCGAAGCGGAAGTTCCGAGTTCTAGGCTAAGAAGCTAGGACCTGGCGTTTGGAACTAGAGAGATCACTTTTTGAGACGCTTTGCTGTTAGTCCTCCAGTTGGATACGGGCCCTCTCCTGGGGTAACTGTTAGCCGGTATAATAGACGGTAAATTTCCCGTCCGCTTTTTGAGTATCGTAGCCTTTTTGTCCCCATAGGGAGAAGTGGATCCCCCATAGTTATTTTTTAGGTTGTTGTCAAGAAAGCATTCATCCCCCGCCCTGGATAGCTTCCTCCTTTTCCCGCCGTTTCCGAGGACACTTCCGTAAGAGACTTCTTAGCTTTTGCCTCTTTTAAAGGGGAGATCTCTCAACTTTTTCAGTGGAAAGGTCCAGGCCCCCTGCCGTCCGAAGGTATTCTATACCTATCCCTTTATCTCTGAGCAGTTGAGATCTCACGTCTTCCTTCCGATGACTCGACCTACGGAACCCGCTCCTTCATAGAATGTTCCTCCCGACGTTGTTTTCCTTACTCCCGGTTATATCCGCGCCCTTACGCACTAACTCCGAAGGGGATCATAACCTCTTGTCCTTCGTTTCGTCTTTTTTCCCCAAGTCCCTCGGTAACGAATATCGCCCTCGTGACCCCGGTGTAAAAGAACAAGTTAACCGTCGCTCTTGAGCGATCCGCCCTCTTCATACTGTAAATCGGCGTTTACTTTGTTTGCCTATTTACGGAAGAGAGTTTCCTACGGTCCCGGTCCTTGATGACGTGGGTGGCTCCCTGCTCCTATAAACTTTTCTTTCCTCTTTCCTGATCCCCGCTGATGGGCCTCCCCTTTTCCTCCTTTTGGCCCTCGGAGTCCCAAACTCCTACCAACCGCCTCTGCATCATCCCCCCTGAGCATCTTCCTTCCTGGATGAGTCTTTGCTTGCTGAGTAGCGTATTATTCTTTTCTTTCTCCAAGAGTTAGGAAATCGTCGATGTCGTGGCTTTATTTTCTGTCGCCTTTTAATTGCTCCTATTAGGACCCCTTGGTCGGCACCCCTTTTCTATGCGACCTTTTGTGGGCGTCTGGCCGCACAGCGATCGGATTGATCATCGCCCTTTGATCGTCTTTTCTTTTCCTCTCTTTGCCGCGTGAGCATTTCGCGTACAGCCGGAAACCATCCTCCTCCCCCTTTTTTCTTTCAATCGAACATGGATCTTCCTTTCCTCACCTTCCCTCTCTTTCTACAAGACTTTCTTTGCTTCTCCTGAAGTAAGCTCCGCGGCTTTGAATCGAGAGGTTTTCTATCTGACCCAAGTGTTGGGGCTGGGAGTATGCCCGTCATTATCTCCGTATGCTGCCGTTTAGGTGGTGAAATTGTTACTCCTCTTTTGTTTCTGGTGTTATCCTTTTCCTTTCGTACGTGTTTTCAGTGCCCCCCCTCGACGTCCCCCCCGGCTATAAAGGCACGGCAAACTTATTTTTGCTCCCCTTTTTTTCTTACGCTGGTCGGATCTTCCCTAGTCTCCCTTTCGGCTTGCCGATCGAGGTTTGCGATCACCCCCGAAGAAGTGTGGATCTCTTTATGGAGTTCGCTCCTTCAGCCTTCTTCAGCGTGCCCTTTCCACCGTTGTGAGAGTCAAGGAATGTTCCTTTCTTCCCTCCCCTTTCGCACGGTGAGTTTCCTTGACCCGGCGTAGCTTGGGGTTGCTTGAGCGTACATTGGCCGGTCCGATGACGTTGGTAGGCTCATCGTGCCTCACGTCTCCGTGTCTCTTCTGCATTCTCCTACCCAACATAGTCGCGGAGTTTTCAGAGGTTTGGTCTTTTTCGATTCCCCCTTCGAGCTTGATCTTTCAAGAGGCTCGTCTCTTTATCTCAAAGATATAAGGTTCGCTCCCCCCCCCACTCTCGTGGAGCCTGGTAACCGCGTTTCCCCTTGTAAACGGGAGTTTTTTTCACGAAGAGTGGGATAGGGGATGTAATGTCCCCTCTCTTGTGGTCTCAGACTTCCTCTGCGGTACGATTGCCGAGCGGAGCGAGTTCGTTTTGTCGGACTGACTTTTTTTTTGAAGATTTGTTTTTACTCCCCCGGCCCCCCTTTTAGAAGTGTTTTAACTCATCCTATCACATTTGTCACGACGACGGTTCCGTTCCGTTACGAGACTTTTTATCTCTTTTTTTCCTCATTCCCCCGTTGTTGTTGTATCTCTCTCATCTCCTGTGATACTCCCTGACTACCCGGTAGTAGTGAATGTAGGACCCCCCTTCTACCCCCTAGCGTGGCTTTTTCTTTTGATCCAGTGACACCTGCCCCAAGACTTCCTTGGGCAGCAGTCCCCACTTTTCGCTCAGCTCAGGCAGCGAGTTCCCTCCTCTTATAGCTCCTTCCCCCCCCTCGGAAAATTTTTCAACCGTCCCTATCCTTTCCCTGTTTTGGCGAAGTTCCCTTTGAAAAGATCGACCTGTTTGCACCCCTGAGGCGGAAGTAGAGGCTTTTCACGTACCCCCTAAGGCGACCCTTTCTCTCTTTCTCCATCTCCGGTGCGAGCCGGACAGAGTAGAACCTCCTGCGGAGTAATATGGCCTTACTCCCTCCTACAGCTGTCGCCTCCTCGACCTATGTTTGTGTTCAGGAGGCAAGGAGAACTAAGACCTTCTTCCTTTCTTCACGTAGCTCGCCTCCCTTGACCTCGACCTCGGAAGAGCTCGGGGTTCCCCCCCCACAGATCTCAGTCTTCGAATGCGACCAGTGGAGATCGTTGCTTCTTCCCTTGCCCCAACCCTTGTCCCGGATCTCCGGTACTCGGCACTTGCTCGCCACCCGAAAACCGTGCTTTCCAGAACTACCTCATCGCCCCGGTAGAGGAGTCCCGGTTTTCGCTTTTTCCTCGATCGGAATAATAAAGTCTCCCTGTTTCTTTTTTTTTTTGGTTTGGTACAGTCGCCTGCGTAATTCTCCCTTCTTTTGACGGGTAAGGTCTCCTTGCCCCGTTAGTTTTAGTACCTAAAAACCCCTTATCGCTCTCCTCCCCCCTCCCCCAACCTCCCTCGAAAAGTTCTCCCCCTTCCGTTCTCTCTTCCAATTGTTACGGCACGAAGCCCAAGACCACAACAATTTTCCTCGCGTTTTTCCCCGCGCCCGACTTCAAAGGCATTCTCGTACTCCCGGCGCCGTTTAGTTGCAACAGCTGTAACATTCCCCGTTTCAGTCCCTTGACGATTCCGACCCCTGAGTTCCATTCATTCCCCTTCTCTATACGTTTTCCGAAGTACGCGTGACCTCCTCTAACATCTCTTGGGCCCCTGTCTCGGAACGCCAAGAGCACCTATTCTCCACTCTCTGGATGCAGAAGCAAAAACCGTCGCAGAAAAGTCCGACCCTTAGACTGGCGCTAATCACTTCTGCACCACCTCCTGACCCCAGGCGTTTCTCTCGACCTCTGTCTGCCCCTCAAGGAAGAAACGTTCAACCTCCTCCTCCGTGCTGCATAGTACCCCTCTGAGTCCTGCCTTTCCGCGATGCTCTTCGCAGTCTTTCTTTCCACCTGTTGTCGGCGTTCTCGTTCCCACCCGGATAGGAAGGTTTCTCCCCCAGCTCCGGCCGAGCACTTAACTTTATGCCGAATCTGAGCTTCCGAGTTTTCCTCCCCCCCCCCGTTTGAGAAAACGCGAGATTTTATGCACTCCGTTGCCTCTATAGGCCCCGCGGATCCTTAGTCTTCTTTCGAAACCGCCCTCTTCCGTGAATCGATTAGCCGCTCCCGCCCTTGTCCTGATTGCAACCGGCCAACTCTTTTCTTCTTCTGTGACCGAATGACTTTTTCCCCCCCCGATCCTCCCTAAGGCCATAGGGTCGATCGATTCCTCCCGACTTTTCCGTCCATGCCCTTCAATAAAAGAGAGTCCTTTGATTTTCGCAGTACTGGCTTCCGACGTTGCTGCCCCCCCGGTTAGGTCTATAATAGTTCCGTTCGACCGTTCTTGTCTCTTTCCCCCCCGTGCGCTGAGAGGAAGAGTCAGCGTCCTTCCCTTCGGCCCTTTTTGGACTGACAAGTCGTAGCACTGGGAGCGTTTCGGCGAGCGGAACCCCGTGTACGCCGATTCAAACTCCCACCTCGATTGCCTTTTTTTAGTCGAGATTACGGTGTTCGACTCTATCCGTGGCAGTTCTTGTATTTACTGAGTTCGTGGTAACCCACCCCTACCATCAATCCTTTGATTGGCTACAAGTTCCCCCAGATTTGCCCTCCTTTTCCTCCCCCTAACCCGGCCTGGTGAAAAGGGTAGAGCTTTTTCCCCCTCCTAACATTACCCCCTTATTGAATCACACTTTGCGTTCCCTCCCGAAAAGCCTCTATTCCTAAGTGAGATTTAATTTGCCCCTCGTTCAACTCCCTTCTCTCATCTCAGAGGACACTTTCTCTCCCTGCTTAGAAAGAGCGACATCTTCCCTTCTCTTTAGCATTCTCCTACGAGGTATTACCCGTGCGAGTGTCAGTTATTTTTCAGTCACTCTTCTTGGGAATGCGATTCTTTTCTTCCGTTATGTTTTTACAAGGGTGAAACCCTGCTCCAGTTTTCCGATCCGAGCTTGTCGTCCTCTCTTCTCTTCGTCTCAGTGTTAATTCCTAGTCGAGAAGAGATAAAAGATTTTTTCCCTTCGTCGCTTTGACGATCTAGAGGAAGAAGAGGGGAGCTTCACGCTTTCTCGATTTCCCCCCCGCATACTTTCGTTTTCCCAGCTTTACAAGTCTACCCCTTTCCCCTCCCCCCCCCCCCCCCCCCCCCCCCCCCCCTATCAGCCTTGTAGTATCTCTCTGGTGAGTTTTTTTCGGTAGCCAAATAAACGGAGATCCCCTTTCGTCTCAAGTGTTCCCAAATTCTTCCCGTTTATAGAGGTGCCCCGATTAGTTTGTTCGACGCTTCGAGCAGTTGATCCTCTCACACCTAGACCTAGTTTTTCCTTTATGTTCCGTGAGCCTACGCGCCCTCGTCGTTTGCCTCCGCCTCGAGCTCTTCCCCTTAACTCCTGCCGAAGATATCATTTCTGCGATTGAAGACTTTTTCATTGCCGCTGTCCCCCCAAGCTTCGTCTCGGTCGCCTCTAATTCTCCTCGCGAAGGACTTGTCCTGAAGATTCTCTTCAGTGCTCCGATCTTCAATACGGCGATTCCCCCCCCCCCCATCTGAGGACAGCTTTTCTCCCCATCTTACTGCTTTCGTGTATTTTCTCCTACCCCCCGATCCTTAATTCCCGTTTAGCCCCGCACCCCCCTCCCCTTCCCCTCCTCTCGCCTTCGGGACGTTAAAACGTTCTAATTTTCAGCTCCCCCTCCTGCGCGGCCTTCGAAGTTTCCCTTAGAAAAGTACGACTTTCACGACTCGGTAGAGGCGGTTCCCCTGTCCGCTCCGGCCGCAGTCGATCCCAATGTTGCTTGAGTCGCCCCGCCTCTGTCCCTCAAAAGAGGGTGACCTTCCCTTGCCTGTTTTGCCTCACATTTCGTAAGCAGTGAGCCCCTTCCCTTAGTTTGCTGGTCGCTCTTGTTAAAGCCTCTCGGACAGGCCACACTCCTAACGTTTCCCGCCTGCGGGATTGAACCGCCCCGGCTCCCCCGTCTGTGTACGGCTCTTTCGGTTTAGCCCCATTCCCCAAGAGAAGAGCGATTCCTCTCCCCCCTTTTCCTTTTTTGTTGTTTGTAGACCGGATGAGCTTGTAGGTCTTCCTCGAACGAGGGCAAGCTAAAACGAATTTTTCGCCTTTTCTTTCTCCATTCATCGTTTTCTTTTTTTTTTCTGGTGGCCGTTCTATAACGCCCGAGTGATCAATCGACCTTTCCCCTCACTTTTGACGTATAAGCTCTTCTCTCTGATGATCTTTTCTTCGAACTATCTTTCAATCGTAAAAAGGGTAGGTCAGCGTATCATATAGGCACTCAATTTCTGCTCCGATTGCTTCCTTGAACGACTCAAGACTCAAGTATGTATGTGAACTCGTAGACGGGGTGCTGATGGAATGTTCGTCACGTCGCCTTGCCTCCAGCGAGGGACTGAAGACGTCAGCTCGGCGCAGCGGACTGACGAGGCTTCGTTTGCTGGGAGGGAAACTTGAACTTCCTCTCGGGGCGGAGTGATTTGGCGCCATCGCCATAAGTTCCGCTGCGGTCCGAGAGGCGCCCTATTTCGATTGTTCATTCTTTTAGGATTGAGCGAATTTTACGTTTCCCGCATTGCAAGCAACTCTGTTTCCCTCGAGGTAGATTCTGTTAGAACCGAGACAGACGAGCTTTTTTGTTGTCGGAAGACGTTCTCCCCCGCCGCAAGTTTAGCTTCTCGTCCAGTCTTCTTACCTCCAAGGCGGGTCCATTCTCCCCCGCGGCATCTTTTTATAGTGCCCTAATCCCTCCACGGGCCCAACAGTGACACAAACCACCCCACGCGTAGAGGTGTTTCCCCTTCGCTCACTGCTCTCTCCCGGCACGCCAGCTTTTCGTGCAAGGTTCTTCCCGCTAAACTGGGGAAGCATGTTTGCCTGCCCCCCACTTGATCGTAGAGAGCGCCGGGGTCTGACATAAGAAACACTCAGAGATTCCACTAGAGAACCCGATCTACGACGCTTGACCTGCTCTCCTCTCCTAATATAAGAGAGACCCGATCACACCGCTACCAGCTGGGACCAACGTGGAAGATTCTTTCGTCTCTCTTCCGATTTGGAGATTATCCCTCTCTCCCAGAATCGATTCGTCCCAGTCCCTGACACTCCGGCCCCTCCCCACGACTATTTAGCGCGTGTTGGCGACCATATTCGTGAACTGTCTCTGACGCGATATGAGTCGTCGAAACCTGGCTCTATCTCAGGAGATTTCGCGGTCCATACCTTCCTAGATCCGTCTGACTGTCTCACGTCCCCGCATCTCTTTCTTTCCAATCCTGAAAAGCGCATCTCATACCTTCTTTCTATATACCCTTAAGATGGCAGATGAATGGCTCGCTAGTAGCTTTCTTTATGCAGCCTCCTCGTTTTCTATGATCCCCGAGGACCCGGTCACTTTGCCCCTCTGAGCCCTTGAACAGCTCACGGTCGCTATAAGGGGCCCTCCCCTTTGGACTATTCTCCTTTCCACGCTCAGGGGAACTTGTAGTACTGGAGTCCCCTTCGAAGACGTTCCATTCAGTTTCGGTTTGATCGGAGTGGTTTCCCCCATGTTTAGAAGGGTTCTTTTTCCATCTGGATGGAGTGGTGGATTTGTTTCCAAAACTCCCTAAGGGAAGTAACTCACTTCACGTCTTGGCTTCTCTCTTCATTTGAAGTTGCGCCCCCCCTCTCTCACGAGAGTACTCCGATCGGTTGTGTGGTTGTCTCTGTCCCCGTCCCCATTTTGTCCGCTCGCCTTTCCCCTTTTTCAGTCGCCCCCGGGGTGGGTAAGGCCCTGCCGAATTTCTTTTACCTTCATGACCGCTTCGCATTGTTTTTCCTCTCATCTCGTCCCTTTTTATGGACCTACACCCGAGGCGTCCGGCGACTCATGTGGATTGCCATTTTGACTATTTTTCGTGCGCCTTTTATGAGGGGAATGTCCCTGTCACTGTGAAGGTCTCGCTCACCCGCGCCGTAGGTCTCTCGTGTTAAAAAGCGACGTCCGTTCCCTAAGAGCGCATTTTAGTGACCCGGTTAAGTCCCCAACGGACGTATTCGTTCCCTCTATTAAAGAAAACAGGTTATACTTTTCCCTCCTCTTAGGATTCTCCTTTTGTCCCGATCTTTGGCTTATGCCTTCGCGGTCCCCCGCCTTTTTTGTGTTGAGAAAGGCGCCTTTCCTCTTCTTCATCGTTTATGCTTCCCGCCCCCCCGCGCTGTTCACTTGCCCTCAGAACCCTTTGGGCGTCTTTGGAAACGGCCGTCCCCAACGACTGCAGCCCGAGTTACTCTCCCCTCCGGCCGTTCAGGCGCTGTTTGTCTGCTTGCTGAGACGTCTTAAGGCTTCGTTTATTCGCCTTTCTTTTTCGTGAAATCGTAGACGGATCTTCGGGCGTTCGGTCTTTGTGCTCATGCCTTAGCCTGCCGTCGCAAAGGGGTCGGACCCTGCGGTATGCTCACACGTGTGTTTTCTGTTTCTGGTTCACTCGCGAGGAGGGATCACGCGGGATCTGCTTTTTCTTTCTCGTGAAATCGTGTAGAGGCCCCCCGCCTTCTCGTATGACCGTGAACCACCACTCCCGTCTCTTAACGTCTGCAAATAGAATCGGCCTTACCTGTAGGGTGGAACTGCTTCTTCCATTGTTCCCCGCGACACTATCCTCCGTTCTAGATGGGCCGGTGGTTTTCTCGAGGTTAGATCTGCGGTCCCCTGTGTGGGTCTTTTTCGTCTTTTTGTTAGGAAGATTTGTCGCCCCTTCCTGTGTGGCCTGTTGCGATCTTTTTGTTTTTTTCGCCGGGTCTCTTACGTTGTCTCGACCGAAAAGGGCCAGTTTTCCCCTGCACGGAAAGAAGTTCGAAGCCCCCTTTTACGATTTTTAGCTCGCCCAGTTGGTAGCACGGTATTTTTATCATTGTCGTGCGCTCCTTGCAGAAGATATACAGTGCCATTGCTTCTGGTCTCTCCTCCCCGGTATGGGACTATTCCCCGCGGACAAGGAGCGGTAAGGCACTTTGTGTCGTACTATCCCGATAGCCCCAAGGTGCTTCTCGGCGAGCTGTTTTTGAACCCTTAGTGCGTGGACCCCGTCCTTCCTCCGCGCTCTGATCCCCCCCCCGGAAAGCATTTCGCCTTTTTTGCATCAGAAGGCGTCGTCAGGTGTGCGATGGGTTTTTGCTTCAAGAGACGCCTCGAGAGGTTTCCTAGAGCTTCTCCCCCTTTCCCTACTCCCGTCCTATGGTAAGCCAGATTTCCCCTTTTCGATTAGTTGGTCCTGAACAGATTGATGCGTCCCCCTTTTCACAAGTCTTCTTGTAACGTGCTGTTCCCGGTCAAGTTTCTGCGATGGCTTTCCTAATGGTCCCGTCTGGGTATTGTAGTCATCATATCCGTGTAAGACTGTGAAGAGCAGGACTCGCCTTTCCTTTTTTCAGCGACCACTCTGAGCCGTTATTTTTTCTTCCCCGAAGCCCCCTCGCTTTGAAGTGATTTTTACACGAAGATCCTTTTTCCCTCCTATCACAGAGTAAGAGATAAAGTCGAACTCGATCTTTTACTCCTTCCCCTCCCGTTTTTTGTTTTCTTCTCGATACTCGGACTTGTTCTTCTAAAACGTCGCTATGAAAACTAGTCAGTATGTCACACGTCGCCCGCCGTGGCCTTTGTTCGGTGATCCAGACAACATCTGGCCCCTGGCGAAGAAAACCCCCCCCGCCCCCTCGTGCGCCTGAATAGTAGTACAACCGCCTTCTTAAGATGACGTCGTGTTCCTCACCCGTCGCAGGTCATTTTGCACACTGCCCTCGCCTTTTTCAGAAAAGACTGTTTGACCCTTAATTCAACCTCTTCTCCCCTTGGGTTCTTCAAAGTTATGAACTGAGCTCTTGATCTCATCTGGCGGTTCTGGCCGGCGCCGTCTAAAACTCTTGATGAATGTGCAGAGACCCCATTCCCCGCTTTCCTGACACGCATCTCCGCCGGTTGGGAGGCTTTTCCATGATCCCGCTACATTTTGCTTTCAGAGCTTGAGAAGAACGGACTTCACCCCCCTCATGAGTACTGCTCGGTGAAAAACAACTTCGCAGAGACGAATTTGGTTCCTCTCTATTTTCCCGTAAAAAATTGTCGACCCGACGTGGCGGCGTTCGTCCCAATAACCCGCGATTAAGAACTCCTTCTAGACTTTATTCCTTCTTCCCTTTCAAAGGACCCCTATCTGCCACTCTAGGTTTTTTTATAGTAGACTGCGTAAGTTTGAAGTCTTGCCTTTTCCAGTAGCGGAGGGGTTAGACTCCTGCACCCGTCAGAGAGACCTTTTTCACAACCCAAAGCTCCCTCAATTAATATGACCCTTTCGTTCATTATGGCAAAAAAATCCGCCCCTCACACACTTGCCTTTCGTCTCGAACCCTCCTTCCTGCAAAGGAATCTAGCTGACGCGCTGCAGTCCGATTTTGCACTTTTAAGAGACAGTCCCCTCCCCCAGTTTGCCGCGTTAGATTCCATTTGCATCGACTTGAGTGACGTTAATGCCTTACGTCTCTACTCCACAGAGTTTTTCCCGGCCTCCTAGATCAAGAGAGCGCCACTCCTCCCGCTCGTTTAGATCAACCCTGTCGCTTTACAGGAACCCTTTTTTTTCCCTTCTTCGCTTCATTCCCCCCCCTTCCCCCTACTGGCTCACGGACGCTTTTGCTCAAATACCCAGACAGTACTCCTCTCACTTCCCCTGTCGAGCCGAGCATCCCCCTCTCCCCCCCCATGTCCTTCCGATTTACTATGTTCGTAGTGATCCGCTTCTTTCCACGTATCTCCTGGTTCCCCAAAGTGTCTGCACCTTGTTGCTCCCCCATGAGAGCTCTTTCATCCCATGCAGACCCCCCTTTGTCTTCTCGTCTCCGTTCTCACACACCCAAATAGGCCCTCTCAGGAGCTCCCCCTACGATAGGCCCCCGCCGATCATCCGCGGATTTTCTTAAAGCTATTTTTCTTGATACACGATTTCCTTGTTTCTTTGATGAAACCGGGACGATTGGCTTCTTCTTTCCCTCCTGCGGCTTTTTTTGACGCAACTCCCTCAACAAGAGTGTTCATAGTGACACCCCCCCGTTAGCAAGGCATTCCCTTCAGTCCCCGCGAGTCATACCCTTCTTCTCCTCTCCCCGGAGTCTCCTTCCTCCTTCTGTTAGTTAATTGGAAGAGAGGCTCTGTAGTCCAACTTCCTCTTGTTTCCTGATCGTTTCAGCCTTCTTCCGGGCATCCGATTCGTCAATGAAGAAGAGTTGGGTCTCGCTCCACCTGTGACCTTTTCCAAGTAACACCCTCGACTCGATCTGGCGGGTAGTGAGAGTCGCTCGCCTTTGTAACTCCTTAAGAGAGAATTCCTTTGATTTGAGTCGTACTTCTTTCCTTTTTGTACCACCTAACGCTCGATGTTGTCTACCGGCTCCCGACCGTTAAAAGTCCCGAACTACGGGTAGAGGGGGAGGGGACCCCGCCCCCTTCCACATGTCCGAGGGGACCCAATTTAGCCTACCAGACAAGACATCTAAGTGTTATTTTTTGTTTTGTTTTTTTTGTTGTATTTTTTTTTTTTCATTTTTTTTTTTTTTTTTTTTTTTTTTTTTTTTTTTTTTTTGTTTTGTTTTTTTTTTTTTTTTTTTTTCTTTTTTTTTTTTTTTTTTTTTTTGTTTTTTTTTTTTTTTTTTTTTTTTTTGTTTTTTCCACCCTCCCTGGTCCGTCGCCGCTACCTCGCGATTTTTGCCGATGCTTCGAGGACAAAGTTAGTCTCATTTCCCTCTCGCGGTTCTAAAGTGCTCCGTTCAGGCTTTACTTCCCCCATTTATGGAAGTCCTACTCTTTTTTCGTCATTTCTGCCGGCTAAAGCACTACGTGAGACAATCTTCTACGATCATTCTCTCTTCAGGAATCCTGTTTGAAGAGGATGTAGCTCCCTCTATCCAATGGGGCTGGAAATATTTTTCTCGACTATCTTTTTTAGAGAGATGCCAGAAGAGAGTTTCTCAGCCCCCCTGCTTCTTTCAGCGCAGCAAGGTGAACCCTGACTTCTCCGATTTCGCCCGTTTAAACTTTTAAAATACTCCCTGAGATTTTTTTTACTAGCCTGGGTTGCCTGTCCTCTCCCCTTAGCTATCCCTCTTCGAGAGCCACGTTCTTTAGCATTCTTTCCCCTTTTTCGGTGTTTTTGCGCTCGCCCTTTCTTTTCGAGCGTTAGACCACCCCCCCCTATCTTGTTCCCTTTTCTTGGAAGTTCCCCAGCCCTACCTCTTCTTTCCTCTCAGCGGGCCCTCCTTCGATCTCTCCTCTACTGCCGTAAGATATATTCGTAGTCCTACGTCTTGAAGAAGAAAACCACTCTTTTGTTGTTCCCCCCGGACGCTCTCCTCCCACCGAGTTGGTAGTTTGCCTCTGCTCTGCCCCCTTGAGCTTCGCGATCCCCCCCTTTGATACTGAGACCTCTCGCCCTTCAGCTTCACCTAGTGACGGCTTCGCTCTTTGAAGACGCTTTTCCCCCCGCTTGCAGTTAGTCGTTCATCCCTGCCCCTTTTTTTCGACTACGGCCGGTTGAGTTCCCTCCTTCGACGTTCTTCGCTCTCTTCCAGGTTTGCCTTGTACCATCACACCCTAGACTCCGTGTGTCCCCTCACAGAGGTCGTGGCCTTCTTCCTCCTCTCCTTAAGAAATCTCCCAACTGTGCTTGCTGCTCCCTCGTCCGCGCCTAAACCGGTGGTGTTCGTAGGACTTCGCCTTTTTTCCTCGCGAAATGCAGTGTCCCACCTTTTCGTTGGTCGTTTTTGCGGTCGCTCTTTCCACTTTTATTAATGTTTAAAACATGCCACCCTCCACCCTTCCCTAATGAGGGGTCACTCCCCCCCCTTCTCCCACGTGTGTGGTTTTATGGCTTCTGTCCTAAGTAGATATATATGTTCCTCTCCCCTTTTTTTTCTAGAGATATTTTTGTGGGTCTCAGCCGAAGAGCCAGTCCCCCACTGTGGTCACCGGATTGGCTCCAGAAGGTGCTTAGGTTCCTTCCCCTCGAAGGTTCTTCACAAGAGAAGACTTTTTGGGTGCCCCGGTCTCAGCCTCCTGCTTTCGGATTCGACGAGGAATAGTCACCTGTCCCCTTTTACCAGATTCTGTTCTGCAGAACCTGTCTCTCTTCTTTGTGTTGACACGAGTCTTTTACCCTCATGGCTTCGGTACGTGTCTTTGCTGCAGTCTCTGCGTCCGACCCGGATCAAGCGCTTCTTTTGTCTCTTCGTTTTACTAGTCGACGTCCTTCATTGCGGTCTAAATACTTACCTTCAGTCCTTCTTGCTTTCGTCCCGCTGCTCCCCAGTCCGCTGAGGTTCTCTGCGGGACCTAATGCCAGCTCGCCTTCTGTGATTCTTCCTTCGATCCCCTGCAAGACACCGGGTGTTCCTGCTAGCTCGCCCTAGTCGCCGCTCCTTTATTTTGGTTTTTGCTTTTTTCCGACTTCCCTTCCCCTCTCCCCTTCGACTTTCGTCGTCGATAGCTCGAGTGGTCATTTTACGTTCATCGATTATTTTTTTCTATTTCTCCCCCTTCCATCGGTCCCCAAACGCTTCTTGGGCCTTCCTTTTCCCTTAATAGTTTAATTTAATTGATCTGATCCTTCCTGTCGTTTTTTTGGACATTTTTTAGTTCAGAAATTGGTAAATAATAGCCCTCCCAAGCAGTTTCTCGTACGGTTTTCTTTCTTCCCCTGCTATATTCGATTCAGCGCCCAATCTTCTGAGATTAAACGTTGTTTTTTGCGTTGTTGACGTCTTTGTGAGACTTGGAAGGATGATGTTTTGTATGAACTTTCTCTCGGGAGCTTCTCACTGATTTGTCTTCCTCTTATAGCCAAGTCCAGTTTTCCCCCGTCAAGCACTCCCCTACGGAGGGCTAGACATTCCTTCGAATCTTTCCCCCTGACCAGCGAGATTTTATGAACTTTCACGGTCTTCTTATAGACTTACGATGTGGATTGATTTCCCATACCTTTGCTGCCGAACTTAGGACGGTCAAGACAGCTTTGTCCTTCAATCATGACACTCTCCCTGGAGCACCTTTATAATTCTTCTTGCCACTCAAGTTTTGCGATTCCCCTTTGTCTCTATAGCGTGCACTACTTCGTTTTCTGGCGAGGCTTGGGGTTCCCCCCCTGGATTCTTTAATTTCTCCCTTTAGCTCACGGTCGAGTTAAGCTGTGATGTTGCGTGGGTCCTTTTCTCTCTTTGCAAGGTTTTCGGGGAATGTAGTCTTGGACGAGCCCGTGTTCGTGGCGGATATTCTCTTGTCAACGAGTGGCTTTTTTGGCGCAACCATCAGGGATGCGTGTTGTTTTTTTGACCAAGAAGACAGGACAACCGTCCCTTTATCCGACTACTTTCCAGACCGTTTCGTTTCTAGCAAGCAGCTTTTCCCGAGATCGGGCGTGTGTTTGTTTTGAGGAAAGGTCGTTCGCAGACCCCGTATTTTCTCAGTTCCCTCAGTTTTAACTCCTAGAGGCCTTCCTATATTATCCTTTCCTGCTTCGTCCGCCGTTTTCGCTATGAGACTTTCTTGGAGTCCGATCACCGAGGCGGAACGTCTCATCCCAAGGGGTTCCCGGCAAGATTTATTTTTTTACGCTGCTATTCCTTTTCATTTGACTTTCACTTCGAAGGGCCCCGCCCTATACAAGTCCTTCAGTTTCTCAGTTTTCAAATCCTCCCACGTCGCTTTCCTTTGATCGTGACCGGTTTTTCATCCCCTCCAAGGAAGTTCTAGTCTGCTCTCAATGAACGACCTGATATATCATCCCTTCTCCAGGGCTTCAAGCGTTGCTCTCGCGTCGAGTTTTTTCTTCTCCAGGTTTAGCCTGTTCTCCAGTGGGTTTTCTTCCACGAAGAAGAGTCCTTCTCATCGGGGCCCTTGCCGCTCTTGGTCTTACCCTGACCCTATAAGTTCCAGTCTTGAAATCCCCTCCCCCCCCTCTATTCTATGGACGTCTTCCTCTCCTCGGGAAGTTTCCTTTATATGGGTTCTCCCTTCTGCTTTCCCGTTGGCTTATACGTTCTGCTCCCCGCGTTCCACTCGTCTATTATTCCCGGCCTGTATGTTTCCCCGGCGTTTTTTTCATGTG
>Ga0179591_1270546_pt1 | contig 19598 bp, 22 predicted proteins | sample CZOMad2_1_08_16f_FD_182891 | JGI IMG/M metagenome (GOLD analysis project Ga0179591, IMG submission 182891) | Vadose zone soil fungal communities from Angelo Coast Range Reserve, California, USA - CZOMad2_1_08_16fungal (PacBio error correction) | ecosystem: Environmental > Terrestrial > Soil >... | reverse complement strand
GTGTTGTCTTTGGGCGTCCTGAATGTCTTCCTTTTCCCCCCCTTCATGGTTCTTTTTCTTATGGTTTTTCACCCACGGTCCACCCCTCCCCCCGTCTTTTCTGGTACCCCCCCTTTCTTTTGTTTTTTTGGCTGATTAAAAGGCTCAGGTCTGTAGTTGTTCGTGCTGTATTTTCCACCTTTTTTTTTCTTTTACTCCCCCTCGGTCGGCAAAGGATGATAATTTCCCCCTTTGAAACGTGTCACTGGTGTGACGTTTTTTTTTTTTTTTACGGGCTTGCGTTGGCGACTTTTTTTTCTCCAAGTCTTGTCTCCGTCGCACGTTTCCTTAGCCCTTTTCTTCTGACCCCTTGCTGGGTTTTCTGGACCCCCCAACTCCGTGCCAGTTGATTTCTGCTTTTGGCATCTTGGCTGTCCCAGTTCGGTGTTCCAAATCCACCAGCATTTCTTTTTTGTTTTTGGGATTACGTGGAGAGATCTTTCCTTTTCTTTTATATCATGAAGGCCTTCTTTCCCTTGGAGCCCGAACAACTTTTTGTAGAGATTTTTTCCACCTTGTAAACTTTAATTAAGTTTAGAAAAATATACCCCTCGTGTTGCCCCTAGGCGTCCTTCATGAACTTTTTCTTTTTTTTTTTGGCTTGAGGAGATGTTTCTATGCCCCCCTTATGAAGCTACTCTGGTCCTCAATCTCCCTACAGCCCTGGTTTTTTTCTTGTATTAGTCAGCCCCCCCAAATTTCAAACAATGTTTTTGGCGCGCTTTGACTTGAATTTGGTTGTTTTTATCGGTCGTGTTGGCTTGGGCCATTTTATTTTCTTAGCACACCCCCAAATCGGCTTGTTCGTTGTTTTTTCAGTCAGTTCGTATTATTTTTCTGTTTTTTTTTGCCTCTTCGTAGTCCCATTGATTTTATTCGTGAACCTGACACTTTATTAAAAAAGTTATCCGTTATGTTTTTTGGTATGTTACCCGCGAAGGATTTGAGTTTTTTTTTTTTTTTTTTTTTACTTTCGAGCCAGCCTTCGGGGTCCCTGTGTCCCATTTCCTTTCTGGCCCTTTGCCACTTGGTCTGTGTTTTTTTTACCCCCTCCCCCGGTTTTTTTTTTTTTCGCGGTAACGAAGTTTTTAGTTTCTCGCTCGTGACTCTGTTTTTTTTTTTTTTTTTTCTACTTTATTTTTTCCCACCAGAAGACGCGACGATTAGAGACGTGACGACCACATGATGTGTCACACCCATTCACTGCACCTTGTCATCCCCCCTCAGTAAAACTCTATGGCCCCCGTCGGCCCCAGATTTTACGACCTGTTTGTCACCCCAGTTCATAACCCCCATTGGGAAGGGGACGTTGATGCCAAGTAATTCGTGTTCTACCCAATTGTGTTTTTTTTTTGATTCTCACTCGGGGACGTATGCCATTTCGGTGGCCAAAAGGTCTTTTTAGTACTTAGGATTTTTTTTTTGCACACCCCTCCCTGTTTACCCCCTTCGGAACGCCCCTCCCCCACTGGGGGTTGTGGTTTTCTGACCATTCCTTTTTCCCCTTGTATGTCCCCCGGCCTTCTGAACCTCCCCCCCGTTTGGTATATGTTGTTTTTTTGTATTTTTTGTTCCAGTTTCAGTCTTTTTTTGATTGTCTATGATTTCTTTTACATTGACTTTTTTTTTTCTTGTTTCGTTTTTTTTTGTGGTTTTTTTTTTTTTTTTGATATGTGGTCTTTGGCAGCTTGTCGATCAAACCCCTGAAGTCAAAGGTTCGCTGGGTGGTGCTTTTTTTGTATTAGGTATTCCACGTGAAGTTCAACTTTGACTAAATGCTCTTTATTCCAGGTTGGATGGCAAGTTGACCCACCCAATGTAATCCTTTTTCATTACATTACGGACTCTCAACTTAGACGTTTCGTAATAGGACCCCCCCCCTGGGGGGCTTTTTCCCTTTGCGTATTGTCTCTCAGGTTTGTCAGGGGCTTGTGAAGGACCCCCTTTCCATCGGTGGGTGTTTCAGTCCTTACCCTGAGCGAAGAACACCTTCCTTCCGCTCTCGTGATCAACCTCAGTTTCACGGTACGTCACCATTTTGTTTCTTCATGATGGGTTTTGGTCTCTTTCCGGTCGTTTATTTTTGTCTCTTTTATGCCGTTTTGGTGACAACGCAACCCCCCCCTGAGATCTTTATGGGCTCCTGTTGTTGGCCCTCAGTTTCAGACGTGAGGTTGAAAGTTGAGGGTATCCTTTAGAATGTTTTTTTGGTGCGTTTTTTGTGATGGATTTTTTTTCGTTGACACGGTTTTTGCAATTTTAACCGATGTCAAATACTCTTTTTCCGCACCCCCCCCCTTCCGTAGGCTGTCAGGGCCAACCACCTTTTTTTTCAACTCCTAGTCCTATTTGATTTCCCCCTTCTGTGAACCACCCATAGATCGTTCTTCTTGGACATTAATCTGTCTAATCATGCCCTCCCCTCCGGTTCTTCTGGCAACGACGACCGTTTTTTAGACCTTAGGTTTCCCCTTTTCCAGGAACACCCCAACAAAAATCACCTCCGAATGGAGTCCCTGAAGAAATTAGAGGCCCAATTCATTCAGGTTTCTACTCCCCGTGAGTTTTCCTCCTCCGTGGGTTACCCCCTCTCCCCCTGGCCCAACCAATTCCCCCCTGCACAACGACCTCTCCTTTTTTTCTTTGTCCATAGTAAAAACTTCCCCCCCAGAGAGTCTTTTTTTCCCTCTGATCCCAACCTTTAAATGTTTTTCACAGGAAACCCCGAGTTCGTTTTTTCGTGATTTCTTTTTTGAATTTTCTTTACCAATTTTTCCGGGTAAGTTTTCAGCTAGTTTCCCCTGATTTTTTCTTCTCCGTGTCCTCTTCTTCAGCTTGGAGAGAGGCGGTTTTTGTCCCACCTGGCACCGCCACGTTTCGGATTACTTTTTCTTATTGAAAACCCACACGTCGATTCACTTTAATTGGATCTCTTTTTTCGGCCATTGAGCTGAGATTCTCCCGCCCCCGCCATCCTTCCCACGCATGGTTGATAGTGATTTTACTAAGTCCCCCCTCCCTCCTGGTGGGTCTGTTTGCCCTTTCCTAAAGATTCATTCTTGTGTGTTGAACTAATCTATTTCCCCCTCCGCGTTGGTTTTTTTTTTTTTTCTAACACCCCCCTTCCCCCCTCTCCTCCGTTTCTTTCTTCTGATTTTAAAGTGTGTTCTTTCCTTTTAGGATGTGGCACATCGTTACATTCCTTTCCATCCGCCTCACCCTTTACTCTGGTGTTTTTCCCCCGTGCATTTTTTTCCTTCTTTGAGAATTTTTTCATTATATTCCAAATTTTCTCATCCATCATCATTGTAGTGGACTTCTCCACGATGTCTCAGGTACACTATTTTGTTTTGCTCCTTCTGTTTTTTCGGAGCTTAAAGATCTAGTCTCTTTACACTAGGTCGGTTTTTTAATTTTAGTCCTTCTTCTCCAAATAAACTGTTTTAATTTCCCCTTTTTTTGTTACTAGGACTTGGGTTTAGTCCGTTTCCCTCTTCGCTTCGTCCTTTTCCCTAAGTGGAACCCAGATTCGGGTGACATTCCTTTATCTATTCCTTCCTCAGTTGTTTTTTTCCATATCTATAATTACCAGATCGGTTTTGATTCACATTCGTAAACTTGGGTGGTTGCCCTCGGGCTGATGTTCTAGTCCCCTTCCCCCTTCCAAACCAACCACTTTTTTTTTTACTAGTTTCACCTTAAAACATTCTTCCGTTTTATTTCTGCACCCCCCCTTCAGGACGAACTTTGAGCTTTAACATTCCACTCAGTTTTTTTGCTTGTGCTGGGAGCCCCTCGAGGCCCCGATTGTATGCCCCTTTTGATACCTGTTCGCTTCCGACTTTTTTTTTTTCCCATCGTCATTTCTACCACTTTTCAATTAGACTTTTTTTTCCTCCAGTGTTTCAGGGATTGACACAGAGACCGGTTAGACCTGTTTTCCACCGGGTCTTTTCCCGTGACCCTATGGGCCCCCCTTCGACACTTTTAATCGTCCCACTCTGCTGGAGTGTTTTATCGTTTTGTTTTTTACCTGCCGGTTGGGACGGAGAGTCCTTTTTCTTTCCTCTTTTCCCACTCATTTCCTCAGGTTCTGGCCTTCCCCACTGACCCGGCCAGTGATTTCCCCTGTGATTTCTTTCATTTTTTTCACTCTTTTTCCCCCTTGCTGTTTTGTCCTTAGGTTTGAGTTTTCTACTTTGTTCGCTCGGGGGAGGTGTGTTTTTTTTTTTTGTGAGTTCCTTCAAGATTTTCTCGTTTTTTTTTCCTCCCTTCACATTCCCAAAGACATCAAGGCTTGATTTTTTTTTCCCACCTCCGCTTTTCACGAGTCTAGTACAAGTGGATCCGATTCGCTTGAAACCCCCACCGTTGTTGACTCTTTACCCACCACTTTGACTTTTTTACCATTCCCGCCTTTTTCCCCCACCCCTTCCCGCCCGCGTGAGTAAGGTTGACCACCCCCCCCAGTCCACGGTCATTGCATTTTTTTTTTTCCGTTTTTTTTTTTTTTTCTCTGCTATTTTGCAGGTTTCTTTTTTTTCCTCAGGGACCCGTCTTGAATATGATTGAAAAAAGTCGGGTACAACCTCTTCTGTTTTTTTTTGACGTCTGTCCTTTTTCATCCTGGCACTTTTCTTGGTCCGTCTGGTTTTGGAGGGCCACGCGTTCTTGGCGCTCCCCGACGGGGATAGTGCTTGTCCAGATTCCTTTTCCCCCCTCCTATCGCGGTTCCAATATTTTCTTGAATTTGGAGATATCGTCTTCTTTGACGCACCCGACGATCTGTTTGCTCGATTTCTTTCCCAGTTTCCTTCTGACGACGTTGTTTTTCCCGGTGACTTTCCCGACCCTCCAATTCGACAATTACTTAACCCTACCTTATTTTCATAATCCGGCAATGCTTGCTTTAGTCTTTCACTACCCAAACACGAGATCAACCCCCCCGGACAAACTCGGTACCAGCCCTTTTTTTCCCCCCAGTTCTTGACTCACCTCTTTTGCATCCTCTTGATGGCAACTGCTGCAGGCTTTTTTATGTTTGACCCCCTGCCTCCCCCCCCAGCGTTTGTCCTGTTTTAAATTCACCTCCCCCCCTCCCCCCCATAGCTTCCAAAACAACTTTTTTTCATTTAACTCTAGTGTGGTTTCTTCTAAATTGAACCTTTTTTGTTTAGCACCCTTTTTTTCCGCACCATACAGGCTACTTGATTATATCGTTCCGAGAAATGTCAACTATCCCCCCCCCCCCCACACCACTCTCTTGCTTTTTGTTTTTTGGGGAGTGTTGCTATTTTCTTCACCTTCACGCCATCCCCCGATTGGTGGCTCTTTCGTAATTCGAAATGACCGATCTTTTCCGTTTCCCTAGAGTTTCCCCCCCCCCTCCCCCCCCCCCCCTTCCCTTTTTTTCCCTTTTCGAGGTGCCTGGCCTTTTGCAAATTGTTCTGTACATGTTCGGTGTTGCACCCCGTCTGACCCCTTTTTTTTTATCTTTTGAGCAAAACAGTAAATTTCTTATCCCGACGAGATCAAGTCGACCCGTTGTCGGAGTCCCCCATGCCCCTTGTTTTCTCCAGGGCCTCTCTCCCCATGGCCTTCCATTCCTTCAACTGTCAGGTTTCATGCACACATCCACACAAATGGTTACAATTTTCCCCCCCCCCTTAGTTTTACACCTGGCCGACTTTGTGACGTCTTTCTTCTGTTGTTTTATCCTTCTGCTCGAGTGTTTCCCCTCCCTTTACTCAGTTTCCAACCCACCTTAATTTGTCCGTGTTGTCAAGCGTGGTCCCTTGACCCCCGACCCCCTTTTTTTTTTTGATTTTTCAAAACCACAGCCCCGTTTCTGCCCTCGCCGGGAATTTGAAAAGATTCAGTATTGGACCTTCATGCACGGCGGCCCAAATTAACCCCCACCAGCCCTTTGCCCTTCTTTTTTTCCACCACCCCTTACCGATCCCCCCTGGTGTTTTACCCCCCCCATTTCCCCATTGAAGGTGCAACCCTCCCTGAATAATGGTCCGAATTTGTTCGGGTTGTCCCCTTGCCACCCTACACATTACGAATTCCCCCACCCAACCCTTAAGATTTGGGGTTAAGATACCTCCGTTTAAAAGACACCACTCGCCCCCGGCTTACTTCCGTTTTTCTCGTTATCCACTTTTCTGCATACATTTTTCCCCCCCATTGCTTTTGTCGATTCGGGGAGCCGTCTCCCCGACCAGAAGTTTTCCCTACAACTTTGATCCCTGAATTTTTTTTTCCAGTTTTGGTTCTGCCCGCTTGCCCCCCCAAGCTTGATTATTTGGAGAACCCAGGATAAGGTCCCCCGTGTTTTATCGCGCCCAAGGTTTCTGATTTCCTTTTTTTTTTCACTCACTTCGTCCTTCTCTCTCCCAGTGCCCTTCCCCCCCTGCTGTTTTTTTTTTTTTCTTTATTTTTTTACCGGCCCCCAGAAGTGTCCTGAAGGGCTTTGTCACCCTCCCCCCTACTTCTTCGTTTTGTTGCCCCAAGTGATTCCCCCATGGGGGTCTGGACTGGATTCTGACGCTTGTCCTTTTCTAGTAGCAAGTCCTTCCGGCCCCCTTTGTACTCCCCCCCTCCATCTGTCCCACTGGGTTCCCCCCAGCCACTGTACTTTTGTTGCCTTGATCAGCCTTTTTGCGCCCCCTTTTGTTCGTTGACCTTTCGTTTTTTCCAACTCCCAGGAGAAACCACAACCCAAACCGCGTTGGACCGACCCCAACCCCCGACCCGGTTACCCCCTGCCCCCATCTTTTTTCCCTTTGCAGCCTCATGTTTTTTTTTGTATCATTTTTTTTTTGCACTGTCCGTTTTTCACCATAACCCTTCAACAAAAGCCCCGGTACACCCCCCCACGTTCACCTTTTTCGCTGTCAACCTTCCTGCCCCCCCCCCCGTAGTCCCTAGACCCCAGGCTCCACCAGCACCAACGGTTACTTCTTGACTCTTTTTTTTCCCCCCCTCAGGAGGTTTGTCCATCCCTATCTCTTGTTTTCAACGTTTAAGAGTTTTCACCCACGCCATGAGCATCTAACACACCCCCCCCCCCCATGAGGGTTTGCAAACCTTCGGCTGCTCCCCTTTTTGATTTTTCAAGAGCGTTTTTTTCTGTGCGCCACGTTCCCCCCTCCTTAACCAACTCCAACTGTTCGCATAGCCGAACCCAACATCAGTATCATCAGCACCCCCCCCCTAAACATTGTTGTGATTTTCCCCCCGTCACTCTCCATCACTCCCCCTGTTCTCCTTAGACTAGCACCGACCCAAGCCCGAACGATGGACTGTTCTGAGTTCCCGTTCTTTTCCCCACCACTCCCACCTTTTGATCTGTTACCCAGCTTATTCCGTGTTTTTCCAGTTCCCCCATTTTCGTTTACTCCATAAAGTTCCACTCCGGCCCCCTGACGGCCCTTGTATTCCGCTTTTATCCAAGACTTTTCTTTCTGGTGCGATGTAAACACCCCGTTCCCCCCCCCATGTTTTTTGGACAGGATTTCCTTTTTTTCTGCAACCCCCACCACTCGGTAGTGGAAATCGTCAGCATCTTTTTTTTTTGGTTGAAAGGTTTTTTTTTGCAACTGATTCGGCGAAGTCTCGCGGTGTTCCCCCAGCGGACGCGTCGGTCTTTGCCCCCCTTTCCTCTGGCCGTCGAAAACCGACCCCCCTTTTTTTTTTCCCCGTTGTTTTGGGTTTTGTGTTTTCTTTTTTATTTTTTCTTTTTTTTGTTGTTTGCGTTTTTTTTTGTGTGTGTTTTGTTTGTTGGGTAAATGTTCCCTTCGTTATTCCTTACAGTGCCCCTCCTTCTGGAATCCCCCCCCTGTGTTTTTTTTTTGTTTTTTTTTATAGACCGGGACCGCCTTTGGATAGAAGAATTGTACTCCCAGATTTAAAATTAGAGACTACCCTGTGGGCTTTCCCAAAGCCGTTTGAATTTCCGAATTCACCTATAGACTACCCCTGATTCTCCTGGACTCGTTTCTTTCCACTTCCCCCCGTTTTGCAAGGATTCCTATAGCAGGTTTCTTTCGTGGACTGTGACCCCCATTTTGTGTCCCTCTCTCCTTCCCCGTCCCTTCCCCCTTTCAAAGAGTACTTCCGGGGTTTTTTTTTGATTACTGGGCATTTTCTTTTTTGCTGACCATGGCCCCCCCTGTCGAAGTCGCACCTTTTTTCGCTGATGGAAGGAGACAAAAACACCAAACCCCCACCCCGCTCCTCCGACGTACCAACCCCCATCCACTACACACTCCTCCACACCAAACCACCCCCACCCCCCATAGCCACCCCCACAAACCCGACACCAACCACCACATCCCTCTACACACCCCACCACCATCAAGCGCCAAAAACCAAATAAAACCACCCACCCAACCACAACACCACCCGACACCCCGCCCACACCCAAGCCGACACACCCCCCCACCCCCCCCGAACCATACCGCCACTGCCAACTCCCCCTCTCCCAATTCTAACCTCCCTCCTCCCCCCCCCCCCACCCCCACAACCCCACCCACCCTCCCCCCCCGCCCCCCCCCCCCACCAAACAATTTTTTCTTTCGTGTTACAATCCACCTCCTTTTCTTAGCAGAACCAGCATCCGATGGTCAATGACAACCTAATCCCCTTTTGGGCATCTTCTGATCGCCCTGGTCCTTAATATTCCCCCCCAGGTCTATGTCTTTTACCGCCCCCCCACCCTTTTTTTTCCAGGTTATTACGCATAGACCTTAGTGGCTGAACCCCGCCCCCCGGTTTTTCCGGCCAATCCCCGTCTTAATCTGTAGGTTTTTTGATTTTAACCAACCCTCCCGCTTTAACTTCCCAGCAAATCCGCTGAACCCCCCCTTTCATGTTTCTGTTCTTTTTTTCCTTTTCAAACGCCTTTTTCCCCATTTACCCCATGTGGACGTCTTTTTCTTCCCTTTGCTTGTGTTGTCTTGGTCGCCTTCTCAGTGTGCGGTTTTCAAATGTCCCATGGTGTCCTTCCCCCAAAAGACCTTTTTTGGAGGTCCCCCACTTTCTTCCTTTTTATTTTAATAATCCCTTTTGTTTGTTTGATGTCGATACTTTTGCCTCTGACTTTTCCCTTCGTTTGTTTTGTTTCCTAAAGATATGACCCCCCTTTTGCCTCCATAGAAAACCTGTCCTTAACTGTCGCCCTGGACGACCTCCCAGCGACAACATTGATCCTACCCTTAGGGCATTTTACGCCCCCTGACCCCACCCCCCTTCTTTCCAGTCCCTCCCTAAACCTTGATTTAAGTGATTTTTCTCTTTCCCAAATCTGGTTTGAGTTAGACCCCCCCCCCCCCACAACCCCCTAAAGAACAAAACTTTTGTCACGCCATGGTCCCTTGGTAGGACCCCCCTTGTTGGGCAGACAGAGCCCCCCTTCCCCCTCCCAATAAACTTGCAGTAGTGCATGGGGCTGTGACGGTGGTTTAACCTTTAAGCCTAAGATGTCAGTGGAAAGGCATGAGGATATCTCTGTCCCTTTTATTCTCCTGTGTTTTTTCTTTTTTTTTGGTTTTTGAAGGTGAAATAGTCCTGATTTTTTTCCGGGATCAGTTGGTAATATTTGTACTCCCTATGTTCATTGACGACCTTGATGACCCCTAGCTGGGAGCTTTTAGACTTTTTTTATTTCCCCGAGTTGTCAACCCCCCACTTCCCTTTTCTATTAATTCCCAGCGCCTTCTGCGTGGAAGTTTTCTCAAATCGTTCTGTAGGCTCTTATTTCCCAAAACCACCTGTTTCAACCCCCCGACTTGGCCTTTTTTCGTGGCGAACATTCTGACCTCCTTCATTTCGATGCATGCCTGCCCCTTTTACGCACCTTTTTTCTGCTTGTGATCATTGATGATTCTGGCCCCCCCAGTTCCCCTTCTTTAAGCCCACGTTATTGCGCACAGCGAGTTTTTTTTCCCAACCCTCCTTTGGCCGCACCCCAATTAGTTTCCCGATCAGTTCACCCCCCCAGAATGAATTTCCCGACTTTAGCCACGTACTTGATTCCCTGATTTTTTTTTTTTTTTTTTTTTTTTTTTTTTTTTTGTTTTTTTTTTCTTTTTTTTTTGGTAAACCTTCCCTCTATTTCTCAGCCGTCGAAGGTTATTTGGGATGCCGATGCTCCTTTTTTGGATATTTTCTTTTTTCTTCTGTCACCCCAATCCCCAGGCACCGACTAGGACCAGTAAACAACACCCCGAAAAACTGGGTTCCTCTCCGCTTGTTTTTGACAAACCAGGCCCTCATGGTTTAAAAACGAACCATGTTGAGGGTTTGAACTGTTTTTTCCCCGCAACCCTTTTTTATTTCACCCTGTTGCACCCACCAATCTTTTCCCTTTGTCCCTTCTACGTTTTTAAATTTTTTTTAAACGTTTCCGGCGACGTCATTTTCCAGGACTAAATCTCTTTGGAGACTTATCCACCTTGGGCTTTTCCGTGTTTTTTTTTTTTTTTTAGATTTCTGACGTATTTGCGGTTTCTTTTATGAATTTTTTTATTATTTTTTTTCGTCCCTCTGCCCACCCTAATGCGACCCTATCCTTTTATTATTGTCCCATAACCTTTTTTACCTTGGTTATTCGTCACGGGATGGTCTTCTCGGTTGATCCCAACTTTTCTTTTCGGCTTCTATGTACAGTTCTAATCAACTGGATTTTATTACGGTCCAAAAATCTTTTTGCACTCACAAACAGTGGTTTGCCCCTGCCTTGGTTTGTTGCTCTTTTAAGGTCGTTGGTCTTTTCCTGAGCACCAGCGTCTCAAGCATCCTTCCACTAGTCTTTAAGCAACCGACGTCTCTATCGTGCAGAGGGTGGATGTCACTCGTTTTCATCTAAGTGCTTTTTTTTTCATTTATCCTCGTAGCACAACTTTTTGAACCTTGTTTTACGTCAGTTTTTGTTCTCTGGATTTTGTTTTTGTTTTATTGTTTGGAAGTTAATTTCCCATATGTTACCCTATGTAGGATCTCTTTGCACAATTTGCCTCTTGGGTAGGGTGTGCCCCCCGTGTGGAGTGGGCTAAACTTTCCTTGGAGTCGTTTTTTCCCCAAAAATGTAGCCCCCCGTCCCCATGGGGAGACCGGATTTCTCAATGCATTTCATTTTGGTTTTTCGTCCTCATAGGACAAGTTGTTGCCTGCGGTTTGCCCCCAGCATAACCTCTTCCTGGATGCCACAGGTACACAGCCTGGCTAGTTGTCAACCGTAACTCCATAGTAAGTTGATTCCCGCTTGCTTTCCGGCCGTTTCTTCTTCCCTAACCCCAACTCAAGGCCCAGGGGGTCTTGAGATGGTTTTATTTATGGCCCTGATTTTTTCTTTTGTGCGAATGAATTTTCCTAATCTCGTACTCATTGATGCCTAGGCCCGGCCATTGGTCGTTAGAGTCCTACTTATTTTAATAGTTTCCCCACAAATCTCTCCATGCCTTTTCTCCGAGACGTAAGCCAAGATTTAGTAGGAGCCTTGGTTCCACTGTTCTTTCTTCGCGGCTTTGCAAGAGTCTTCCCCCCCCTGACCCTTCTTTTTTTCGAGCTTGTCCAACAGTTGGGCGGAGAGTACTTGTTAACCCGGTTTGTGGTTTGATGGCAAGTCGTTTTTGTAGGCCCGTGCCAAAAACTCCACTGAGTTCGTTGCTCGTTCTATACTCATTCCCCTCTCTCCTACTCTCCCTCCCCTCTCCCCCCTCACTTCCTCTTTATCCCCCCCACATCCCCCCACCTCTCCTTCGGTTTCACATCCGCCCTCTCCGCGACCCTCGTCTGTTTGTGCCTGCGCGGTGGGCGCAACTTGGGTTTTTTTTAGTCCAGTCCTGATCGGGCCGTTACTTTTCCTGGAGTAGCACCTTCTGTTTTTTTGTTTGAAAGGGTAGTACCACCCCCCTTTTTCTCCGTTTGTACGGGTTGGTTGAAAGTCACCAATTCTTGTGTGTTCCATGTTCTAGGTTTTTGTCCCTTGCCTATGTCCCCCCCCCTACCTGGACTGTGGGCTTTTGCCCCCTGGCTGGTTTTTAGTTCCCTTCACGAAGGCAAGTCTCTGAGACATGAAATTTTTTTCGGCGGGTACTTCCCAGACAGTCGAGCACTCACCACCAACGGCCGATTCTCCCCTTACAGTCCCTCCTACTTTGTAAGTCCCAGTCAGGCACTTCTTTCCAATTTTTTCCGGTCTGGATTGCATGTTTTTTCCGCAGAGTTGACTCACCCTCCGGAGTTTTTTTCTGTCACAGGGGACCGTGATTTCTTCTTTGGAAAACCCTGGGTCGGGTTTTTTGTTTCTCGAGGGTTTGGGTCTTTTCCCCCCTGGAAAGAGATTGTTGCCTTCCACAAAAAACAAAATTCCAAGTCTCCCAGTCCCCGTGATTTTTTCCCCTTAGGTCTAGAGTTTTGTACACCGTCAGTCATTGGGTACGACTTTTTCCAAGCTTTGAGTGCAAGTGGCTATCCCATAAGTTCCTTTCTAGGTGTTTTTGTCCGTTATCGTTCGCCGTCAACGAGACACCCCCTTTTTCGCGTATTGCAGGGTTGCCGGTTTTCATTTAGACCCTTTTCTGAGGCCCGCAGAAGATCGGTGTCCGCCACCTTTTTTTCACGAGGGTAAGGTTGGTTTTTACTTGCCTTTTTTTTTTTTTTCACACCTGGCGGTTTGTCTTCAGCCCCCCGCCGCCCGTCCTAAGGCAGTAGTCGTGCCGATTTTTTTGCTTGGAGAGCATGGTTTGTTCGCGAGATTTTTTGCCCCACTGGCTGCCCCCAAGCTGGTGGATGAGTTTCGGACTTTTTTTTTTCAGCCAAGGCTCCCCCGGGATGATTCGGGTCGGTCATTGAGGCTGTCTCCGCGGTTCACTCCTTCTCCCCCCCCTCCGTCGGCTCACCATTTCCCCACCATGTCTGATTCGTTTTCCCTTCTTTCCTTTGACACCTGATATTAAAGGGAATTTTTGGTCCTCCGGCCCCTGGCACGGCCCCCCGCCTTGCGTTTGGTCAGGCTTTTTTTTCAAGTATTAGCCCCTTCATTTTTAAATCCCCCGAGGTCTCCCCGTCCCCGTCGTATTTTCAAGACGTTTTTACTTGTTCCTCGTGAAGTTTTGAATTTCCCCCTTCTTGTATTCTTCGGAACACCTCAGTCTTCCCAATCGCATGGCAATCCCTGACCCTCCCATTTCTTTTCGTGTTCACTCTCTATGACACGCCCCTCTGTTCCCTGGCCTGGCTTTTTTTTTTTTGGCTCCTCCCGGCGGGCATTTGGATTGTTTGCGTGTTTATCCTAGGGGTTTTTCCGATTTTTTTCCCCTCGAGGCTACCTTTTTGGTGGCTGTGTTACGCCTTTTTGCTTCGGGTTTTTTTTTTTTCTTTCTGAAACAAGAAAAACTTTTTTAACCCACCCCTCTACCGGCCGATTCGCCTGTAGAGTCTCTCAGCCCGACCTTGCTTTTTTTATGCCGAGCAGAGATAGCGGGTCAGGGTAGTGTTTATGTTTCAGCCCGTCCTGCGTGTGGGCCCTTTTTTGATACGTCGTGAAGGAACAAAGGCTAAACGAAAATCCCTTGGGTCCCGAGTAGTCTATCTTAAAGGTTTGGGCCGTAAATCCACATTCCTTTTTTATGTCCCGTTTTTGCCTTCTTCTGGGACGGTCGCCCTGGTGACTTCGTCATGATCAGCCCTTGTCCTAATTGAATCACCCCAGCCTAACTAGGACGATTTCCTTTGTTTTCTGGTACTTGTACCAGTAAGATACCTTATGGAGGCCATACATTTTTTTTTTTTCCGGGGTCCTTTTTTTTTGTCACGAATGAAATCTTTTAATTGTTTTAACGTGGTTTATCAAATGTGGTGTTTTATGCCGGTCGTTTAGTAAAGTCGGGTTGGGCGGTTCCGTTTTCTTAGGGTCGGCCCTTATAATATAATCCCCATTTTGGTTTGTTCACTGTCGTGTTTTCCTGCGAGATACTTTTCGAGGCGGGGTTGATCACCCCCCCCGGGGATGCCCAGCCCTCTTTCTGTCTTTTTTTTGATCTGACCTTCCCCCCCCACGGAATGTTGGGTTACTCAACAAAACCCTTTCCTTTTTTTTATTGGAGGACAACTAACCGCGGCCCCCCCTGGCTAGTGACCGGATGGGCCTTGCGGGGCTTTGGACCAAGAGAGTCCGTTTCCGTTTGAGGATCCTACATTTCCATGTTTTTTATTCGGACGAATCGTAACCTTTTTATAAGCACAAGGTTCCCAGTTTTTCCCCGGTCGTTTTCAGGAAAAGCTGGGCCTATGTCCAAAAAGACGCCTGCGTTTCCGTCTCCCGTTAGGGTTTGGATGATTCCTACGTGACAGATATTGCAGTGGCCCACCATAAGCATTTCTGGCAGGCAACAAAAACCCGACCTGGGGTCACCTATCTTTTTGATGATCGCTCCCCCTGGCCGTAGGCAGGTTCCTCCCGAATTTTCAGATCCATTCCTCGCCTTGGCCTTTAGCCGTTTTTATAGAAAAGGGTCCTGACTCTTCTGGGGTCAATTTTCAATCGGAGCAAAATCCGAAGGGACACTTTGGCTGGAAATAACTACCGCTTTTTCCCCCCGCACGCACCACCCACCCCCCCACCCCCCCCCCCCGCAGTTGTTTCCCCCCGCCCCCCCCCTCCCCGCCCCCGCACCCCACCACTCTGCCCCCATCTTCAAGCTCCCAGATGTGAATTGGTCATTTCTTTGCGGTCCTCCGCTTGCATCCTTTTCCCTTTCTGAACCCCTGTGGGCAAAAGGTTTGGTTAATCGTGTCATTCCTTTGTGCCGATTTTGACTCCCCCTTTACCCCTTAGTTCGTCCCCGGCCGGCGTCCCCGATTTCTTATGGGACCTATGTGGGGGGATTCTGGCGATTGTTGCGCTGATCGCCGACGTTTTTTTGTTTCCTCGGGTTCATGCCGTTTCCCCCGGTTTTTTCCTCTCCAGCAGTCCCTTTTCGACCCTTTATGACAATCGCCGAAAGTTTTTTTGTGGCTGCTGGCCTGGTTGGCGCCTACTCCCGATCAACCAGGAACCGCCCCTCACCCCTTTGCGTGCACGCCGCGCTTTTTTATTTTTCTTGCTCCGCCTATCAGCACCTTCCCGACCAACAGCTCTCCTCACAAAACCCCAAACTATGGGCAACGATAGGCGCCACGGAAACTTTTTTTCTTTCTTTTTGTGTGACCTTTTGGACTACGCGGCCGGGTCATCTCGTTCCTCGACACACCCACCCAAACCCCCCCCCCGATGCCGGTGTTAAATCCTTTCATTGGGGCCCGTCGATTGTTTTTAGCACCTGTACGAGGTTTCACGACGGATTTTCTTGGAGGGAGAATTGGTATGAAGGGATTGTGCCCCTTCACCAAACGATTATCTCCAAACAAGGACTGCTTTTCCACTCGTCTCCCTCCTGGACTCAAGGGGGCGAATCCGGCCCCCCGCCGTCCACTGGAATTGCGTTGAATGATTAGGATCCTGCCCTCGCCCATCTTAGGGAATGGGTTTTATTTGGTATGTCCTCCGCCCCCCCACATTCCTTTGGGTTTATCGTGCGCGCTCCTTTTTTGGCTGAAACCAACATCCTCTGGGGCCTGTCTCATCCCGACTTCCGTTGCGCCCCCATGTCCACCGGTTTCTGTAATCACCCCATCACCCGTTTCAAATTGTACTCAGTGCAGGTACCAAGCCGTCCTGGTCGACGAGTCTGCACCCTACCTGACTAGGCCCTAGCGTTGGAGATCCCCTTGGTCCGCCGAGGGGCCGCTCGTAAGGAATTTCTTTGCTATCCCCTCCGGTATTAAGCTCGTCCGCGCCACTTAAGTGTGATCCTAACGACTCCGGGCCTCATTACACCAGGCTCTTTTGTTGCCAGGATCTTTCGTTTTAATCCTGCGCCCAATGGTTCCTATTCAGGACGACTGGTCCATTCCCCCCCCTCTTGGTCCGACGCCGTCCGCTGTCACCCCATTCCGTCCCGCCCTGCTGGTGACACCGAGCCCAGTTGTTTTCCTTCCCGGCTCGTGTTCTTTTGGGCGCCCCCCCTCGGCACGCCACCCACTTCCTGTTTTTCTTTGTGTCCCACCATCTTTTGTCGACTTTTCTTGAATCGCTGAACACGGCTCTTTGGGGCCCCGCAAAACGGAACACCCCATCTTTGGGCGGGGCATGCCTCAGCGGGGGCTATGTTTGCTCCACCCCTCCCACTACCGGGCCGCCCCCCCTGGGACACCGAGTACCCCCCCCCTTTCTTGCCCCGGTCGCTCACATTCTGAACCCCACGGCCCCGCACGGGGGTCTACGAAGCTGAATCCGATCTTTTTGCTCCAATTTGCTTTTTTCAACCACGTGATCCCTCCGCCCCCTGAGTTGTTCAAACGGGAACTCTGGGTGCGGACGACCTCCATTAAAGCATGTGCCCGCCTGCCTGACACCCTTTTAATTGCCCACCCATGGTGGTATGCCATCTCACCCCCCTTTCAGCTCACTGTTCTCGTCTCCTTCCACCGCCGCAGGAGTCCAGCTGCGTTGCCGACCGCAAATTGGGATACAACATTTCCCGAATTGTATGTCGTGAACTTGTCTCCGTTTTTTTGTTTCCCTACTCCTCCGTGTTTGACTTCACCCACCGTTTTTGGATTGTATGGATAACTGGACATCTAGGCGGGGTGACGGTCCGGCTGGCCTGATTTTAAGAGCTTTTAGGCTCGGAGGTCCGCTTCTGGTTCCTGTAACAATGGGATCCAGTTTTCGCAAGTTCTCCACCTTTTCCTCTTTGTGAGCATTTTGCCGTAACACCCCCCCCCTGTCGATGCGACTCCCGTTAAGCTGGATGGCTCACCAATATCCCTTCGTGCATCGGTCCCCGGCTGAAACGTCTCTTTCGTCCCCAAAGGCACGGGCGGCGTGGTGAATACCAATGGTGGCGAGGACCGCCGCCCTTATCCACCCCTTCGATCAGGGGGGTGATGACCTTTGGTCGCGCGCCCGACCGCGCCGCCAGGCGCTGGGCGCTCGCGGAGGTCAGCCACCCGATTCAGGAAAAGCATTCCCCCTATCACCCCGATTTGAGGGGGCCGCTTTTTTGTTCCTTTTGCGCGCTTCACCCCCCCCATCCGGCGCATATCGACATCGTTGTTTTTTTTTTGTGACCGCCCTTGCAACCGTCGGCAATGTTTCGGTCTGTGCCCAGTTGGGCAATGAACACCTTATCATGTTTCTTACATGAAAGCCGATCTTTCTACAATTGTGCCACTTTTTCCGTCGGTGACTGTTCTGAGGTTTTTTATATGGCCCCATTTTTTACGCTGGGGTCTCGGTCCATGTTATTCCTTTCTTTCCTCCTCCCCTTTTTTTTCGTCACCTTGGGGCGCCGTTATAGGTTTTCGATGTCACATGTTATATGACCCCACTTTGCGCCCCCCCAACGCACCCACGGTGACCCCCCTCCCCCTAGTGCACCTATTTTTCACCTACAGTCGTCTTTGGCTCATCTTGGTTTTTTCGAACTTCCTATCCCCCCCCCCCGTTGATGTTTAGTTGCAGACACCAGGGCCCCCCCCCCCCACCTACCCAAATCACAATGATTTTAATTACTCGCTTTTTCCCCCCCCCAAGATTGGTGCATTGAGGACAAGACCCCCCAAAAAACCCTATTGCATCCCGGTGGATGAGTCACTCCTTTTTGCGTTACCCCAAGCCCTCCCTTCCCCTCTTCGACAACTTGGCTGACACTTCTTTTTTTTTACCCATTCAACTAACCCCTCCTCTATGTCCTTTTTTTGGACCCATTCAGGTTCGTCTCATCCTCTTGTAGATACCGGCTAGTGTGTGTTTTTTGTCTTGGGGCCACCTTGCTTCTTTTTTCTTCTAAGACCTTCGTGCGCATCGTAAGCCTCTCCCCATATTCCTCTTCTATCCTGATTCGTTATTCCTTTTTTTCCTGATGTCCCATCTTCCTTTTAATCACCCTTGAACGGGACTCCGTTTTCCCCCTTTTTTGACGGCGATTAGGCTGCGTATTCGATGGTCAAACCCCCCCACAACTTTTTTCTTTTTCCCAACGACCCCCTTTTAGTGCATCAACCATTTTTTCTTGAAGAATTTCTTTTCTCGGGTACAACGATTCCTTTTGTGTCCGACGAGGGATTATCCATTTCTTTACTTCCACCAATTCCTCCCTTCTTCTTTTCCAAACTTTTTCATTTCGTGTCGTGCGCCCTCGACCTTTTGTTGAAAAGGGCGTGCCCCTCAAACTTTTTTTTTTTTCACATCGTCCAATTTTTTTTCCCTCTAGGTTGCATTCCCCCCTCCTGTTTTTACAACCCGATATGGATGCCCGCCCTTTTACCCCCTCCAATATCATTCTGGCCGACTGGTTCTGTAGGTCGCCCCTGTACCTTTCTTCGCCTCTACCTTTTTTTTTTTGTCAATCTGCTCCTCCTAGGTCCTCTTTCCCCCCTGCAAAGTATCTTATTGACTGCCCTCCCCCTCGTTCCCCCTTTATACGTGTTTACTGGTTTCAAACCCCCCCTTTCTTGTGTCACTGGTTTTATTTGTCCGGCGTTTTTTTTAGTCCGACCATTCTGCTATCATTTTGAATTTCCGGGTTAACCTTGGAACCGTTACCCTCAAGAAGTCATTCCTGCGCATCCTTCTTCTTCCCAGGGATTTTTTGCGTTCCTTGAGTGCTGGATTAGTTCCCCCCAAGTTCTTTTTTGTCTTTTGTTGTCTCGGTTCCCTCCTTCGCCCCCCTTACGGTGGTTTTCGTGACGGCTTGAGTCTTTCCCCCTCACCCTTTTTTTTGTTTTCGTGAGGACGGATGTGCGGGTCGGCTGCGGTTGAGAAACGTGTTTTTTTAAATTTGCGCGGCAGCTTGAGCGTTACTCAACGTCCCCCCCCCCTCTTGATCTCCAGCACCCCGGTTTTTCGCCGCCCCACGGACTCTGGTGTGGTTTTTCAGGTTCTTGTTGTTACACTACATCCGCCGCATTCCCATTCCCTTTTTTTTTTTTTCCGATCTTGAATTTCACCGCTTTTAGTTCCTCCCCCCTTGGGTCCACCTTGTTTTTTTTTTTTCTGTTTTTGTCGAGTTTGTATCTAGTGTGCCATTCGTGACCTCTCATCCCCTTTTTGACATGGTCTTTTTTTTTCGGTGTGCGTTGTTGATTGGTACTAATTGACCTGGAGGCCAAATCATGTCTCTCTATGCCCCGTCAGCGAGGGTTTAGGTCACAGGTTGACTTTTTGATTCCCCGTTATCTTTTCTTATGGTTAAACCACCTCCCCCATGGTTTTTTTTCGACAACATGGGTTGCCAATTTTTATTTTAAACGGGAATTCTGCGTTGTCTCTTCCTAATCTGGCGACTTGCCCTCTCGCGGGAGGACCGGTCCCCGTTTAATCGCCTGATCCTTTAATAAAAGCTGGCTATGTAAACCCCCCTTTTTGTCCGTCAGTTCCTGGGATGGGCGTTCCAATAGCGGATTGAATTCTGAAGGGAGGTGAGTCTCCACCCCCTCCCCAAGAG
>Ga0179591_1267349_pt1 | contig 19604 bp, 20 predicted proteins | sample CZOMad2_1_08_16f_FD_182891 | JGI IMG/M metagenome (GOLD analysis project Ga0179591, IMG submission 182891) | Vadose zone soil fungal communities from Angelo Coast Range Reserve, California, USA - CZOMad2_1_08_16fungal (PacBio error correction) | ecosystem: Environmental > Terrestrial > Soil >... | reverse complement strand
TCCATCCTAGTCAGCGGTTTTGCTCCCCCCTTCTGATCTTTTGGTGTGAGCGTCGGTCCGCCACTAGACCGTCTTGGCTCGAGTAATTTACCGTCCCTGTTAAGTCTCGCTCGCTTCCCCTGTATCCAGTCTCCCCCCCATTTCCTAAATTAGTTAATCTTGTTCTCGCCCCCTCTGTGATGCCTTTACCACGCATATAGTCCGAAAGTAACAATGGCGAATTCTGTCAGGCTCTGGTCCCAAGCCCCCCCTTCTTTCCGATTCCTCTTCCTCTACTCTTGAGTGAAAAGCCAGCTCTTGTTCATGTGCCACAATGATCGGTAGGCGTTCCAAGCAAGAAGAGACCTTCTCCTCCTTATAGTCTCAATATAATGACCCGCCTCCTTTCCCGACTCCTTTTCCTTTCATCCGAAAGGAATTAGTCGCTTGCCCCACTGAGAGCCGTCAATTTTTCTCCTCAACTTTTTTTTCGTAAGCTTCCCGTCCCCTCCTTCCCCGGTGTACCCCTGCAAGATCCCTCCCCCTTCCAGTTCTTTATCTTTTTCCCAGTGCAAACTCACCCCGGCCGACTCCTTTGAATCGGTGCATTGGGTTCCTCCCCCCGGCGTCTTCCACAGTGCTTTTTCTTCCTCTGGCTATCTCCTCCTCTCGCCCCCCCCGCTGATTCACCTTTTGAGGCTCCTTGTGCGCACGTTTCTTACGTATGTTCCCCAAGTCCGCTGTTCCCCCCCACTTTCTCTCCAGGTGAGACTCCCTCTAGTTACAGCGACCTTTCCCCTACTTTGTCCCTATCCCTTCTGGACACACTGTCTGTTTCCCCCTTGCGTTTTTAGTGTCCATCTCCGCGTCAGCTTTTTTTTTTTTCCCTGTGACTGAGACAAGCTCTGGTCTTAACTTTCTTTCCACTTCCCCCGGCGCAGCACTGTAACATTGAGTTTCGACAATTCCGTATCAAGACTTTCCCGCATGAGCCTGCCCCAAGTTCCTATTTTCTTGTATCTTTTCTTCCTCTAAGCAACCTTCTGCCCCAATTCCCCAACTTTTTTGTCAAGTGCAACCTTCTCCTCTAACTTTTTCCCTTTTCTTTCTTCATACCTTCAAAGGGATTCAAGCTTTCAGACACTTTTGCTATCTCAAGATTAAGAGTATTCTTATAGCAGTATTCCCCCCCAACTGGGGCCTTCCCTTTTTCTTTCCCTTCCCATTCTTTTCCTCCCCTCACGTTCTTGGAAAACTTGGCCCTCGGACCCTTTTTTTTAACTTTGATCGAGATCTGTTGACCGGTAGTAAAGCGCATCAGAGTCTTATCCTTCCCCCATCACTTTCGCTCGGCGGACATTATCCCCCTCCCCCCCTTCGGTCGAAGCCTCTCCCCTAATATAGATAATGTTATTCCCCCCCTTTTCCCCCTTTTTTTAACCTTCCTCCCGGTTTAATGAGTAAATATTTTCATCCCCAAATCCCACCCACTGTGTGAAATTCCTTTCGTTGGCCAATCAGCCCTTTTTTCTCCCCCATTACGCACGAATTTCGTTCTCCACGGTCCCGAGGAAAACCAGTGTACTTTAGTTCGGTTTTTCCCATATTCTGCTCATATCAACAACTGTCTTTTTTTCTTTGATGCGGCCTACCCTCCCTTTTTCCTTTTTTTTCTTCCTCTTCCGGAGCCTGTCCCCCAGTTCTACCCCCGAATATCCGGCGACCTTAGGAGTTTCCCCGCCATTTCAATGAACCTGACCCCCCCTCCCTCTGCTGAATCCCTTCTTTTCTTTTATATGTCCTTCCGTTTCTCCCCAGTGAAAGAAGCCCCTTTGACCCCTTCCTTTTTTTTTTCTACTCCTTGCCGCGAAACTTCTTTTGGTGTGCTATTACCCCTATACTTCATTTCTCGCGCTTTTTTTTTTTTCTCTAAGGTTCTCGAACCATCCTTGTTGGTGATGCAACTTGTTCCTTGCTACCCACATTCGCAAGCCTTCTATATTTGTGTGAACCTTCATCACACTTTCCATACCCCACTTTTCTTCCTTTATTGCTGTTTTCCCCTTTTCTTTTTTTCAGCCTTTCTCCTTCCTGTCTTAGAGCAAAGAATTTTTCTGTAGACCTTTTATTTGGTTTCAAGCCTGGTGAGGTATGCTAAATGTCGTACTTCTTCCTCAACGGTATATGTTCCCCTTGGTCTATTGCCCGTCCTATTTAAGAACTCTCCCCCTTTCCCCCCCCCCCCGTTGTTTGAAGACCCTTTTCGAAGCCATTATGAGAGGTTATTTGAGCCTTGGTCCCTTCTGGAAACTTTCACCACCCAGTTTCCTTTTTTTTGATTTGGTGCATTGTGCTAAAAGATATTACGCAATTTCCCCCTTTTCTCTTTCAAACAATCCCTTTTTTTCCCTATACGGAAAAGTAGAAGTCTGGCTTCTATTTCGCTTAAGGGGTCCTCTTTTGAGTCCGCCCGCCGATTGATCCCCTCCCTTTTTCTTGATTCCGATTGACTTTTGCGATCCTGCCCCCCCGATCTCCTTTCAAGGCAATCCTCTCCGGATTGGTATACCTTGTCGCCCTTCTCACGACGTGTTTTCTTGGCCCAAATCTGATGCAATCACCCCTCCCCCTGGCGAATGTCTGTATGGACAGGAAAGTTATTCTCCCCCTCCCGGGATGCCTCTCTCCCTTCTCCTTTGAGAAGTTCTTTTCCGTTTCCGTATGCCCTCCCCTGTCCCAGCTGATCGCCTGGAATTCTATTGGTTCCCTCATTTGGTTGTCAATTTTTTTTTGTCCAATTTCCTTCCCCGTTCAATACGATGAGCATTTTCTCTCGATGGGATCTTTCTCCTTTATTTTTTCCTCTGTCCCTTCCTGTGTTTACTTTTGGACTATGGTTCGCTTTACAAACTTTTCTTGCTTGAGATAGTCCTTTGTAACATCCTCCCCCCAGCTTCCCGTCTGCACTCATTCCAAGGTTCCCGGGTGGGATCGGCCCTTTGTCCCCCCCCCCCCCCCCCCCTTTTTTTCTGTGTCAAGTTTAGATGGCTTCCTTCTGTCTCGCTTCTTTTCTTGTAATTTGCCCCCTCAAGATTCGCCGATTGGATTTGCTGGAGCTTTTGAGCTCCCTAAGAAGCTATTGTCATTTGAGAACGGTACTCAAGTACTCCTCTTTTTTTGGTGATCCTCGGTATTCCCCCTAGAAGATCTTTCAGTTGACATGTTAAAATGAGCGGACGATGCTCTTTCTGAATAGCTAGTACTTTGTTCGCTGAAAAGCTAAGTCTTAGTGCAATTGGAAGTTTCGTTCCCTTCCTCTCTTTTCTTGCTCCTATCTTCTGCGAAGATAATGATTAGTTCGTTTTGACACAGCGTTAGGAAGTGGTTCCTTTCATCTTAAGATTTCATGACCCGATCCGTTCCCCCGATGTCCCCCTCTTTTCCTTATTCGTTATTCCTTTCCTTATGATTCGCTGTTCTGATTCTCGGGCCTTTTTTTCCCCAGACCCCTCTTCCGTTTTGCCAAAATCGCGGCCTGCACTATTAGGTTAAGTTCCTCCCTTTCTTCCTACCCCCGGCCCGTTGCGTGTGGAGACTATTTCCCCCCACAATGGCCCCGGCATCCCCTTGCTTTTCCCTTTGCGCTTATGCGCTTTGGGAAAGGCCACCTTTGGTCTTTCCTCCTCAGACAGTTCCCCCCCTTTCCCCTTACAATTGTAGGCAAACTTTCGATACTTGCTGACTTCTGCTGCTCCTCGGTCATCGTGCTCGCCGATACTTAGAGAAAATTCCCTTCGGTCCTTTTCTCCCCTTCTCCCTTCGGGGGGGGGGGTCCCCCACTGAGTAGACGGGCTTCGCCTTTCCTTTTTCTAGGTCCTTTCAGAAGAATACTTTTCATTGCCCTTTCCCCTCCTTTCCTAGACTAACTCTTCCCTTTTTCCCGAAGTTAATTCTTCTTCCCAGTTGATGACATAGCATGCGTGACCGACCTGCCCTCGGAACATTTCCCCCTAGTTAGCCTAGAGGCTCTTGACTTCTCTCCCCTTCCCTGTCAGTCTTTCTTTCTCCTCTTTCTCTTTTTTCCAGGATCTTCCGGCCTGGTCATTTACATGTTTCTGGCGCTTCCTGTAAATATGGCCCGTTCCCCGTTTTATTTCTCGTCTACGTGCCGGTCCAAAAGCTCACCCCATCACTATTTTCTTTTCCTCAACCCCCATCTTTCCCCCTCTTTCCATCTCTTTCAAAGGACAAAGAGTTTCTATATATACCTTCGCTGTTCGTATTCTTGGTCACCGTAAATGTCTGTTATTTCAACCCCCGTTCCCCCGACTCTCCCTTTTTTTTCGTATGGATGAGACTTTCAGCCAGTGAAGGGAGTTTTGCTGACCACTCGAGAATGCTGAGTCCCCTGCCCAATCGAATATTTCCCACGGTGGCGTTCCCAGTCAACGCACTCTTCGAACCCACCCTCTTGCCGATAATTAAGCGCCCCCACCTTTCACATATGTTATGGATTCCACCCGATCATGAAGCCATTTTTTTTCTTTTTTTTTCCGTTCCTGCAGTAAAGGGAGCATGCCTTTTGCGCGGGATTTTTTTCTCTTGTTGATTTAGCCTTTTTTCCCTACACCTCGTGAAGGACCTCATGGACAGGAATGCTTTGAGAATAGCCGGAGGCGGCTTAGAAGACATTCCGACCCATTGATTACACCCTCTCTTTTGTCTTTTAGCTCCACTTCTCTGTCCTTGAGAAAATGTGCCTCGCTCTGTCGCCTGCGAGCTTTTGCTCCACATTTTGAACCTGGGGAACAAGTGTTTCTTTCCCCTAGCACCTGGAGATATACTGACGTCAACTCTTCCCAAGCGTTTCTCCTCCATCCTTTGGTAATATAATATTGTTGGTTGATGGAGATGTATTTTAGACGTTTTCCCTTTTGAACTCTTTCATTTTTTTTCATAGAGATCACGGCAGGTTCTCCTTTTTCACCTCTCACACCGAATTAGTTTAAGAACCCTATATTTGGATCAAAGTCCCCCTTCCCTCCCCCCCCTGTTTTTTACTTCAGACGTTCTTTTCCCCCATTTCGTTAGGATGAATGATCTGTGCCTCAATGTCCTATATCCCAAGATCTGAGCACCCCTCCTCCCAGAGAGTGTATAGAAGACCCATGTCTTCCCTCTCCCTTCCCAAGTTCCTGTCTCTTTTCCCTGTAAAGAGTAGGGGCCCGGCAGCAACTCCCATAACTCTCCTCCCCCACCCGCCCGCAACCTCCTTCAGGACCTGCATTAAATAAAAATTGAAGATTTCCCAGTTTCGCTTCTCCCCCTTTTAATTCCTTTTTTCCCCTGAAACAGCTTAGGCCTGTTTCCATGCTTTATTCCTTGCCCTTTTCTCGATAGTCGTTTAATGGCCCCCGTGACTGATTCGTTGACTTTTGACTGCTCCTCCTTTCTTCCCCTTCTTGTGGTCCGCCAATGCCCTCCGGACCTTTTGTCCACAAGCCGTCCAAATGAGTTTTTATTTCTTTTTCAAGCCAAACCGACAAATACTTCAGGGGGACCAATCTCCTTCTAGTCCTTGATCTTCTTCCTCTCCTTCGCTTTGGGGAAAAGATTCAGGACTTGGAGACTTGCTCCCCCTAAGCCTGGCTTTCCTTTGAATTTTTTCACTTTTTGTCGGAAACCCTTCCTCGTCCCTCCCTTTTCCCCTGACCATGATAATGTGTCTTCCCCCCCTTCTCATGCGAAGGCCTTCCGGAAGCCCCCCCACCTCTTTTTTTGACCACCAGCGAATGAAGTCTTTTAATTAAAGTAGTCCCTTTTTCATGCGCTTATCACTGCCGACACATTTCCCTTTTCTCAAATTGAGACTTTTTCTTTCCCGGAATGTCTATGCGTGGGCGCTCCCCCTACGTGACTTTTCTCTTCTTTGAGTTCTCTCCCTTTAGCAAGGCCCCCCTTTTCCATCGACCTTCGGCCTCGCCCGTAGAGACTCTTGGATCTGAGTATTGATTCCCATTCCTACATTTGGTTCCTTCTTCGTCTCCCGATCTTTTCTCTGATAGAGTCCCTTATAAGCTCTCCCAAATGGATCAATTCTTTTATTCAAGATCTTTTCCCTGCAACCCCGAGTTTCCTCCCCCCCCCACCGCATACAGACCCTTTTCCACTCATTTCTTTCTTTTATGGAAATGTAGGGATCGTCCCCCTAATGCTCTCCTTCAGTGGACTTCAGCCTTCCCTGAGTTTTCCCACAGAAGCGTTCTTGCCCCAAATTTTCCTTTCTTCCTTTCCTTCCCTATCTCCCAGTCCAGGAAAGGCCCCCTTGCTTTAGCCTAATCTCCCCGCGTTCCCTAATACGCTCGAACTCTTTGGAACAAGCCCAAGGCCTTAGTAGCTTTCACCTGTCCCCCCTTTTTGCTAAGCCCCTATCCCGGAGAAACTATTCTTTCCCCCCCAACCACAACCACAACCCCCCATCCCTTATCCCCCCCACCCCCCAAAAAGACCCACAACACCCCAAACCACCCCATACCAACGCTCTTCCACACACACCCCCCCCCCCCCCCCCCCCCCCCCCCCCCCCCCCCCCCCCCCCGTTTCCCCCCTGTCCTCCCTCAGCGCCCCCCTGCCCGAGCCAGAACTCCCCCATTTTCTTTCCCTTCATCCAGTATCTCCAGTGTCTCACCTGACGACCGTTGACCTTCCCCTCTCCTCTTTTTGTTAAGCGGCCATTCGTGCGAACTCAAAGGTCTTCTTCTCCTTCCTAGGCCACCTCTTCTTCAAACTCCCTATGTTCTCTTGTAGTTCCTCTATCGAACCGTCTCGTCCCCCAAATCGCGCGTGAGGCCCGCGATTTCCCCAGAGCATTCCCTCTAATATAAAAGAATTTGGTCACCCCCCCCCCCCCCCCCCCTCCCCTTCCCCTTCTCCGGGCCCAACCTGTCTGCATTTCCTTTGGCGATGAGTCCCTGGCGATGTTCTTTGTAATCATTCCAAGACGAAATGTCTCTGGACTTTCTAACCCCTCTTTTCCCGCAACCTTACATTTTTTTTTCACAACCCAATCGGATCAAGCAATTTCTTTCCCTCCAGAGCACGTGTAATAGTACCTCTCTCGAACCTATTTAAACATGACTGACCAATGAATCAACTAACAATTTCGTAGATCTTTTTAAATTTTCCCTTGTCATCCCAACGTCAAGTATGAATTCTCCCCTCTTTCCTCTACTCCTTTTGATCTTTTTGTCACCCAATGCTTAGACTCCTTCAGGAACCATGGTTGAGGAAAGTTTTGTTTGTTTTTTTTCCCCCCCCCTTAAATGACAAGCCTATTCTTTGACTCCATTCACTTTTGTACTGAAGAAATCCGGTCGCACCCGAGAACCCCATGGAGTAAGTTTGGCCCAGAGGTTATGGGCATTTCATCCTGCGTTATCACCATTTGGCTCTTTTTTTCTTCGTCTTTTTTTTTTTCTTTTTTAGATAGCTGGGAATCCTGCCCTCCCCAAATTTAGGAGAATAAAGACCCCTCCCCCCCCCTTTGAGGAATGGTAGTTCTTGACACCACGCTTAACTTTTTTCCCCAATGTCCTGTCCTTAAATAGATTTAATTTCACCAAAAAAACTTTCTGTAGGCCCCTTTTTACCAGATTCCCCCAAACTCACCGAAAATAGGACATACCACCTTCTCAGTCGCCACAGGTCTAGGGAACAACATTCTTGGGTCAGGACCAGATTCTGTTGCCCCCGTAGAGCCGAGACACCCAAAACGTGGGCAGCTCCGGGAGACCCTAAATAATCCCTGGGAGGGGAAAAGGTCATTTTCCTTTCTCCGAACGCCCCCAGGATGTCGGCAACTAAGTAGCTGCCCCTCCCTTTACGCACCTTAGCCTCAAGTTGACTTTCACGCTTCTCTGAGTTTCTTTCCCCGCAATCCTCCAGTTGTCCGTTCATCTTTATTCGTTGGCGTCAAACACACCGTCCAGAGAGCGTAGATTACATATTATTTAATATACCCCTAAGTTGTGTTCCGCGCATTAGGGATCTCCCCCCCTCTCGGGCCTTTTTGTTAAAATGACTATCCGAACAAATAGATGCACTTTTTTCCTGCTTGATTGTTTCCCGGCATACCCCCTCCTTCCCCATTTTTCTCCTTCCCCTGAATGATACTCCCTGGATCTGTGGTTTTACCTGTCGGACCCCCTTCTTTAGGGTTTTCTCTACCAGTCCTGTTTCGGCTGTTCTCACTTATACGCATGGTATCATTTTCAATGGCTCACGTTTTCTCGCCAATTCCCCCCCCCCCCCCAATTTGTTACTGAGGATTAGTATGCTGTTACAACTTGCGGTACCACTGTTCGTTTGACGGCCATTCTTCGGTCCTTTATGCGAATCTTATTGGCCCCCCTTTTCAAAGTCAAACCTCCGTGTTTGAGATGGCTCCCCTTCTTCCCTCGTCCCCCTTAGGATAACTTTTTTTTTCCTCTCGAACATGATCGAGATTCTGGAGGCGATCGTAGCCAAGTTTTTTTGGCGTGATGCCGGATCCCTTATATCCGCCTTGTATGCTGATTCTTTCCTACTCTTGAACAGATTTTCCCCCTGGCCCAGGACTTCTGGTCTTGCCCGTATAGTGTCAAGCCCTTGCTTCCTGAAACTGTCAGGTGAGGGATCTTTTCCTTGGCCTTCCCACTCTATTGTCCGGTCATCTTCCTCTTCTTTCCCTGTTGATACGGTCCCCTTTACGGTCGCTTGCGTTCATCTGGGACGGGAGACGTATATGGACCCCGTTCTGATCAGCAAATGCTCATATGATAGGTCCTTTGCCTTTCCTGAAACGGGCTCATCTTCGACCCCGGGGTGTGCTGAACAGATTTTTAGTCCCCCCCCTCCCCCCTATTTCACTTGAGAGATATTGGCCCCCAGGCGTAGGGTTAATTCCATATATTCGTTTACGGGTCCCAATTAATTATCTCCTCGCGATCTTTTTCCTTTCTTTCCCCTCCTGGAGTAGATGACCCTCCTCGCCACTTGAATGCTCAAGGGTGTTCTCCGAGGCATTGTCACTTTTTCAACGGTGTCTTTTCTCCGCTTTTCTCCCTCTTTTTTCATTCGTCCTTCCTCCCCTTTAGAGATTGGGCTGCAGTCGTTCCTGCTTTTTCGATTCTGAATACGCCCGATGACGCACTCTCTCTTTACTAAATTTTTTATTTTTTGGGTATCTCTCCTTCCCCTCCCTCCCATGCCTTTTAAACCTTGCAATTGAAGCGCGCTTGGCCTATTTATTTCCCCAACGCTTCCTGCTTGTCTTGAAAGCCCCACTATTCTCCGGACATGTTTTCTCTCTGGTTTTGATTGAGGGCTTTCTTGACGAATAAGTTCTTCGTGGAATTTCTGAGGATGCGCCCCTTTTTTCTCCTCGTCGTTTCCTATTCTACGTCGAGCCCCCCCCTGATTATTGGACAGATGTTCAGTATCTTCCTTTTAGAAGCGTATTCTTCATTCGCTTTGTCTGGTACCCCTTATAGGTTTTAACAAGCCGATCATTGTGCCTTTCCCCCTTTCTCGGATTTAACCGGAGTTCGTGACGGGTTGAAGAGTTCCTTAGTCTTGGGTTCTGGGACTTCTTCCAATGGCCTTCCCCTTTTTCCCTTTTTTCCTTTCTTTCCTCTCTTCCCCCTATGGGAAAAGGATCCCGTTTTCGGGCGAAACGGGCCCAGAGTCAAAGAATTAATTGAGAATTTGCTTCGACTTCCTTCTCAATCGATTCTCTGCCTATTTAAGAGAACCCCCCCCCCATTAGGCTGAATACTTTCAACTGAGTAGCGCGCGGCGCTCCTCGTCTATTGGTCTTTCGCCTCCTTGGAATCCCTTCCATTTTTCTGCTCCGAAATCCAGACCCAATGTCGAAGGATTTAGTTTTGCGGCCCCTTTCCCATGCCCTACACTTTCCCTATTTTATCCTCGATTTCTTCCCACTTTCCGATTTTCTTCCTCTCTTGCTTCCAGAAATTGATCTTGACCCCTAGTCTAGGGCCTTGATTCGTACCGGATTTCTCCAGGCGGAGCTACTCCTGCTGCGGCCAATTTTTCCCCCTCTTCTTTTCTCACTCCGCCCTTGGAGGTTTCCTGATTCCCTTGCCGACAAAGTGCTAGCTTTTTTTATGTCGAAAAAACCCCCCTCTCTTCCTTTCCCCTCTTTTCTTCCCCCGAAGCCTCTCCTTCGCAATCGCTAGTTTTCTCCTTCTTCTTTTGGCTCCCAGGATCCTTGTCTTTCTCAAAAAAAGCGGAATCCTCCTTTTCCCCTTTTTGTCAGCTTATGCGGCAGTTGAAGTTTTTTCCCTTTCTGACCCTCCCCCTTTCTATTCAATCTGAATCCGCCTGTTGGACTCTGACCATCTTCAACCATGACCCCTCTTCCTCTAAGTGTGGACAGGGCGGTCTCTGTTTTTTCCTGCCCTTTTCCCCATCTCTTAGACAGAAGCGTCGTGGCTGACTTCTTTCCTGACCAAGTTGCCAATAAGGCTTTCGGTTTTTTTTTTTTCGTAGAGGTTTTTCGTTTCTTCCCAGAACTCGTTTGACCGTTCACATTCCATAAGAGGAAATTGCTTCAGCTCTACGAGAACCGGCCGACCTCCCCCCTCTCCCCCACAACTGCGGCGTTCGCCTCCCCTTTTGTTCTTTCGATATTCCCTTTTTCTTTCCGGCCTGCCCTATCGAGGCAGACTGCCTTTTGAAATTTGTGTCTTTCTCGTTGACCATGAAACGGGGATTCCTCCAGGATATGTCGTGGGTTGAAAAGACCCTTCCGGAGTCTATTCCTTCTCCCTTCCGCCTTTTCTTCCCTCTCCGAAGCCGAAACATTTCTTTTTCTCTTTTTTTAGTTTTCTGGGTTTCGGTTCGTTAGACGTTCTGACGGGTGCAGCGTCATGCGTCACCTTCGCGTCCCCTTAGGTGTGATTCTGTGAACACGTAACCTTCCCCCGAGTTTCCCGACCGTTTCCCTCTTTGCTACTCAATCCTCCCCCCCTTCCGGCCGATAAGCTTCGTTCCCCCACATTTCGATAGGCTGCCTTTTTTCCCGTTACGTTGCCCTTTCCACGCACTAGACCGTCCCCTTTCTCGACCATTTTCCCTAGCGCCGGTCGTTTTCCCTCTCTTCCCTGAAGTTCCTCTTCTCCTTTCTCTCGGTCTTCTGTTTTTGCCCGAGCACTTTGACGAACCAGCAAGCAAGCTTCTGGACCGTTCCAGGAATGACCATTTACCCCCTCCCCCCTTTTCTTCGGTAGCTGCTCTTTTTTCCCCAGGTTAAATCCCTGTTTGCGGCGCCCCCCAACCCCCTGATATTCACTTTGCACCCCCTTTTTTTTTTTTCAGATACATCCACCGCCAGCTTTTCCTTCCTCTTTTCACTTTTTCCTTCTCCCTTTTCTCGCTTGGGTCACCCGGTTTTTTTGCAACTGTTTTGAGCCTCTGCCCCCCAGGCCCAAACCTTTCTCCTTTTTATTTTACATCTTTGTTGAAGCCAAACCCCCTCCCCCTCTCTTCTTTTCTTCCCTCTCTCCCGACGGAGCCCGATCCCTCTCTTGCGTTGACCAGATAGAGAGATGGACGATTTACCTACTGTCCTGCTCTGAAACGCAGTCCCCTTTTGTCGGAAACCGTCTCTACCTTTCCCACTTCCTTTTTGTCTTAGTCATCTTTTTTTTCCTTTCCGGCTCACCGCAGTTTCCCACTGCGGCCGTTCTGTTTGACCCTGTTTCCTACGACCATCCATTCTAGGTTTCTTTTCTTCCCCCCTCTGATACATCTTGCACGACCCCTCGTAACTTTCTTCCCCCTTCTCGGTGTTCCGTCCTTTCCTCTTTCCCTTTCTCCCCTCCACCGCCTAAGTAGATGTTTTGGAGTCCTCATTATGAATCAATGTCCCCCCGGATTCTTACTCAATTCAAGACCCAATCTGCCTTTTCTCCCCCGTCGCTATCAGTGGTCGGTATCGGTCGCTGTGAACAACGAATTTCTGGCTCGAGTGAAGCACCCCTCTCTTGTTCCGCTGGATAGCAGCCACAGTCTCTCCCTTTCGCACACCTTTGGGTCCCGGTCGGCGAATTTCCCTCCTTTTTTCCTTTCAAATTCCTATTAATCACAGGTAATTTTTTCTAATGCTTTCATGAGGATCGGTTCCCCCCCCCTGCCGTCCAGCGATTTCAGTTGGCCTTTCTCTTTCTTGCTTCCCAAGTCCGATTTTTTGCCCATTTAACTCTCTGCTCCTTTCCCCCCCCCCCAACTCACTCTCAGACGAGATCCGTCCCGTTCGACCGATAGGAAAAACCCCCGCTTTCTGCATGCGATTTTTGGGACTTTTCCCCCTTCTTCTATCCTTTCCAGCGCAGACTCGTTTTAACTTTGATTTTTCCCCTATTGTCCTAGTCGCAGCATCCCCCGTTTTGCGACCCGAAGGTCCCTTCCAATCCCTCCTTTTTTCTTTTCCTTTGCAATTCGCTACCTGAACTGTTTTTTGGGGTATTTGCTTCACGGAGTACTTTGACCAAGGTTTCTATGTGCCTCTCTCTATTATCGAGCAAGATGCTTTTCCAATTCTCGCGCGTGTCCATCTCTTCTTTCGTGGTCTACCAGATTCTCCTTCTTTCCCAATCTCCCTGCGTGCTGCGATTGACTGACAGAAGGTCTTTTTCTCCCCGTACCTCCCACCCATGACAATTCCCTATTTCTCCCCCCCACCCCGGCCCTTGCTCTCTTTCCTTCCGTCGCTGTCAGGTGGTACCCTGACCCCGATCGCAATGCGGAAGTCTTTGTTCCACAATTGATCAGCAATTGTCGACATTCTCTTTCCCCCTTCCGAAGATCAGCTCCCAAGCCTGGCCTTTTCCTTTTCGTCCTTCCTTCCTTTCTTTCTTCGGGGGTGGTTGGTTTTTTTGGGAGGGGGTTGGTCGGGTTTTTTGGGGGGGGGGATTTCCTCCCCCCCCCTGCCGAACACCCCTCCTCGCCCCTTTTGCTCCTTGAACTGATTCATTGCTTTTCCCTTTTAAACCGTTTACACCCCTGGACCCTGAAACGCTATCTCCTTCCTCCCGATCCGCCTTTGATTTGCCGTTCTTCCCCCCCTTGCTCTTTCCTCGACCGGACGCTGTGTTTTTTAATATTATGGGCCACATTCCTTGTTTTTCTTCCCATTGTGGAGCACCCCGAGACAACCCTCCGTGTCTTCCCCTTTTTTTTCAATCTTCTGTATTTGTAAGTTGAGCCCATGTCTGTCCCCCAAGAACATTTACGATAGTAGTTCTTCCCTCAGTCCCTAGGAGATCGCTTCTCCGCCTCTTCATGGCGCGTCCCCCCCCCTTCCCTCTCATAAAGGTTGAATTAAACTTTAGCCAATACCCTCAACCCCACGGATTTGGTCTTTTTCTGCAAAGTCCCTATACGCACATAGGCTCCCCGTATGGCGCTGAAACTTTTCCTCGTTAACCCGTTCCGCGCTTTCCAATACCCTCTAATCTTCAACTGGCCGTGATCTCCGTCCCTCCATTGCCATATAACTCCTTTTGCCCCCCCAATTAGGGTCCCCGTCACTTCTTTTCCTTGACTTCTTCTCCTTCTTCCAAGACATTCGACACGGCACCCCACTCTAGTTGCATAATGGCCCGTAGTATTGCTGCATGAGGCTTCTCCCTTCAAAGTTCGGTTAATGCCCCTGCTCGGTGCTTTTCTACTCACTTTTGCGGTTCGCCCAAACACATGCTCGCGAGGTCTATTTCCCCTATCTAGTGTCCTACTGCCCTTTTTGTTGTTTCGAGTAGTTCCCCTCGACCCTTGAGCGTGTTTGTTGCCGCACCTTGTGCTCAGAAAACCCCCGCTGTTCCACTTTCGGTAGATTCTTTCTCCATCGCCTTAACCCGTCTCCCTCCTTCCTATTCCTATTTTTTTCGGTTTTCTTCAGTGTCCTCCACTCGGGGCTCCCTCTTTTAGGTTCCTTGACCTTTACTGGTGAATGTGAGGATGTCGTCAATGTGTACGGGCACAGGATAGGACCCTTTTTTTGGTTTAGGGACTTGACAGAACCCCCCCCGTTTTCACCCACCCGTTTTTTTGCCGCGCCCTTTTCTCCCCCTCGATTAAAGATGGCGGACTGACTGGCGGGACCACCCCGTAAGTGTGTTTTATTTGATTGGCTATATTTCGTCCTTTTCCCTCTTGAAACGTGGGTGTTACCTACGACCCTCTTTCTCTTATGCTTCTCTACTTCTAGCAGAAAGGGTGGCCCTTTTTTCGACTTCCCAAATGCAAGTCTTGGTAATGCTTCTTCTGTGATGATCTTCAATAAACCTTTCCGAGTTGCCCTTCCCTTCATCCTCCCCTTCTTGTTAGTCGAACTCCTTGTGTGACCAAGTGTCTCTTTAACTATCTTCTTGCATGGACCCTCCCCCCCCCGAACTTCCTTTACTCGGATCTCTGGCCCCCCGTTTTTTATACGTCGATCCTCGTTAACTGACCATTTTCGTTTCGCCGTGTTGACGTTTTACCTTTTTTTTATTAAGACCTGATTTGATTCGCCTTGGCCGATTTTTTTCTCGATTCATGGTTTATCGGTGGCGCCATCCGCTGGTCAACCTCTCCCTTCTATCTCTTGTCCTTGCTTTTTCGATTTTTTGTCATTCAATTTTTTTGACCCAATTCGGGCCTCTTTACAGGGATAACTCTCCTTCCCTTTGTATAGTACCAGAGCCCTCGCCTACCCCCCCTCCTCACCCTCCCCCCTTCAAATCCTACCTTTTTTGGTCTAGGAGGCGGCATTGTCCACCTTCCTTGTCGTCTTTTCCTTTGTTTATTGGACAATCGAGTCCTCACAGACTTTTTTTCCTCGTCGCGATCCCTTTCGGCGCTAGGAAGCCTCGCTGACAACCCCCGAGGCTACTCAAGTTTGACTTTTTTTTTTCCCGCGATAATCTTCCCGATCGGGAAGTTGAATTTTTTTTGTCAGTTCCAGCACCTTGCCTGTGCCTTCCCACCAAGCTCCTTTTTTTCCCTTTGTACCCTCTACTTCCGGCCCTTTCCCCCCTGTCCGCACTTCATTTTCGGTTTCCCCCCGAGAGGGCTCTTTAGCCCCCCTTTGCTGCAGTCCGTCGTGCCGCCTGGGGCCCTTGCTTGTGTAACCTTCTTTCGACGGTTTTTCTTCCCTGTTTGTAAAGAGTCCCCGTCGAAAGTTAAGTTTTGCTTCCCCCCCTTACGCGATGTTTTTTCTATTGGACCCCTTATTTCTTCCTGTAGAAAAGCCCTCTTTTTTTAGTTGGTTTTGCTTAGATGGGCCCTTCCTCTGATCATTTCTTCCTTTAACCCATCGTTTTGCATTACCGGAGTTTGATAGTTCTTGAGACATCACGTCCCTTAATTGGATGACTACCCTTCTGACCTGGCCCATGCACCCCTGTTTTTTCCCCGGCTTGCGATATGTAGTTGGTTTCCCCCCAGGCTCAAAGTTGTTCTTTTGTGCGAATATAGGTCCCCCTCTTCAAGGATAATTGCTGAGAATTTGCGATCCGGCCTCCTCTGATCCATTTACACCACTGTTTCGTTACGCTAGCTCCCATAACTTAGGGTTACGTACTCCCACGCGAGCCCCCCCCCTCTTCGCGTTTCCTTTTCCTCTGAGATTGTTTCTCTTTCCCCGTCAATCCGTTGCTTGCAATTGATAAGCCCTCCTCCAACTACATCTCCCCTTAGCGTCCTATTTTTTATTTCTTGCGGACTCCTCCCCTCTCCAATCCCCTCATTAGAAGAGAATTACACACTTTTCCCTCGTGTCTTGTCGAGCTTGGGAGTCTCGCCCCTCCTCCATAAGTTCCCTTTCATCTTTTTGTTCACGGAGATTCGGGTCAATTCATGGCCCCGGCTCCGTTTCCGGTACAATTTGTCTATCCTCCCCCCCACAGGGCTATCGATGGATTTGTTTCTCCCCCTTGTTGCCCATTTCAGAGCTGACGCTTATGCGACCCATCTTTCCCCTCCCCGTCGGAAACTTCCCTCAAGCGCATCGGACTATCGCTCGCGTTCGTTCTTTTGTGGCTACGACTCTTGGTTTCTTTTTTCTTTTCCAACACCCATTTGCCCTCCTCCCGAGTCACACTTTTTTGAAGGTATTTCCCCGTTTCGTAAGCCGGTGCCTTTTTTCCGTTTCCCAGCACACCTTTGCTATGAGCAACTTCCATTCCCCTCTACCCTCTTTTTGAACCCCCGACTATCTTCGACCCCCGTTCCCATCTATTTTGACTTCATTTGCTTTCACCAGGGCGGCCTCCTGTTTTAACCCTTGACTAACTCCCTTTTCTCCCCGATATCGTGGATAATGCCGGTCCGGACGTTGTCCCATTTCTCAATCGCGTTTTTTTGTTCTTCATTTTGCTGGATTTTTGCCGAACTGTGTGAACCCCCACCCTCAGGGAATACCGGCACTCCCTGAAGTGAAACGACGTGTTCCCTCGCCTCCCCTTTCCTTCCCTTGTTCGTTCGCGATTGTTTGGCTTTTTTCGACGCAACGTTTCCCAGAGGAAAGCCCTGCGACCATGTGGGACTTTGCTTCTGCCGGAGTGGTCGACGGCGGCGTTTTGCGTTTTGTCCCCCCTCCGCGGTTCCCGGACGGAAAACTATGTCCTTGTGAGACTGTGTCCCACAAACCCACAGGCCTTGGTCGCTGTCAGCTAGTCAGGACGCGGAAGCCGGCCCCTTCTCTTTTTTTCCTCTCTCTGGTGTTCTAGCTCTTGGTTTTTTCCCCTTCTTCGGCGAGACTAGTGAGTTCTTCTTTTCTTCCTTTGTCTCTCTCCGTGTTATAGACGTTCCCCCCCTTTCTCTCCCATCGTACCGTGGCTTATTATTGCTCCCTCCCGACGCTTCGTTCGCAGCGTTTTTTTATAAATTCTCTCTTTCCCCCTGCCCATTTCCTTATAGAACCTGCCTTTGAACCCGGCCTTCAATTTGGTCAGGCCTGTTCTTCTCTCAACCGTTCCCCTCTCGATTCAACCAGGGATTCTCCTTCAGGTTAATTTCACGAGTTAGGGCAGACCGTGCCTTCACGGAAAAATCTTTTGACAAACCTGCCCCGCACAGTCTTCTCCCTTTCTCAGTTTGCCTCCATTTGGCCAATTCCCCCGCATCCGATGTAGCTGAGCGTGGTAGGCAACTTCTTTTTCACATATCGGCCGCCTGGCGCGCCAACTGCTTCCCCTTTCGGGGTGCGAAGATCAGTATGATTTCCCCCCCCTCACGTCTTCTGTTTGTGCATCTCCGTTCCTTTGGGCTCGGACCTGCGGCGCTGCGCCCTTCTCAAGCTCACTGCGTATTTTTTTCCTGGTTGTCACTCACAAGACCCTTCTTCGGACAAGATCCGACCGCTACCTTGTCGCTCTCTTCTCTTTCAGGCTGTCTTTCCCAGATAGCAGTCGGGAGAGGATGATTATTAAGCTTCCCCTGTTCCAATGGCCCACCCTTCCCTTTTTTGTAAAAAGATGCAACTCCTGCCACATTGTGTGATTCTCCCTAGTTTACCTTACGGCGCCAGCCGCAGGCCCTCCTTCCCTTGCCCGGGCAACTGTGTTTTCCACCCTCCTCGCGACAGCTCTCAGATTACTGCCATTTAGATCTCGATGTGCCTAATCGTTAACTGATCCCCACGTGCTTTCCCCTTGCTTACGATGTGTAGTCCCTTCCTGTTCGACCCACTCCCCTCTTTTGCGTAGAAGTATGTTTTTTTTTGCATTGCAATTTGTCCTATGGCCACCCTGATGCCCCTTCAAGGCCATGTCGCCCAGTTTTGGGAGGAGCGTCTGCTCTCGTGGTCAGTGAGTTCGGTAGCTTGACCCTCTTTACTTTTGGTGCTTTCTGCTTTAATTCTGCGCCACCCTCCGATGGTAGAGGGAGACTTGCCATAAAGGATCTCCGTGGCTTACAATTGTCCCTGTGGAGGTCTACTATTCCTCCACAATTCCTCCTTCCCCAATAGAATAGAACCTGCCCGGTTACACTTGGAGTAGACTTACTGGCCGTCGGCCCCCTCACCAGTAAGTTCCGATTCATTTTCCCTTTTGAGGCCTTGAGTCCAAGTTTCCCGTTGACATGAAATAGTCTCTTTTGTCCCAGTTACCCAAGAACTATCCTGCAGCCGAGGTTTCATAATTCTATTGAGACCCGTATGAATGACCCCCTCGTCCCTTTTCATGTCATCGGCACCCAGCCTTTCATTTCGTATTGCTAACCCTCCCTGAATAACGAGCCCCCCCCTTCTAGAGTAGCGCATCAGGTGCCACGCCAGAGCCGATTCTTCCCACCTGGCCCATGCATCCTCGTATTACATCCCTCCCTCTTATTCCTCCCTGATGAATGAACAATCCTCCTCTTTTTTTGGTCCCCCGCGGCAATTGAACGTGCTTCCCTAATTTCGACTATGGTTTGCCTCGCGTCCTTACACCACGTCTCTTTCCCCCCAACAACACTTGAGATTTTTAGCAAGTTCTCTCTTGCTTCGCGCACTCTGTCGTCCCCCCATATATCCTCGTGAGGTCCCTGTCCAAGAGGAGATTGCGTAGGATCAATATAAAGACGGCAACTGACTCCTACTCATGAGTCCCCCCCCCCCCCATTCTTGATTATCTTCTTGGCCTCGAAGCTGTGGTACCCCCACTTCCCGTCGCATGCGGAGGGATTTTCCTTCTTCCCACTGTTCCATGTCGATATAAACTCCCTCTCGTCCATATTTAACGCTTCCTCGCTCGCAAGACCCATTGTCCGCTGCTGTCTCCCGCACCTTTTTTCCCCCATGAAATTCCCCCTTTTCCTTTCCAGTTCCGATCCATCATGTTGGCTTCGTCATCCCCCTGCCCCGTTGACCCTGCACGGGCCCCCCTGCCGCTCGCAGCTCCGGTTTGACTCTGCTTACAACAATAAACTCCCTTCCTCTGGGAAATTTCTTTCGTAAACCCTGTTTTTTTAGCCTTGGACCTCCAATGCACGGGTTCGGATTCCCTGTTTCTTCGAACTAGGACACAGGATTCCATTGTCCAAGGCGATTGCTTCTTTCTTTTAACGCGTGTCTCAATGCGCGGCTCAAACTCCCGCCGGTGATGCGGAGCATCAAGCCCCCTCTTTGACTTTTTTTATTTCAACTAGCACTCAAGCCTCCCCGTCATTTTAGTCATGTTCAGGTTTAAATTAATAAACTGACCCCTTAAAGCACCTCACCTTCACCAAACAGGATTTGGGTCTTGTTCAGTTTACCCCCCTTTTTTGCAAATAGGCCGCCTTTCTATGGTCGTCCTTTCCCGCGGTTTACAACAACGGTTTGACCCTCCCCCTTATTGTCCTGAAAGCCTCCTAGGACCCACCAGGCATATGTGACTACGCCATTGTACCATATATTTGGCTGTCACAGCCTTTTTACCCTGACCCGCCACTTCAACTCGAGGCTGAACCAGGACCTTCGAACGGACCACCTTGCTCCCAGTTTCCCTTTCCTGTTCGTTGCCATTGAAGGCCCTCACCACGTACAAAGTATCCGCCAGTTGAAAGCCATTTTCTTTACCCCTGTTTCGCCCCCCCCATGGCGCGACTGGCATTCA
>Ga0179591_1340441_pt1 | contig 19613 bp, 26 predicted proteins | sample CZOMad2_1_08_16f_FD_182891 | JGI IMG/M metagenome (GOLD analysis project Ga0179591, IMG submission 182891) | Vadose zone soil fungal communities from Angelo Coast Range Reserve, California, USA - CZOMad2_1_08_16fungal (PacBio error correction) | ecosystem: Environmental > Terrestrial > Soil >... | reverse complement strand
AACCTCCGGCCTGCCACGATCTCCCCTTCGTGGTTTATAAGTCGCGTTTGCTTCTCCCTCGCTTTTTTCTTTTCGCCTCCCGACCGTCTCTACAAGATCACTCCCGATTAGTTCACGTTTTCATGCTTATTCTTGCTTCATCTCTTTTCTGGTTTTCCCTTTTCAAACTTTCACGTTAGATGCTCTAAAATATGCAAAAATCGTTTCCCCGTTGTTCTTTTGGATGATTTTTTGATCTACTACATTTTTGGTATCGAATTAAGGTGATAGTACCTTTCTTTCTCTCCCTCTCTGTTAATTGCTTCTCGGTAATTTGCCTTCCCCCACTGTTCTTACTCTTCCCTTCTTTAACGATGGTCCCTCCCCCCTTTTCCCAACCGTGACTCATTTCTCTTTTTTCTTAAAACGTCTGGGGTGATTTAGTTGTCGCCCCCGTCAGTTTCCTTTTTTCTCTGCTCCGATTGAGCGTTGCCGTGTGAAACATCCTTTGGTCCGCCCCTCTTCCCCAGTTCCTCCAGTTTCTACCGCGCGTTTGACGGTGGCGATGTTTTTTAGGTAGTTTCGGCTCCCTGGCCCTCTTTCTTCCCTTCCCAAGATTCTTTTTTGTCCATAATTCGTCTTGAACCGGGTTTCTTTTCCTCCGGCTTCAAAGCGAGGGTGACCTATGTAGTGGGAGAACCCCACCCTTTTCCCTCTTTCTGTTCTTTTTCATGGTCTCCGTTTTCCCCCCCACCCTTTCTTCCGACAAGATGAAGGATTCGATCGATCCCGATTGGTTCATGCTTCTTCCCATCGTACTGTGTATTTCGGGGGGACTCAGTGCAGTCTTCTTCTTCTGGCAGGTTTGTATTCTTCACCCGGGTAGAGGAGCCCCCCCGCCCCGATTCTGGTTCCCTGGTCCCTCCTCCCGTTTTCTGGCTGCCGTTCAAGTGTTGCTTTCCTTGTTTCCCCCCACTTCGGTCTTCGATTCTTCAACCCTGTTTGCTTGAGGCAGTTTGGGGCGTGCTTTTGAAAGGTTTGCCCCTCGCCTCTCTTTTTCATCAATCTAGCTCGACCCTTTGAGAAGTCCCCCCCTTTTTCCTTCAGTTTTTTTTCCTCCCTTTATCCCGGGGCGATTGTCCAAAAGTTCTTTTCTTTTCCTCTTTTCCCCAGAGACTGGGCGAGTTTGGATGTTGTGTTTAAAGAACCCTTTTTTCCCCTTTAATCGGTTACCACTCTTCGGAGTCCTTTTTTCTTTCTTTCGTTCCCGGTGGCTGATCTCTTCTGACCATTCGATTCTTGTCTTTTTTTTTCTTTTTTTTTTTTTTTTTTTTGTTTTTGTGTTCCCCCCCAAACTCCCATTCGCCGAGATTCTTTTTGCCCCCTTTTTTCTTTGATGCGTACCTTCGCCGGCGGGAGAGGGGGCCGCTTTTGTATGCAGGGTTTTTTTTTTTCTTTCCCCGGCCCCCGTTCTCGTCCTCGAACCGGCTTCTGTGCCGAAGTTCCCAGTGCGCCCTTCTATTTTTTTTTCCGGTGGTCCACTTCCCCCGACTTGGTTTCCTTTTCTTGACAATCCTTCCCCTTTTTCGTTCGGATCTTGGTCATCACGTCGGAGAACACTTTCCGGGGCGGTTTTTTTTACCTTCTGCGGTTCCTTTTTTTCAGTTCTTCTCTGAAACTGTGTTTCCCCCTGTGCTACCTTTTTTTTAACTGTAAGAGCGGATGACAGCTTTAACTTCCCGAAAAGTGTGGTTCTACCCTTCTTCCCTCCCCCCGGTCTCCCTTGGCGTTTTGTTGACGAGGTCATTTTTTCTGCCACCCCCCCTTTTCCAGGACAACCAGATCGGTTCTGGATTCGTTGTGCCTTCTTCCGAGCAATACTCTATTTCCCCCCCCCATTCCGAGTCGGGGCTTTTGACGGACCGTCTTTTAGTCCCCTGTGTGATTTTTTTTTTTTTTTTTTCACCCACGAACCTTTCGGTGATATTATGGGCCTTGTGCGCGATGTTTGGTGCCGGACCTTCTCTTTTTTTCCCGGCTCACATTTCTTACCTGTGTCCTCCTTCACCAGGTACTTCCCCCCCCACATTTTTTTAAGAAATTTTGCCCGGTGCTTGACTAGAGATTTAGCTCCCCTTTTTTTCCCATTTTCCTGACCGGCCCCCAGCTTTTCGGACGCGTTCTTCTTGTTTTTTTGAGATCTGGGAGTTGAGGTTTTGAATTAATTCCGTTTTTAGTCGGTCCCCCTCACTTTTTTCTTGATTCTCCCCGGACCCTTAAAACACGAGAAGTTTTCACATCACCCTCAAGTTCATAGTTCGCGGAGATTTTTTTCTTCAACTTCTGCTAAAACTCCCTTCCGAGTCCCCCTAAACTGCGCGAAAATCGCTCTTTTCTTTTTAACATCCTTTTGTTTTTTTTTCAGATGAGGATTCCTTCTGCTAGACCCCTTGTTTGGAAAAAACCTTTCCCGATGTTTTTCTGGTGAAGAGTTCCCCCGCCGCCGCGCCCCCGAGAATTTTCCCCCTTTTGGACCTTTTGCCGCCTACTGTGGCGTTTCCTCAAGATTTTTTCGACGTCTTGGGTCCAACCCCCCCTTCCCTCACGGATTATCCCCCCCTTTAAGACTTTCCAATCCTGGTCTCCCCCCCCCCCCTGACATCGCTGAAAATGCATTTTTCTTTTTTTTTTGGTTAAAAAGTGGAAATAGACTTTTTTTTTTGATCTGCTTTCTTTTATTGCAGGTTTTTGGCCTCCTTTTTCTGTAAACAGTTTCGACCCGGATTACGGTTTTTGGTTGACGACCGAGGGTTTCAGGGGTTTTGAACTAGACGTTGTGAACGTTCCCCCTTCCCCCCCCCCTTCACCCTTCCCACGATAGATCAACGACCTTTCTTTTTTTTTTTGCTGGCGGACTAATTGATCCATTCAGTGACGTACCCCTCAGTTTGTGCGGGTTCCCCCCCTCTATTTCCTTTGTCTAGGTCTGACACCCCCCCACCCTTTTTCCGTGTGATTACACCTTCATTTGCGATTTTGTTACGTTGTTGATTGTGCTAAACCCCTTCCCTCTTTTTTTCCCTCCCTTTTCCTCGTTGGCACGCCGTTTCTGCTATTTTTCGCCGCCCCTTCGGAGGCCCCTAACCAGCTTGATCATCCGTTTCCCCAGTTGCCCCCTTGTTCCGCCAACCTGTCTTGACCTTTCACACCTCTGATTGCCCGTGCGTGGGGTCGTGGCTCGCCGACGCTTTTTTTGAAAATCTCCCTCCCTTTTTTTCTGAAACTCTTTTTTTTTTCCTGGTCTGGTGGGTAGTGCCATTCCAGTTCCCGGCCCCCCCTTTTTCCTTGCCCCCGGCGGCATTCGATGGTCTCTTTCCCAACCGTTTCCCTGTCGAAGCGCACACTAGACTTTCCTGCTTTAGCTTTGGGCCCCCCCCCCGGCTTTTGGAAAAGTCTGGCCACAATTTAGGACTGGCCCCCCCCCCCTCCCCCCCTTTTCCTTTTCCGCGGTTTTGGATGGACACAACCTACCTCAACCAGTCTTCCCTTCCCCTTTTCGTTTTCGAGAACAATGGGCTTCCCTTCATCCCCCCCCCCCCTCTTCCAGATGCTAAAGTCTACGTTGCGCCCCCCCCCCTTTGGTATTCTCCCTACTCAAGTTTCGGTCCTACCCAGCTCACACGTGGAAACATGTTCTTTTGCTTTTCTTAAGCGCGGATTTTTTTTAAAAACTATAAGGGCTTTGAAACCTTCCTTTCATTGTTTTGCTCTCCTTGTCGTGCAACTCCGGTGCCTTTGTCCCCCAAATCTCTTGCTGCCGTTCCACCCCCTTCCTTCACCAGCAACGGTTTCTGAGCGGTTTTCTATTGGTTGTTACTCCCTCACCCCCCCCTCTCAAAAATTCGAGCAGAACTCAACAACCCTTTCCCCCCCCCGATTTGCTCCGTCTTCTTCAGCCCCCCTTCGCCCGTCCTTGACACGATACCCAACGAACATGCCTTTTGAATAACTATTTTCAAGTCTTCACGTTGCTTGTACTCTTTTTCCGCCCGTTCACGTTCCCACGATGTGGACCATCGGGGATCTATAGGGCCGTTTCTTTCTTCCGGCCGGTTGGTTCACGAGCAGTCGCTTGTGCGAATTCATGAGGAGTGTTTAGCGACCATTTCCTGCATGTTTCACAGCACAGATGAGCTTTCCTGCTTGCGTTTACTTCCTCTCTGTTAGGCGTTCCGCACACCTGTTAGATATAGTAGGTTCTTTTGACGGATTTGGTAAGGCCTTTAAACAGGTCCGAGTTCTCCTTCCCCCCCCTTTGAACTTTGAAAGATGAAGAGATTTGCTCACCCTTTTTTTTTTTTCCCAGCTCAGATATCGAGAATCCCTCCCATTCTCGGAGTCCTCCCTGCGAGGTGTACCTGAGCACCCGTCTTTCTTTTGCAATTTTTTTGTTGCTTCATTCGCGGCAAGTGCCCCTCCCGACGCTGCGTCCCCCCCCTTCACCCCCTCAGTTGGCCTCTGCCCCTGATCTGGCATAAAAACATCCTCCGAAGTATCGTTTATCCCCCGAAAGACCCTTTGCCTGGAAAAAATCTTTTCCTCCCTTCGTCGATTACCAGCAGAGGACCGCCTCGGTCGTTTTAACGTTTTTTTTCCGGCATGGACGGTTGAAGAGCCCCCCTCCCCGTGTGTTCGGCCCCCCCCAGGACAATAGATGAAAGGTTTTAGAGAATGAAAACGGCTTCCCCGATCGGTCATTTGGAGACCGCTTTCCTCGTGAAACTCGCAAGCGGATGATTTGTATACGCTTTCGCTCCGTTGGTTTTCCCCCTTTTGGCTTTCTTATAAGAGTTCCCTCTAACTGTTGTTTTCCCTTGTCGATTCACTATGCTAAATTGTGCGAAGTTATGCTTGAGAACGGAGTCGTCGGTGTTGTCGATTTTTTTCGCCTATAGTCTTTCTCTCCCCTGGCTTATTTTCCGCGTTTTTTTGATAAAGCGGGCGATGATATTTTCTTGTTTTTTTCACCACGGTGTTCTGCCCTTTTTTTCACATCTGGTTTCGCTAGGACTGGCGGGTCTCGCTTGGTTCTCATTTTATCTGGTCTTCCTGGCTTCATACCTTTTTTCGGGTGACTGATCACGATCTTCTCTTACGTTTTTTTTTTCTTTTTTTTTCTGCGTCCCTCTTACCGCCTATATGTCCACGCAAACCCTCCACCCTTTTGCGTGGGTTCTTGAGCCCCATAACGACTGCTGGTGCTCAGGATTTTCGACGGCGGGTTACTTTTCCGACTTTCTGCCTTCCCTTGAGACTATACGTTTCCGTGCTTTTCATTTTAGACACCCCTCGTTTCTAAGCGTTTTTTTTCTCTCTTGACCCACCCCTTGCAGGCGCCTGACGTTTCTTGGAAGTTAAGGTTGGCGGGCCCCCCTATTTCCCCTCCCCCCAGATCTTTTACCGTTTTTAAAGTTTTAATCTTGCCAATCGCCCCCCCCTGCTTCATCTAGGCTTCTTCGATTTTTGACGGAAGTGTGCTGACATCCAATTTCTTGAGTTTTGACGCTCTAAGGAATAGGGATGTATCCCCAACCGGTGCTCCCCTTTTCCTAAGGCTCTCGTGCTGGATCACGGATTGCTAGGTAGCTTACGTTTCCCGGACTGCTGGTTGTCCCCCTTTCCCCAGATATCATGGTTCCTTTAAGAGCATTTTATTAGTCGGCGGGTTTTTACGTCAATTTTTGGACAGCTTTCGGTTGCTCTGGACCAATATGTGTGTGTTATTTAGTTATTCGTTTTAGGCCGTCTCTCCCCCTTTAGGTACATTGATCCGGAGTTGTGTCTGCCCAGGTTCAAAGACTGGAGGCCAGATCTTGGAGCATCAAGAAGTTTGGACCCAAAAGGTTTGGCGCATTGTCCTTCCCTTAGTCCCTTCCCGATATCCGTTCCCCAGGGTCCTTTCCATGTGGCCGATGCTTAGTACACCTCGTACCTGTTTTTTGGCGATTTTCAGTCCCTTCGGCCTCCCCCCCTTAGATTTTACGTAGGGAGTTTCTGGTCTTGCGTTCGCTTTTGTTGTTTTCCTCTCGTTACGACCAGGGCTCTCCCTTTGTTGCTTGTTTGCCCACCAACGCTTCGCCGATCTCCTTGCATCTTTTTTTTTTTCCGATTTTCGGTCGGGGCGCGGGTTTCTGCAGATGCTTGTATCTCCTTTTTGGGCTTTCCTGGCCCGTTCTCGTCAATCCCTCCTTTGTTTTTTTTCTCATTAATCAATCCGAGGCTTTCTTGGAACACTGGTTCCGACATGGTGCGCTATTTCCTTTCCCCCCTGCAACTTTTCCGATCTGGTACTTCCCCCGTCGGCGAGGACCACGCCCCGGGCTTATCTTTTTTAGCACCCCTTCTCCTTACCTTTTTCTTTGGCCCTTGTGCAACCGTTTCCTCATTGCCTGGCCTTTCTTTTTTTGAGATCTCTTTCCGGACTCGAAGTGAGTCTTTTTTCAGCGCTCTTCCAGTTAGAAATACCCCTTTCCACTTCTTTTTTTCTTAACTTTGTTTCGGCGTCAACGACAAAACAGATTTCCTCCCCCGCCCCGAAGTTTTTTTTCTTTTTTCTCGTAACTCCTGAAAATAATAGTTCTTGGAATGGTTTGCGTTTCTGGGCTGCTCCCCCGCTCTGCTCTTCCACATTTTCACGTTCGTTGATTTTTGCGGCGCGTTTTTTTGCCGGGACGGAGAGTCTTTGCTGCCTTCCCTTTCCTTCCTCCCCCCTTTTTTTTCGAACTTGGACTTCAACCGGTCGTCCCCGTAATTTTGCCTTTTTTTTTCTCGAGCTTCCGTCTCGGTTCATGCCTTCGATGAAGGTGCCCCTGAGTCCTTTGATTTTTTTCCCGTGCGTTGGACTAATACCTGGGGGCGTCGAAGCATTCCCTGCGGGCAGTCCGTTATGAATCTTCCGGAAACGTTAAAAGTTTGGCCCCCGTTTTCCCCAGTCTCCCCTCACTTCGGCTTCTCCTGTTCGTATTCTTCTCCCCCTCAACGATATCCTTTTCCCCTTTTTTTCAAACTTTTTGAGCAGCGGCCTCTCTCTCTTTTCCTCCCCTGTTGTTGGTTTCCCTTTTTTTTTTTCACCCTGATCGTCTTTGATAATTTCTTTCCTCCCCTCTGTTGTCCTACTTCCTCCTGCCGAACAGTCCCGTTAATTTTCCCTGCTTTCCCAACCCGGGGAGATGACTGGTCCCTTTTTTCGTCTTTTTTTTTCAAGATATTGCCGCGCCGTCTTTTTGGCCCCTCCCCCCTTACCCGCTCCCTTTTGCTCCTTGCCACCCATATTTTTTACCATGCTTTTTTCTCAAACTGACGTTTTTCAGCGCGAAGCTTTTTCTCAAAAGGGTTTGTATCGTCTCAGAATAACCTTCCCCCCCAACCCTTTTCTTTGCCGCCCTTGTTTGGCATTTTTTTTCGAACCACCAGCGCCCACGTGCTGAAGACCTTTCATTCCTCCCCCTGCCAATGTAATTGCCCTCGTCGCCCATGCCTCCCCCACTATGATCACCCGAACGAGTCGTTTTGAGGTTTTTTCGCCCTCGCCTGGACTCTTTTGATACGGCTTTTTTTTCCCCACGTTCCGTCTATAACCGTTATGTGCTCTCCGGTTTGGCATTTTCCTTCCTCGACGGGGGCCTTTCCCAAGCCCCCTCGAATCTGGGCTTTATTACGTTTTTTTGGTCCCACTTCTTTCTTTAGTCCCCCCTTAACTCCCTCCGTCTGGCCAGTTCACCTCTTCCGCACCGTTTTTTCATACACGGTAAGACTGTCCAAACATCTGCTTTTTTCATTGGTTTTTTCTCGACGTTTTTTCTCCCATTTCATTTGATATCTTAGGGTCCTAAAACCGGTCCTTCTTGGTTATTTTTTGACCGTAAACCTGGTCCGCAGGCATCCCCTCATTTTTGATTCAACCCTATTGGCCCCCTTTAGGTGGAGTTCTATGAGAGAATCCCTGGAACTACACTAGAAGATCAACCGTTTTACATTGTTTGTTTTCTTTTCTTTTTTTTGGAGTTGTAAGGCCTCCTGCTTTCCAGTAGGTCTTTACATCGATGTCGACTGGCCCTAACAACCATTTCTCGGAGACGGTTTTTGCACCCCACTACTGAACCCCCTCCCTCCTGATCTTTTTTTTTTTCCTTTTATATCATAACCCCCGGCGGGGCGGGCTCGACCGCTTCTTCCTCAGTTGATAGCTTTTCAACCATTTTCCTTCCCAGACCTCGGTCCCCCGAGTAATCTTTTTTTGATTCAGCTTTCCCTGCTTTTTCTTTTCCGCGTCGGGTTTTTGTTTCTACACTCTATCGGGTTATGGGATTTCACTTTTTCTTTTTTAATTTCTTTCCCCCTCCCCCCCTCACCTCCTTTATGGAGGACCCTCCTTCGACGTGATCCCCTCATGGTCGGGCGCCACACGCCTAAAGCACTTTTTTTGTAGAGGGCCTCCCCCTTTTCGACGGCCAAGCACCAGTTTCCTTTTGACCCTGACCGCCCCCCTCACAACGGTCAAATTCTTTCAGAGGGCATTTCCCGGGTGTCGATTTAACAGTTCCCTTGCTCCCCCCCTCACGACCGCTGTGAGAGTCTTTTTCTTGGAAAGCGGCCGTCCCTCTTGGTCCTGTCCCGACCGTCCCTGCAACTCTTTCCCCTCCCCTATTTTCAGCAGATCGCCCAATTTAGTCGGCAGGCTTTTTGGTCTAAGTTGAGCTGGTTTTTTTTGGGCTTTTTTTAATCAGCGATTTTTTTTCGATTCACCACCGCTCGGAGGTCAAGCTGAAAGATTGAGTTTGCTCACCCTTTCTTTCGGCTCTTTGGCGCCGTCGTCCATGAACACGTCGTTTCGAGGCCGCCGTACTTTTTTGAACGGTTTTTTTTCCCAAACGCCACCCTTTTTTGGCGCTCCCCTTTTTCCTTTTTGTACCGACGGCTGCACTTCGATTTGCTCCCTTTCTGCACGTTTTTTTTTTGCACCGCTATTCCATTATTGCTGTCTCCACTTCCCCTTTGTTTTCGCGGAGAGCAACCAGCGTTTTCTTTCTGCCCCTGCGCTTTGAGTGCGTTCCACCATAGGCCGGATCGATAGGGACCGCTTTTCCCCCGGCTTCATTTCCAACCCCTTCTGAGAAGGATTCTGTCTTCCCCTCAGAACCCCTCGTACTTTTCGCTTCTTTTTGAAAACATCGGCTGAAACCCAAAATGTACTTTGCACCCCCCCTCTCCGAGATCCCCTCCTTTTTCGTGCGCGAACGATTTGGTACTCCTCGACCCGCCCCCACTTCACCGTGTGGCAGGGACAAACCCGTTAGATGAGGCCTTCGTTTTTTTCATGAACGCTGGGAACTTGATTGAGCTTGGTTCCTCCGCCGATTTCCCCTGTCAGTCCCCGGCACCCCTCACCTTTTTGCGGATGTAGAAGGCGTTTCGCTCCTATAGCAATCGGTCCTTATCGTTGTAATGTATCTTTCCCCCTTTAGTTTTCTCTCTTCATTTTCCCTCCTTCCGTTTGTTGTTGTTCTCATTTTAAAACTTTGATCATGTGTGCTCATCTCTTGTTTGCTTTGTTCGATTTCTTCCGTCTCTTCCTTCACATCGTCCGAGTTCGGAAGACTTAAGGGGCTTCCCCAACTCTTCTTTTTTTTCCCAGCGTCCTTCTTCTACGCGGGTTTTTCCTCTATTTCAATGTTTGTCTCTTTGCACAGTGTTGCGTTCAAGTTTTTTTTTCAATAGACCTTTTTTAGGCGAATTTTTCGTGCTGGAGGTATAGATTGGGGCCGACTACATTTGGTTTATCCCTTTCCTTCTTCGTACTTTTCCCTCTTTCACATCTTCCCTTCCTTACTGGTTCTGCCTTGGTTTTTTTTCCCTTTGACGAAACGGTTTTCTTCCCTTTCTGTTCCTTTCCCTCCAACGCCATGGAGGAGTTGTTTTTTTTTTGAGCATAAAAACGACCCGCTTTGATCTTTCCCTCCCCTTGCGGCTTTTCTTGCTGCGAGCTCTTTTCGAAGTGCAGTGCGTTTGCACCATCGTCATTATGTCGGAAGTTGTTTGACGACCTTTCAGAACCTTTCTTTTTTCTGGTCGTTCTTTTCAATCGCAGATTTGTTGGCATGACCTCTTCGCGCTTCAACTTTTTTTTTCTCAACCATATAATCTTCACGTTTTTTCCGCGATGTTTGGCCTTAAGTGGCGCCCCTCCATTCTTTTGAGCGCCTTCTTCGGGCTGCCGCCCCCCGTTCTTTTCCCTCCTACCACAGGCGGCGGAGGCGATCACCTCTCTTGAGAAGGTATCGTCGAGGACCTTCCCTCCCTCCTTTTGTCACCATCTTCTTTCCTATTTTCACGCTTTTTTCGCATTCCCCCCTTCATGTTATGATAGTCAAATCGGGCGTTTTTCGGCTCGATAGGGAAATCTGTGTCATTTTATTTTAGTCTTTTTCCGGCCACGGTTGATTGTCTCGACAACGGCTTGCTATACACCTTAGGCGTGAGAGAGACAAGTTTGCCCCGCGGAATGCTTCTTATTCGCCCCCCGTGCTTGACAGGTAGCTCACCCTAGCGGTCCTTACGCGGAAGGTTACTGAAAGATATACTTTTTCCCTTCGCCGCGCTCCTTTGGCCCCCCTCCCTTAGGAGACTTTTCTATTTTTTAATGTGACAACTTGTTTCGGCTCTCTCCCCCCTTCGGGGAGAGGGGGTCTTCTTTCCTCCCAGGGGTTCTTGATCTTAGTAAGACAAAAAGGGCCCCTTGTTTCTTTCCTTGTGCCACCCCAACCTGATTGTTCCTGAGGATGTTGAGATCGGAGAATCTTTTTTTTAGCACGTTTTAGAGTGGTCCTGGTATGTTTCTTTCTTCTTTGCGTTTACCTTTCTTCCATCGAACTTCCTTTCGAAGTTTTTGCCAAATCTATGGTCCGGGGCGTTTTTTGAAGGTTGCCCCCACGGTCCCTCCATCCCCTGGCCTTTCTTTTGTGACCCCCCTACTGCTTTCTGGTTTTCCTCGGGACTTCAACGCACGTTTTTTGAAGGCGAGACTGTGTTCAGTACCCCCCTGACTTCCCTTTTCCTTTGAACTGCCGACACCGGAATTTCCTTCTCAGTTATACTCCTGGGAGGCGTCTCCCCTCGAGATTCCAGTGAGACAACCTTTTTAGCGGCTGGCTTTTTTAATGTTCCTCCCCCCCCTTCCAAGAATCCAAGTCTCGGTATCAGAAGGGTTTGTGGGGCGCTTTTTTTTTCCCTCGATCCTAAATCTGTAGAGGCCCTTAGAGGAGGATACGCTGGCTTGGTCTTCGTTTTCGGACTTCTCTTTCTCTATTGTTTTTTCCTTCCCCCCCGCTGATGCTTCTGGATTCGTTTTTTATGGCATGTTGACCATCCTAAGGGCACAAGGTCCTTTGTCGCAAACATTTGCCCCCCCCCCTTTTCCCTTTTGCGTTTTTTGATTTCGCAGGAGATGCCCTTCCCTTCCGCGATCTTTTAAAGTGTTAGGAGTCGACTTTGGATGCTTTTTCTTTGAGGCTGGACCTCATCAGGGGGATACCAAAGGCCGTCCTTCTCTCCCTTTTTCTCCCTGCACTTTTCCTTTTCCGGGGTCCGCGACCATGAACTTTTTCTTTTTGGCGACTTGGCTTTCCAGAGGGCGAAAAAACTGTCCTCTGGCAGTCTCCCTTCCCCCCCCCCTTTCTCCTCAAATTTTCCCCCTCCCGTTTTGGTTGGTTGTCTCCAGATTTCCTTTTCTTTAGCACTGGCAACGATATCTTTTTTCTTTCGTTTCCCCCCTGATGGACTCCCTTTTTTTTCCCCCCTTCGCCTTAAAGTTCCGTTTCATTTTTGTTCCGCGGGACCTTTCCTGGTGACCTTTTTTGAAGTAATATCTTCCCTTTAACCCCTCTTTCCACAGCTTTTACCGACTTGGCCCCCAGGTCTTATTCTTTTTCCCCGCTTTTCCCCAATCCACGCTCCCTTTCACAACTTTGAATTGTCTTTGCGAGCAGTCCTTAACCCCCCTTCTTGCTGCATCAACCTGCATTTTGGCTCATGCGTTTGTTTGGGCCAGTCCCGTTTTCAGGAAAAACTCTTTCCCTGCTGACGAACGGTCCTCTCCCCTCCTTTCCGGTTACCTCCTTTTCTATCAGCCAGAAGACTTACATAATGGTAGAGGACTCGCGAGCAAACTTTTCCCTTAGATGGGAATTCCGTACCTTTTTGATTGGACGGTTACGCGCCTCCCCCCCCACCCTACCACAACAGCCCATTTCCTCCCTTCCCCCCCCCACCCCCTCCCCCCCCCTCCTCCCCTGCTTCTCCTCAGTTCTTCCCTCCTCACCCTTCTCCTTGAGGTCCCCCCACGAGGGGCCCATCCGCTCTCGGCCATTCTCAAGGGTATGCTCGTGCCCCCGTGAACCCCCCTAGTTCTTTTTTTGCTTTTTTTTTTTTTTTTTTTTTTTTTTTATTATTTTTTCTTTTTTTTTTTTTTTTTTTTTTTCTTTTTTTCCTTTTTTTTCTTTCTTTTTTTCCCCGCTCTTGTCTTCCCCCGCACGCCCGAAGCGTTCGATCTGTTATTTATTTTTTTCGCTTTTCGAGGCTCCTGAACCTGCCCCTTAGGTTTATCGCATTTTGCAACCGTTCCCCCCTTCTAGGGATTCAAAATAATTTTTTTTTGCTCTTTCTGCAATTTCTTTTTTTTTTGCCTTCCTTCGTTATTGACCCCATTTCGCCCACGCTTGTGTGGCTTTGATTTTCCCTCCCCTTCCTCGACGGTGGGTGCGTGCCCGGTCACGTCGCCTTTGCCCCCCCTTTTTTCCTCCCCTCCCTCTCCCCCCCCCGGCACAGCACCGTTCTCTCTACTTGCTTTTGCCCCCCGAAAGGGCGCACTTGATCAGCCGCTTTTCGCCCCTTCGTTTTCGAAATTTTTACCGAAAATTCGGATGGCGAACCCCTTCTGGCCCGAAGCTTCCCAACCCAACTCCCCCCCACGGCTCTCGGGTGTGGCCTTGTTCGGGAGATTATCAACCCTTAGGGCTTTCCTCCTTCGTCCTACTTTTTGACTTGGAACGTCCACACTGGTCCTCCACTCAGACCCCTAGCGTTCGGACCCCCCTTCTGGACCCTTGACTTCCTTTTTAACCTTTTTAAGGGCCCCTTTGAACTACTTTCCCCAAGGCCTCTTCCCTTTGATTCTTTTTCCTCGCCACATCGTGCGATTCGTCCTCCTGACTGCTCACCTTTTCTGGCGCGTGAAACGATTCCAGGTGTGGGTTTGATCCCCCTTTTCTTGTTTCCGACAAAAGCAAACGTTCCGGTCCTGTGACAATTTCCTTAAAAGTCCCTTTTAAGAGAGATAGTATCGGCCCCCCGGACCCTCCCTTTTCCCTTACCACCGACCTTCCACGAGAAAAATGTCCATGACTTTTTCTGATCTTGAAGCTTGGCAGGTTGAATTACATCTTCCTAGATAACTTCGAAAAGATTTATCCGCCCAAGTCCGCGTTTCTAAGTTTGTCTTGACTTTTTTTGGTCTCTTTTTTTCTCAGGGGTCGCACTCTTGTTCTTTCTGTTTTGGGTCCTGCCACTCGACCCTCCGCCTAGGAAGCCGTTGCTCTGAGGGCCTGTTAACGCTGTCTCTCCTCTTTTTTTTTGCTTTTTTTCATGCCAACACTTCTCGATCGTTCGCCACACGGTTTCCCTGACACCGGAACTTGCCCCCCAAGCAAACGTTGCTTCCCTCCTTTCTTCCCCTTCCTGCCTTCCCCTCCTTTTGCGGGGCGAAACCTTCTGCAATGCACTCTTATTCGCTCTAACTTTTCTTCCGCCGTTCCCGTACGAGGCACCCAGCGTCGTTTCTTTCACCCCTTCTCCTGATTGTTCTTCCGCGGGTCCGTGCCGATTCTTGTCCTTCCCCCCTTCTTCATTCCCAGTAGAGATTTTCGTGAATCCACTTTAGGACAACTCTTTCCTCCCCTTTTCCCCATCAAATGTAGTTCGCTGCACCGAGCCGCCACAGCTCTCAGTTTCTCCTCCTATGTTGCCGATGTCAGCAGACGATTAATCGCAATTCCTTTTTTTTTCCGGATTCCTTGATGGCCGTAGAAGAGAAAACCTACGTCTCGGGAATGAGCCCCCGGTTTAGAGACGTCTCTTTTTTTCCTCCCCCAGTCTCTTTTCCTCGCTTCTAAGTCCGCGCCGATTTCGTGATCCCTCCTTTTTTTTCCAGATTTCCTGTGGACGACCATGATTAAGAAGGTACTCTATTTTCCCATCCTTTTTTTTTCAGGGTCCCCCCCTGATCCTTGCGCACGACTTTCTTGGCGTACCGTCGTCTAGTTTTCACCTTTTGTGCGGGACTTTTCGCAAATCGAGTCTCCCCCCAGCTCATCCCTCGTTTCACGCGTTTTTTCAAGGCTTTCCCCCTTCTGTTTGTTTCCCCCTTTTTAAAGTTTTGCGCTTCACCCCCTCTTTGGCGGTCAACGTACCCCCTCCTCACTCGGCCCCTTTGCTGGCGGTATCCCTATGATGGTGGGGTGGACTACATTTTTGGTCCTGCTTTTTTTCTTTTCCTTCCCCCTTTCGGTTCCCCTTCTTCCTACTGTTCCCTCTTGGAGTTCTTCCCCGTTACACAACGTAATATCGTTTTACTCATAAAAAAGAATGTCGCGCGGGTCATACCAGTTTTCGTTTTCTCTTCCTTAGGGATTCCTCCTTCTTTCTTATGACGCCATTTTTTGCTCGGTGCGTGCAGTCGGTTTGACAAATCGGCAATCTTTTCTCTTTTGTTTTTTTTCCGGACCTCTTTTTCCTCTTTTTCGGTCGCGGCGGACTCTCTCCTTTTGAACAAGATTGCCCCTTTTGGAAAGGCTTCCCCAAGATCGAGGAACCGGAGTCACCAGGTCATTTTTACCCTTTCTTTTGCCCCCCCCCCCCCCGGCAGTGTCCTGCCCCGAACTCCCTATTTCGCGGCCCCGGAGACAGGTGATTTGCTGAAGACATGGTTTGCCGTAAAATATGATGTAGACCCTCCCACCCCACCGCCACCCCTCTCCCCCCCTGCCCGCGGGTACGCAGTCTCCTTTGAAATTGTCTTTTCTGGTCCCCCGTTAATCTTTTTTACTTCTTTCCCGCTATTTTATTTTCTTTGCAGGTCGGACCTGCGGCTTGCGGCTATTTTCGGCTCATTTGAAAATTTGTTTTTATTTCCCTTTGCTTTGCTGTCTTTGAACAATTTTCAGGAGGTTCTCGCTTACCACTTTGCGTTGGTCGGCGAACCGTTCGTGAGTTGCACTCGTGCCGCCTTTCTTGGAGGTTGAAGCAATGTAGTAATTTCTTTTTCTTCCCTTCACCCTTTTTACCCGCCGAAGTTAAATGTTTGAACCGGACTGCGGTGCGTGGGGCGTTCACCCCCCGTTTTCTCTCCCCGTTTGCACGGCGGCCTGCTCCGGTGTCCCATTTTGATGAACTCTCGGCCCCGACAACGGCGATCGAATAACGTTTTTTTTTTTCCTGTTGTGCAAACCAAGTCGACGTTGAGTATTGCCAGGGCCCATGCAGAACTTTCGATTTTTGCTTCGGGAGCGCCGATTGAGGATTTAGGAGGTTTGCTTCATAGGCATCTTTATTTCTCCCCTCACAGTCCTTTCTTTGGTGGGAAGTTCAAAGGCTAAATTGCAGTTCGTGTACGTTACCTGAAAACACTCCATTGGTGGGCTTCCTCACTCGTCTTCCGCCCATTAATGGTCACTGGCGCCCCTACCTGGGTCCTCCGAGCAGCAATGTACTGTCCAGTCTAACGTGTTTTCCCCCCCCTTTTTTCTTTGCTGAATTTTTTTTTCCCTTGGACCCCCTCTTGGATGATACAGGCCGACGTGCGTTATTTTTTCCCCCCCAGATCGAGATCCGGAAGTGCACTGCCCCGAGGCGGTCTTTTTTTTTTACCGCTTGTTTCGTTTCCCCAACGGAACCGATCGCAATTTCTCGGGTTATCGTTTTCTTTTTTGGTGTTTTGGGCCGCGACCTTTGAGCAATTTCGGTCTTCATGCGTTTTTTTTTCGGACGGTCTGGTTTCGAAAGCTTCCTTTTGTTGACCCGTATTGCGTGGAGCTCTATGCGGTGCCGTTTCTTTTCTTTTGTGTCCTGCCCTTCGTCCCTTTTTTTCGCGTTCGAAAAAAACGGGACCCCTTTGCATCAAGATTCTTCGGTGATCCGGCGATTCCTTGGTTACCCTTTCTTTCGCGTGATGCTGTTTCTGATTGGTTTTTTCCCGGGGCGGGAGCCTCCTTCTGTGTCGTTTCTGAGGCAATGATCTTCCGGACCCCCGTAAACAGCGGCCGGTTTGCGGACCTCATTTTCGTTTTTTTCCCCTTGCGCTTTTCGTTCACGGCGATAGAGCGTCATTTTTCCCAAGTGAGAGGTTGCAGCGCCCCCATACTCCCGTTGTCTGAGATGATTCCGTTGCTGCTAGAAAAACGCTCTTCTTCTCTTGTTGTTCCAGGAAGGGACCCCTCTTTTCGCACCTCTCTTTGCAGGGCTTGAAGTGCCCTTGTTTCCCCCTGTTTTTGACGTTGGATGATCTATGTCCCTTTGGCCTAACGGTATTCTCCGCTCCCGCTTCTTTCTCCCCATCCTACATACTCACAAACTTGCTTTCAGCTTTCCGAAGAATGGATCAATGATCGCAGATTACTCTTTTTCCCTCTCTCATTGCCCCCCGTTTTTTTCCCCTGCCTTGGCGCCCGTTTGGAGTGCGCAACGGTTTTCAAGATGTCAGGGTCAGCCTTTCTCGGACGAAAAAGTACGGTGCCCCCCGACATTCGCGCCCTACAACTCCCCCCCCCTCCCTTTCCTTGAGGCTTTGCCCTCACATTCCCTGACACACTCCGGCACCCTATTGGCCTACCGATTTATTTCCTGCTCGCGTTTCCCCATCATTTCCGTTCTTTTTTTATTGCGCCCCTTTTTCTTTTGGGAGTGTTTTCCCCTACAATCTTTCAGTCCGACAACGTTTTGCGCCTCCGGGAATCTCGATTGATGTTTTTTATCCACCCTTTTTTCATTTCGGAATGGGACAACCCTCTTTCCTTATGACAGTTCCGATGGTCCCGCAACCTTTTGTTCCCCCCTTCTCCTGAAACATCCTTGCTTTGTGTTCCTCATCTCCTTTTTATCGCCGAAGGTTATGATTTCCACGTCCCCAGTCGTTTTTTCTCCATAGGGCGCAAAAGTAGTGGTCGTTTTTTTTCCACTCGGCCAGCCCCTCTTTTTCCTAGTTCCCCCACCGGAGCGTTCTGATGCTTAGAACGTTGACGTCACCGAGAAACTCCCTTCAGTCTCCCAGACCCTCCCGCCCAGAAGGCATCGTAACGCATAGTCGAGCCTTTGAAAAAAATCTTCCCTAGGATTTTTTTTTGGTACCCCAGCCAACCCACCCTTCTACTATTACTTTTATTCTCGGTTTTCCTCCCTTTGACCTTACCGACGACGCGGAAGTCCTTCAGATTAGTTGATATTTTTTTTCTTTCCTTTCCCCTTTGGTTCCCCCCCCCTCGACCCCCTTTTTCCAGAGCAGGCGACAAAATGCTAGGCTTGCGTGTTCCACCGATTTCTTTTTTCGTTCTGAGACCCTTCAGCTCCGTAGCTCATGATGGCAGAAATGTACCCGCCCCTTTTTTGCTTCCTCTGGATTTCGGAATTTTCCTCTAGAAACGCACCCATTGCCAATGTCACCGGACCCCTCCGCGTTACCAAGCACCCTTTTGCTCCGAACGAAAACCCTCCCAGGTCTTTTTCCTCCGCAGATGATAGACCTTCCGTTTTGAGTCCCACCGGTTCACCTGCAGAGAATAAATTCTACCCTTCTCCCCTTATCTTCTCCTTGTTTTTTTTGAAGATCAAGTCTCCAGTCTTTTACAGTTTTTCCTCCGGGATCTCCCTTCCTCTCAGTAATATGAGTTTAGTCAGGGACGTTTTTTCTATCCCACTTTTCGGCGCCATGACTCAATTTCTCGTTTTGTTGATCCCCTTCCCTTCAACTTTCTCACCCTTCTGTTTTCAAATTGAGGTGCCTACGCATTACCTTTTCCCCTTTGGTCGCGTAATTCCCACAAATAGTTTCCCTTCTTTTTTTTTCCTGAATACGGAACCTTTCTTTTGCACGCATTTTTAGTCTGGTTTCCCCACCTCACCTGGACGAACAAGACCTCTAATGCTCTCTTTTTTTTCTGTCTTTAACATTATGGGTTTTTCCCCCCTCCCCCACGCTCTTGATAGGCGTCATCAGCCCCTTTTTCCTTTTTTTGGTCCCCTTTTGACGTAACGGTGAGACCCCTTTTCTTTGTTTTATACCTTTCCCCCGGACCTGCAAGGTGCTTGTCTTGGGGATAGCTCTCAGCGACTGGCCGGTTTCTTTTTCCTCTGCCAGGACAAGACGGACTTTCTCCCTGCACTCAGTAATCGGCAGTATCAAAATCCGTCGCTCCCCCCTTCCCGAGACCAGCAGTCCGCTTTCCAGCACTTTTTCCTGGCACGGCCTCACACGATGTTTGCCGTTCGGAAGACTCTTTATTTAGGCGCCCACTTCACCGTTTTCTTGATACCTTTTCCAGTCCGTCGTAGAGTCTCAGTTTTTTTTTCTTTGTTCCGATTCGGTTCTTTAGCTTGCTCTACGATATCAGGCGACACCAAAATTTTCTTCTTGTCAGTAAGGCTCGCGGTTGGAGTATCGCCCCCCCCCCCCCCGGCCGTTATGATTCTTTCTTTTTTCATGATCCTCTTAATTCTCTACTCTTTCTCTCTAAGGTTTTTTGTTGAGGTTTGAAAACCTTTTCACCTCGCTCTGCTTGCGACCGTTTTGCGAATCGTTTCCCTCTTTGATTCGCTTTTTTTTTCCTCGAAATCGCGTCTTTCCCAGGCTAATCACATCTCGTCCTGCGTTTTCCATGCACCTCTTTAATTCTACGTTTTGAATTGGGCCCTTCGTTTTCTTTCCTTCCATCTTTCAAAATCTTTCTCCTTCTCCCTTGTTTCTAGCTGATGGCTGACTCATTTGGTCTTTCCAGATTTCTACGGTGCTCCTTACTTCTTAGGGTTGTTTTTTCTTCAACTTCTTTCCTGCCTGGAGTTCCTGCCCTTTCCCCTCGTTTTTTCCCTTCAGCACGCGCACGTTGCGCGGGGAAGGACTAACCGGAACGCTTTCTAGGACTTTTGGCGTGCTGCTGCGCTGATTTTTTTTCTTTCCTTTTGCAGTTTTCGCCACCCACCCGATATGTAGCCGGACGTTTTTCCGACCGCTTTTTTTTTTCACGGCCTGGCGTTCGGCGCCCGGCTTCGATCTATGTGTCGCGGCATCGCGTCGGTCAACCGTCCGTCACCTTGATTTCTTGGTTCTCGTGGTGACCGAAGTGTTTCAAGACCTTCTTTTCGTGCGCAGGCTCGGGCTCAGGACCCCCCTTATGTCATGACGTTTGACGAGGGCGACCCCTCCTCTTCGTCTTTTCCCACCCTTGTTCTCACCCATGCATTGTTGTTGCACCCCGCTCATACTACCTTATTCAGTTGGTAGAGCTCCAGTTTTTTTTTCACTTCCCCGGAGGGGA
>Ga0179591_1147866_pt1 | contig 19618 bp, 25 predicted proteins | sample CZOMad2_1_08_16f_FD_182891 | JGI IMG/M metagenome (GOLD analysis project Ga0179591, IMG submission 182891) | Vadose zone soil fungal communities from Angelo Coast Range Reserve, California, USA - CZOMad2_1_08_16fungal (PacBio error correction) | ecosystem: Environmental > Terrestrial > Soil >... | reverse complement strand
TATTGCGTGTTCATTGTGTTTTTGTTCCTATTTCGGCCCCGGCTCCTCCTTTTTTTTTCGTTTGGGTTTTCTTTTCCCTCCTTTTTCCACCGAAGATTGAAGTGAACGAAGTTAGTCTTGAAGGTCTTTGCCTTCCAGCTATCCTTTGCAGTTATTTTGGAAGCATTTCGTCAATGGGATTTCCTGTTCCCTGGTGACTTTGTTATTTTTTCCCCCCCAATCCTCCCTTTTCGCTTTTCTTTAGATGGCCCAACACATGCATTACTCCGTTATGTTCCTTGCCTTTCCCCCCCCGTTCCCCCTTTCCCTCTTCGAGCGGACGTTGCGCGTTCCCCCTAGCAAACAACATTCGTGACCCTCCTTCCCCCTTTTTTTGCTCCTCTCTTTCCTTTTTGCTTCCAGTCACTCCATCAATCAAATTGAATCTGGGGGCAGTGCCTTCCATGGCAGTCCTTTTTTTAGTTTCGCACAAACGCCTTTCCTTTATCGTATGTTTTTCTCCTGGTTTCCTTGCCCGGTTGTCCCCCTCTTTTGCCTCCCACTTGTTTTTTCCCCTGGCCTTATTACCTTAATGGAGTGTTTATCGACCGTCTCCTTTTGCTTTTCCCTGGATACATTCAGGCCTGGCCGGCGCGGCGTTCTTTCTTTTCCCCAGTTCACTTCGCTTTCCATCTTTTCTTGACTCCCCAACTTGGAGTTTTGATCCGACGCCAAGTGGTTTGCGCTTTTGGACTTTTTGACCCTCCGGCTTGTTTCCCTCACTGATCCCTGATCGATTTCTTTTTGCAACTCCCCCCCCCCCCCTTGCTTGGGAGTGAATTTTTTTTACTCCACTTCTGTCCTCCGCGGGAACCCTCCCTTTCCCTGACGGCCCGTAAGACTCTGTTGCTGTCAAGCCCCCTTTCCCATCTCTTCCCTTCGTTTGGTTTTCCCATCTCCCCTTGGCCGTCTTAGGTTGTTTTATATACAACAGTGCTTTATGGATGAATTTTTTTCGTTCCTTTCACTTGACCAAGCTTTAATGCCGTTTGCGACCGCCATCCTTTTTTATTTTGCCTCCCCCCCCCGTCGCTTCCTTCCCTTCAGTGTCTGAACTGTTTGATTTAGAGTTTGGGGGTGGGGCACGTCCATTTGCTTTTCTACCCCCCTCTCGTCGCGCTTTTGGGCGGGCCCCTAGTACCCCCCCCCCGTTCGCCTTTCAATCCACTTCTTTGGGTTTTTCTGTCACAAGGTGTCCCTGTGTGTGTTTTGACATGTGCGAAATGCGGCGCCTCCCCCGGACTCACTCCCTTCCGTTGCGTGCAGGGTTCCTTACGCCAAATAGGGTTTTTCCACATCTCAAACTTCTTCTTTTTCCCCCTTTCAGTTTTCCCTACCATTGTATTAGATTGGCTGGTCTCCCCCGGGTTCGTTGGTCTTTCTGCCCCCCCCCCTTCATTTTTGATTTCCGGCGTTGTTTAACCGGGGCTGGTCTCCATTTCCCCGTGTCCAATTGAGCCCCCCTTCCCTTTCTTCCTCCCTTGGCCCTGCACCCTATTTCCCTGACTATGACCACAATTTTTCCTCCTTCCGGCTTTTCCACTCCGATCTTTCTCGACGGCTTTTTGCTCTACTTTTCAACTCTAGTGCTCTCTTTTCTTCCTTCCCCTTAAAATAATTTTTTGGGTTTTGGCGGAGGCTGCCTTGCGTGCCTACACTGCACCCGTACCCTTCTCCTTTCATTTCACAACGCTTTTCTTTCCGGTCTTTTTTTTAGTCGTCTTCTTTGCAACTCGACCCAACCCTGCCGTGTTCTTTTTCCTCGCATGCTTTCCCCCCTGTGTCATATCTCCGTTTTTTTTTTGTTTTTGTTGGGCCCCGGGGGGGGTTTTGATTTCAGTCGATGCGCCGTGGGCGGTCCTTCACGTTGCCGCCCATCACTTTTCTTCTGGGCTCCCGGTCTTCGCTGTTAACGAATTGTCCATCCTTTTCCAACGATTTTTTTTTTCGTCCAGGTTTTTCCCTGGGAGCCCCCCGTCGTGAAAGTTCAAAACCCTTCCACGCCTCTTCGCTATTCTTAAATGACACCCTTTTTTGCCCCCCTGATCTTCTTTTTTTCCGTCCTTCCGGGCTCCCTCAAGTGTTTGATTGGAGTATCCTTTTGCCCCCCTGACCTGGTCTAGGGCGTGTTCCTTTTTCAGCCGTTCCTTTTTCATATCTTTTTCCCCTTGCTGTCCTCCCCCCTTTCCGTTGCGAAGGAGTCCACTACTTTATATAGAACCAGTTTCATGTACGTAGTCTTTTTTCGTTGTGATGGCCTGTTACCCCCCCCCTCCCCCGACGTGTCCCTTGCAATCCCTTCGCCTTATCCTCCCTTTTAGACAGAAAATCTGAAGGGAGTTTTTCGGCGCTTTTTCTTTTTGTCCGCCATGATTTCTCCCCCTGATCGTTCCCCTCCTCATGGCCCCAACAGTCCTTCTTAATTTTTCACCCCAGTATGTTTTGAAGGCAGCCGTCCGTTCCCCTTCCTTGACACTTTTACTTCGCTGGCTGGGGGCCCCTTGTGCGATTACTTGCCCACACGGACTTTTGTTCCTTTTCTTTTCCCCCCAATTTTTTCCCCACCTTTAATGACCTGTACGATTTTCCCGAGACCCTCCCCCTTGACCCCCCAAGTTTTTTTTTCGGTCCAATGTTCCCTTTTTTCGCCGATTTTTTTTTTTCTCCTCCTGCTTTTTTCGTGTTGGCACATCATGAAACTTTCCTCCCCGGCATTCGACATTGTCCGGCCGACGGTTCCGTCCTTGGGCCGTCTTTCTTTGAAGCGTCGTAATTCTCTTCTTCTTTCAACCCCAGAATGTTTTGGTGCCACCATTTTACAACCCAACGCGGGGTTAACCCCTTGTATTTTCTCAAGAATTGTTTTTTGCCACTCTTGGGGCATTTCCTTAATTTTTCCCCTCTCTGCATTTTACCACTGTCAAGAGTTTCATAGAGTGACTGACGTCCAACCGGGGGGATCCGGATTTTTTGGTTCTCTTTTTGGTGTTTGTTGTTTTTTTTTGGGGTGGTTTCTTTGGTTTTTTTTTTTTTTTTTTTTGTTGTTTGTTTCACCGCCGCTCAGGTCGGCGGTCGATACTTCCTCAGATTTTTTCCCAAACCGTCGCCCTTTGCCTTTTTTACGCCCAACCTTTCCTGGGGCCTGCCCATCCAAGTCTTCCTTCGCCCCCCCCCCCCTGCAAGAACAGGATGATCGTGTCCTTGTTCCTAGGTTCGAACCTCGTTGATCCCCTTGTACCCGCTTTCCCGGCTTCCCCTGAACCATGGCTGAGGGTGAGGTGACTCGTGCTCCGGATACACCTCCACCCCTTTTTTTGCCGTGCTTAGTCCCGCCACTGCTGATTTTGACCTCGCTGTTTTTTTTTGTCGGCGGTCTGTCGCTGTCTTTTTAAGTCACCCTCATGTTGAAAACCGAAATGTCTTGGTGATCAGATGGTCCCCATCCTTTCTTTCTTTTTTCCTCTCAGTTGTTGTTGTTTTTGTTTTTTGATGAGTATTCTCTTTTCATCCCCCCCAAGGGTAAACTTTACTTGGGTTTTTTTTCCCCCGTATGTTTATGCACTTACTGCAGCGCCTTTTCCTCCCTCCCCGTCGTTGATTGCCCGTGGTTTCTTTCAAAGGCTCCTTTGGGAGGCGTATCGTACCCGTTTTCCCTTCTTTTGAATCCTTTTGTTGTCCTAGTTTTGGTCGGAAGACCCTCAGGTACCCCTTTCTTTTTTCCCGTATTCTTCTTTTTTTTTTTTTGCAATTTCAAATTTTGCTTTACGCTTTCTTAAGCAACCGTTTCTTGATTGGTCCGATCATTCGTGTCCCCTCTTGGTTTGTAGCCCCGAAGTTGGATGCTGGACACGGTTGACGTTTCACCTTGTCGTTGACCCCCCCCCCTGTTGTATTTTTGGACCCCCTTTTTCTTGTTAAAAACGATTTTTTTACTGAAGATGATACTCCTCGTTCTAGGTGGCGTCTTAGATCCCCAGGGTCGGTCCCAGCCTGGTTATTTATGTGTCCGCTTGCCTTCTGCCGTTTTTTTTACCCCTTTCCTCCCGTTTTGCGTATTTACCTTGAATGTTTTCGTTGTACCCCCTTTTTTTGATGTGCCCAAGCTAACAGTTCCTTTCCTTTTTTTTTCATGTTTTCGTTTTTGCAAACTCACCCCCCCTTTTTCGGTTTTTGAGTCAAATGATCCTTCCAGGTGACATGGGCCATCGTCAACGATTCCCGGTCCTTGAGACGAAGTTGGGCTTTCTTTTGAAATAATCCTTTTCTGGAAGCCCCCCAATGTTACCAACGCGTTTCTTTCACCCGTGATAGTTGGGGTTCTGGCGTCGAGCCAGAAGCTGGTGTTTTGCGGTGACGGGTCGCCCTCTTTTTTCGTTCGCCCCCCCCCCCCCAGGGATCCCCGACCCATTTCCCCCCCTTCCTTTTCTTTTTCTTTCTCTGTGCCGTCCCTTACCAGTGTTGCCTCCATTTAAATTTCCTTCGGTTTTCCTTCCGTCGTGGCTTTTCTCTTTTTATAGCGCGTTTGCAAGCTGCGTTATGTTTTATTCGTTCCCTTTTTCTGGTTCGTGTGCCATCCCCCCCCCTTCGGAATTAGCTCTGCTTGACAACAAACCTGAGTTTCCCTCAACTTTCCCGCTTTTCTCCCCTTGATCATTGTTTTTCTCCCTTTTCTTTGGGAACCATTCCTGGATAATTTGACATTGGTAATTTCCAAATTTTTTCGGTTTTTCTTGTACCGGCCTCGGAGACCGAATGCGTTCCCGTTCTTTTCTGTTGGGTCCCGGAGGAAGGAAGTTTTAACCTTTTCCCCGTTTTGGTTTTCTAGATGTTCATGTTTTCTTACTTTTGATTTCAAAACTGGGCTTCCTTTTCAAACCTTCCTCTGTCCACCGGATGTTTAGATATCACTAGAACACCCCCCCTTTTCCCCTACTGGCGATTTTACACTGATCTTGGTTTGTACACCAAGTCCCAATGACCACCCTCCCCCCGATGTTCCCATTGTCCTTCTTCCTCCCATTTTTTTTGGATTGCCCGTTTTTTGTGCAGTTTTTTTTTTTTCCCCTGTGCCCTTTTGCACCCCCCCCCACAAAGTTCGATTGACGTTTGGGCGGTACCTTTTGCTTCTTTCATCTAATTTTTTTTCCCCCACAAAACGATGGAGGACTTTTTTTTTAAACTTCCCCCCCCTGAGCCCCAGAGCACTTCTCGGTTTGACTACGCCACTGGATCGAGCAATGGTTTTTTTCCCTCCCCTCTTTGATGTCAACAGCGGATTTGGGTCCTTTTATTTTCTGAAGTGCAGTGCCCCCCCTCCCTCCGCGCATATTGGGACCAGAAACCCCCCTTGGTATTTTCACCCCTTCTTTTCCTTGTGTACAGTGTTATTTTTTTGACCGGAGGCAGGAGTTTTTTAACACCCAGCCCCTTAGTTTCAAGTTTGGACTTGTACATTATTTTTTGAAGACAGTTATGCTTTGCCCCACACACCTCTGGTGGCGCAGGAGCTACCATTTTCAGTTGGACTTCCTCGCGCTGATGGTGAGCGCTTCCAAGTTAATTTCTTTCCTTTTGGCCAAGGGCACGTTTTTCTCAATTGACGTTACCCCTTTAGGGGTCATTACCTTTTTCCCCGCCTCCCCCCGTACAGTTTCTTTAGAACCTAACAAGTCCTATTAACCCGGACCTTTAACCTTTTCTCTCCGTTTCTTTGTCCGATTTTGCCTTTGATTTGTCTGCCGCCCCTGAAATGCCCTCGTCAACCTATTCAGTGTTGTTAGACTCTTTTGCCACTCAGTTCCCAAGTTTTCTTGTTAAGGTGCCCTTCCCCACTCCCACCTTGAGTTAGGTTTTTTTTGGAGGACGTTGACGTCTTCCCTCCCAAAAACAAAACACAAAGGGCTTGCTGTGATCCGTTCCCCCCGCTAAGTTGTTCCGTTTTCCCACACAACCACCCACGGCCGTTTTCCCTGGTGTGTGGCTCCGGCAAGCCTTTTTTGTTGGCTTTCCTAGTTCATCCCCCTCGATTTTGAGTGTTCTTGTCTTGGAATCGTTGCCCTCAGTTTCATCTTTTTCCTTTTTTCCCCCCTCCGAACTCGTATTTTCACTCTTCTTGATCGTCATAAAACCTGCGTATCCCCCTTGTTCTTGGTTCCCACCAAAGTACTTGGTCCTTTTATTTAGCCAGCACCACTGTGTGGTTTTGATTTTTTTCCGCGGCCCCCTCCCCACCCCAGCCCCATTGTTGATTTAGACTTGTTGAACACCCCTTGGCGGTTGTTTGTGCGTTTCGTTCCATTGCCCTTTTCCTGTTGATTCGATTTTCCCCCCCGAACTGAAAGGCCGGTTGGTTCCAACCACGCTTTCCTTTCGAAGTCACAAATACTTTCGGGCGTCCCTCTTCCCCCTTGCCCAGTTTTTTTTTATTAAACACTAATTCGTGCGCAGTCTACCTGTCTTTGCACGACCTCCCTCCCTTCCCAGGGGGCCTTTCTGGAGAGTTTTTTCTTAGTTTTTTTTTGATATTTTCTGATAGATGCTCGACCACGGTCAACTCGTATTTCTTTGGATTGACTCTTTTTTTGAACCCGTCTTTCATTTCCCCCCAACCACAGGTGGGCTGCAGAAAGTTTGAGCCCAGCGTTTGGTTGTTTCTGTAGGCCCGAGACCAGCCACTTTTGCCCCTTGAGTTTGCCCCAATTCCGATTCGGTTTTTTTTGAATGATTGTCTTCGTCAGCTTCTATCGTTTAGCCCCCTGGTATTTTTTTTTCTCTTTTTTTTTTTGAGGATTTTGTTCCCAATCTTAATACTTCGGGTTCTTTTTTCGATCTTCCTGTTCCTTCTTTTCACTCACCGGACTTATCCTTTGGTGGCCCTTCTCCCCCCTCTGATCTTCGATGGTTTTCCCTGGGTATTAACCCCCCCCCTCCCATTGCCGACTCATTTCCTCCGCTAAACTTGCCTTCCTTACATTTGCTGCATCTTAGGACTCCCCGTGACTCTTTCAGCCCCGCACCATACTTTTGTTCATTCGCATCGCCTGAATTTCTTCCACTCCCATTCAAACCCCCCCCCCCCCCCCTTATCTCTCTCTTTTTTCCCCCACCCCCCATATGTGTGTGTTTTTATCCTCTCTCTTTTTTGTCATTTTTCTTTGTTCTCCCTTTCCCCGCCACCCCCCTTTATGGTGTGCTTCTCTTTTCCCGCTTTTTTCACCTGAAGAGAACGTGACCCCTGGACCTATCCGGCTTTTCCTTAAGTTATTTTTTTTTGCCGTATCTTGGCCAGCCCTTGTCTTTTCTTCCCCTGGATTGTCCCTTTTCTTCAAGTGGACGAGCTTTTTTTGAAAACATTGAATTTTTTTTTTCTGTCCACCCCCCTAGAATTTCCTTGAAGGTAGATTTTTTTTTCACCGTGTACACCTACGTCCTGCCGCCCGTTCCGTCAGGAATTGAGTTCACAAAAGCCAAAAAAGTAGAATAGACCTTTGCAAATTGTCTAGCTTTTCTCTCCCCTCCTTTCCCTTTCCACTCCTTCCCATATCACATCTTTTTTTTGACCCTTTGCAGAGCGTTTTTTCCCCCAAACCGTGTTCCCTCTTCTTCCTGATCGTATGCTGGACATGTCGGTCTGGCTCGTTTCAGCACGTTGGCGTTTAAGCCCCCCCTTTTCTTAACCTTTTTCGAGGTTTCATCTTCCCCCGTCTTACTGTTGAGGACTTTTTTCACTGTCCTGTTCGAGTGGTTGTTTCCTCTTATGTGAAAGGACTTCCTGCTGCCGGCAATCTTCGTGTGTTGTGATCCAATATTCTTCTTTTACTCCGCCGCAAGAGTTCTTTTTTCAACCTTTTTCCCTCCTTCCCTTCCCGTTCATCCTTCATTCACATTTCTCTCATTGGCGAAAGCACACGGCTTTCACGCTTGAAACCCAATTGGTTTTTCTGCGTTCTTTTTTCCCGATCCTTCCTTATCCAACCTCCCCCCAGATGTGTTGCCCCTGCACCCTCCTTTTCCTCATTGACCCCGTGTCCACGTATTCAGGGTTTGTCTGGAAACCTGGCCTGTGCTTCTGGTTGGCTACCTTCATTCCCCGTGACAACAAGCTGCCCTTTTCCTTTCCTCCCGCCCTCCCCGCTTCCCTTCTTTGCGCCTTTGTGCACCCCCGTGGCAAACTTTGACCAGGCGCTTCCCCCCTTTCAGCCTGAGTTGCGAAAATTGTTATTTTTTTTTTTTATTTTGTTTTTTTTTTTTGGCGCGCTTGTCTTGTACTCCTCCCACGGTCGACTGTCTACCAAACCGTTTATTGTTTCTTACAACGTGTGAACTTGCCCCCCTTTTTTGAACTTCAACTGCGGCTTGTCGACCTTTCTTTACCTTCCTTCGTGCGTCCCCGGTGCCGGCGGGGAAACCTCTGACTGCATCCCTCTGAAACACCTCTGTTAGCCAATTGAAGAACCTTTTAAGGTAGGAGGTCGGGAAAAAGTTTTTGTATTTTCGTCCCTGTTTTTCCCGTAATGAGATGGCTTTCGCGCATTTCCCCCGGTAAAATTGTTGCGAACATCCTTTTCCCCAGAATGGCTTCCCCCTGAATGAGTGGGACGGATTACCACAAGCCCAGAGGCGCGTTGCTAGTTTGTTCTTTCCTCGGTCGGTTTCCCCAATGACCTTTTTTCCCCCTAGAGGCGATTTTTTTCTCAGGTCCCAATACCTCCTGGGTTTTTTTTGACTTATCCGTTTCCCTCTCTTCTTCCCCTGCCCTTCCTTGAGTTGGAAATTCCGAATATGTATTCTCTTGTCAACTTCTGACCCCCCCTTCCCTGGGCTTTCCCCCTGTCGCGTTTACCCCTGTTAATTCCTGAGGTTGGATTGATTCTTAGTGCTTCTCCTTGTCTTTTCTTCCTTTCTGCACTTCTGACGATGATTTTCCTCAATTTCGCTCCTCCTTCAACTCGTAAAACCCCCCTCTGTCGAAGGTTCTTCTCCATGAGACAGAAACCGTCTACGACATAGTACCTTTCAATTTTTGACTTATTTCTTGCCCCCCCCTCCTTCCTACGCCGGAACTCGCAGTGAATCCTTTTTTTTTGGAGTCTTCTCCCCGTGACCCCACCAGTGCGTTTTTTTTGGTTTAAATGTGACTCGTTTACGCCGAATTCACCTTGATCTTATCCAATGGTTTCATTGTGCCTCCGTTGAATTTGTCCTACCCCCCCATGCTGGACTTCCTTCTCGGGTCGTTGTCCCCCTTTTGTTCCATTTGAACCGACACTTTTGTAATAAATTCCACTTCTCTCCCTCAACTCGTACTCCCAAATTTGCCGAGTCTCGTGTTTTCCCTGATCGGTTACTTTCCTGACATTGATCTTAAAGCCCCGGGGTTTGACTACATTTCCCCCGCCTTCGTTCCAATCGTTTGTGTCCTTCTCCTTCTACCGCACGAACCTCGGTCTTCTCCCTCTCTTTTTCTTTGGTTGGCGGCTGATTCTTTTAACCGAAAGGATTGGTGTCATCCGTTTTGTGGCGTCCTACTTCTTTTAAATTCCCCTATTTTTTTTCTCTGATTTGGACCCCAAACCTCCCCGGTCGGCGTACCCTTGTAACTTTAGTCTGGTGACCGTGCGCCTTTGTTGACCCAGGTGATTGACCTTCTTCTCCCGTTTACCCCTGGAACTACCTTTTGTCTCTTTGGCCTCTGACGATGGGACCTCTCTTGGTTTTTTCTTATCATCCCCCCCTCTTTTTTGACGTCCCCAATTTGAACCCCAGAGGTTAACCTTGTTCTCTGTTTCATCAAATCCTTTGCACGGGAAGGCGCTACTAATGTTTGCTTCTCAATTTACGCTGGTCCCCTTTCCTTCACCTTCGCTCCCCCTCTTACTGTAAAATTGTTTTTCTCGGGCTCCCTCTCTTAATTGCCTGGCTGCTCTCTCATATTTTTTTCCCCTATTTGTATTTACACAACTGTATCCCCCCCCCACCTTCCCCGTTTCTGCCGTGTCTTTACCCCCCTTACCCCAACTTCCCCTACCCTTTTCCTTTTTTCGTGTGACCACTTACTTTCATGCAGTACCCACAGTGTTGTTTACACTACCTGTTGCGTCATGAATCTTCCAACCAATTTACTGGCATGACTGTTTTCTGGGACTTCCTACGTTATCAAGACCTTACGTTTCGTCCTGACCCCCCGCTTTTCTATTTACCCCTCGCTGTTAGCGATGGTTTCGATTTGCTGAAGTTTTGCTTAGTCACTGTCTAACCCCCCCACGCCCTTCCTTGTTTCTAGGCGCCTTCTTGTCTCTTAATACCCCCTTTGGTTTTTTTTGGGTAGATGCTCTTCTTCCTCTTACACCGGGAAACCGGGTGGGTGTGGTTGGGCCCAGTTTTTTTACATGAATCTTCGTCCATTTTTCTTGTCCCTCTCGCCCCATCGCATCGGGGTCACCGGCATCGGTAGTTCCGGTTTTTTTTGCCCGGGTACACGTTGACATGGTCTTTGTCTCCGTGCTCGTTCTGGCTCAAATTTGCACTTTCATTTTTTTCATTATTTCCTTCCTTGTCCTCTTTTGGAACACCTCGTTGACCTTGTCCTTTCACCTATTATGGTTTCCCACCCCCTCTCCAAATAAGGGTTTTTTTTGTGTTGTCTCGTCAACTTCCTTTTTGATTTGGCTTTACCCCCTGTCCGTCATTTCGACATTCAATGTTGTGATAAGTTGTTAAAGTGTTGAAATATTGGAGAATCTTCCTCCCCTATACGCGTGTTGCGATTAAGGACTTTTTGTATCCCACCCGAGTTAGGCAGCCCAACTTTCCTTTAATTGGAGTTTTCGTACCATTGTTCATTCCTTTTTGTTTTGTACCTCATGTTAGGGGACTCCTTACCTACACATTCTTTGATTTAAAACATGCCTGGACCACATGTTTCCAACTTTTTTTTTCCTTTTTTTTATTTTTTTGCAAACCCACATGGTTTTTCCCGAATACTCACGACCTCGGAAGTACGCCCGACTGGGATCGTCCCAATTCTTCCCCCCCCTTGTCTTTTCGAACCTTCATCCCTGTTTTCCATGTCAGAAACTTTCTTTTTGACCAATTAGAGAACCGTTCCTGTCGTTTTTCCTTTTTTTTAGTCCTCCTGGCAGACTTTCTGGTTTTCCCTTGTCTTTTTTCCCAGTGATGAGAACGGTTTCGCGTCCCTCAATTTCCGATGGTAATCCACACCCTTTCCCCCATCCTGTCTTTTTTTTGGAAGAATAGGCCTCCCCCTCCCCACCCAGTTCCCCCTCTGTCCTTTCCCTCGATTTTCCCTCCCTGTGACCCTTTTGAAATATTGGCTCCTCTCCGTTGCCTACTTGCGGTGTTGAGGTAGTTTCCCACCTTCGGTCGGTCTTATGGTAGGAACCCCAGTCCTCGCTGTTTCCCCCCCCTTGACATACCTTTTTTTTTTTTTGACGTATCCCCCTTATTTTCATAAGTTTTTTGGCTCCCGGCCCCGTCCTTTTTCCCTTCCCTTTTTCATTTCCCTTTTTTTTAAAACAAAGTTTGTTGAACCACCCCGTGCCGCCCCTTGTTAATTGCCTGAATTTTTCCTTTTGTCTGATTACTCTGCAGGCGCCTTAACTTTGGTTTTTTTTCATCTCATTGCGGATTAGTTTGGGGGGAACCTTCTTACCTGTGACCCACCTCGACTCGAAAAGGTCTTTTTCTATTTTTCCATTCATCGACCTTTGTGTCGCGCGTCCAGCGGCTTTCAGTACCCCCCTTTGTTTTCTTTTTTCCTTTTTTTTGACCTGCCCACATACTTTGATATTCGTCTATTGCTTCGCTGTTTTCTTTTTTCTTCCGGTCAATGGGTTCTGTCCAAGAGTCGTTGACTTTTCCCTTTGACCCCCAGTCCCCTTCCGTTTTTTTTTCGCTTTTCAAAAAGTTTTTAGTACCATCCCCCATCCCTGTTTTTTATGGGCAAAGTTGACGGGTTGTTCTTGCCTGTTCTTGGCCCCTCCTTTTTCAGTGCTTCCGACCTCGGATCCTAGCACATTGGTTGTCCCTCCTTACTTCTGACCTTTTCCCTTTTTTTCAAGTTTCAAGGTCCTTCGACGACCATATTCCCGTTTTTCCAAAACAGCTTTTCTGGGTCCTTTTACCCCTGCTCCTTTTGCCCTCTTTTGGCCCTGTTTGCCTGTCAGCCGGCATGTGCCCTCCCTTGGCCGTTGCCACCCCGCCCATTTTCCCTTTTTGACCCTGATGAGGAGTTTCTCAGCCTGAGATTTTCCCCCCTTGGTTTGTTTTTTGAAATTTTTCCTTGTTTCATCTCACCATCTCGGAGTTTTGCCAAGGCCTTTCGTGCTCTTCTTTTTTTTCAGATTCGTCACCCCCCTTTAAGAATGTAGGTTTGCAACTGTTGTCTTGTACTTTCCCCCTTTTTTCGAGTTGAACCCTCCATCCCCTCCCACTTTCCCAGGGACAACATTTGACCCCTTTTGTCCATTCAAGGAATTGATCCCAATCCGCCCCTTTTTTCCATGTCTCACTTTTTCTCTTTTCGATTTGCCCCTTGGCCGAGTTTGGCGGGGCCGACTCCCTGTCCAGGGATCAAAAGAATGTGTCTCCGTTAGTGGCTCCTCCCCTGGTTTTCGCCCTTTTCCCCCCTTTAATGGTGGAACACCAGCACCCCTTTTTTTTTGTTCGTTTTCGATCTTTCCGTTGCCGGGCTTTTCCAATTGGGCTGCGCTGCCTTTCCTTCTTTCGCTCCGTTGGTCTTTCCCCCTTCTCAAATTTTTTTTTTTTGTCGCTGACTTTCGAGGTCCCCCTCGACGGTTTGTTTGCGCATTACCGTTTTGCGTTCCGCTTCTTCGTTTCCTTTTTTTTTCTCCTTTCCTCTTTCTTATTTAGCGACCCATAGTTAGTTTTTCAGCCGCCCATTGTGCCCTGGTTTTTTCCATCACAACGCTTGCCGAGGTCAAGGTTTCTAAAAAGTCTTCGCTCTCTGTCTTTTGCTGTAAGCCTACTTTTTTTTCTTCCTTCATTTGTATTTCTGTCGAGGGCACTAACAGCATTGCCTTTTTTTCGTGATTTTCTCCCGTTAAGTCGGTTTTTTTCGTCCTTCTTTCCCTTCGATTCAATTCCCCGTCTGGAACAAACTAAATTCCGTGGGCTGTATAAAGGACCAGCACCCCTACACTCCCCAGGGGCCTTTTCGTGGCTTCCATTTTTAACTTTCTTGTTTCCTTCAATCCAGGGATCGTTTTCTCACGAGAATTATTTCCCTGGGGATTTTCCTCCTGTCTCGTGATGGTCCCCGTTTTTTTTTTCCTTTTCTCGACGAGACCAATTGTTTTTTTTTTTTTTATCTGGCTCGACCTTTTTCATTCCATGGCGATGGTTTTTCGCCTTCCGTTTTTTGAACCTTTTTTCCCCCTTACATTTGGCATTCTCCTCAAATCGCAAAGGTGCCTTTTGTTTTTGTGCGAGGTCCGAAGGGGACATTTTCGCCATGGAGGCGTCAAGGCAAGATTTCTTTTTCTCTTCTTTCTTCCCTTGACTGGCTTCTTCCTCGATGTATTAAATTCCTTGTCGCACTTTTTTTGTATTTTTTGTTCACACGATGCCTTCTTCCCCCCTTCTTCTCTTTGAGTATGTTTTCCTTTTCCCCACGACGGCGTCCTTCCTTTTGTTGGTCCCTTTTTTTTTTTCCGCGGCCTTGCTCGCGTGTTTCAACCGAGACTTTTTGTTTCCCCACCTTACTTCCCCCTACATCGAAAGGACTTCGAAACTTCCCCCCCTGCCCTTCTCTGTTCCCTCACCCTGGTCCCTTCTTTGCGGTGACCACACTCCACCGACACCTACCCCAAACCGGTTTCATTTCTTCTGCCGCCGACTGTCCCCTCCCTTCAACCCCTAGTCTATATTTTACTATCCTGATGTTTTTTTGTTTTTTTTTTGCTCTCCTTTCTTTTTTTTTTGTTGTTTTTTGAAGTTTCCGAGACGGGAACCCTGTTATTTTTTCGTTGCTTTGCCGCCGTTTCACGTTTCCCTGATTCCGACGGACGATTCACATGGAAGCTCAGTTTTTGGCCTTCTTTCCCCTCGCCTTTGCACCTTCTTTCCTCTTTTTTGCTGAGCTTTACATTAGTCACTTGCCCCCCCACCAAATGTTTTTCTCTTTTTTCTTGCGGAATCCTTCAACCAGGCCACTTTTCCCCCCGATCCGCGCCCGTGCCTTGCGGGACTTTTCCCCCACCTGCACCCCCACCTTTCCGTTCCCCCAAGCCCTTCCCATATCAGTGCCTCTCCCTTTCCCCTCCTCACGGCCCCCGAAATCTTTTGTGCTCCCTCCTCATTTCAGAAATTGGTCGTTTTTCGTTTCACAAAACCCGCACTTTTTCTGCTCGGTTTATCCCCTTTCTGTCCCCCTGTTTTGTACTTTCTTTTTTCCGGTCCCGATGGCACCGAAGATGATTCCATTTCGAGCTGCTATCGCACCCTTCTTCTGTATCTATTGGTGGTTTATCCGGGGTGAAGGCGATTTCCGATTCTGCCCCTCCCTTGCGGCTTCTCCACTCCTTTTTTTTGGTTTTTCACAGGGGGGTTTTTTGGCTCCCCCTGGTCCGCCCCGACGCCTTGTTGGGTCTCCCGTTTTCAGTTCTTTAGGAATTCGTTTTTTCCAGAACCCCTCCTCTGGATCTTTCCCCCCTTTTTAATTTCCCAAACTGTTTCACACCCGCGATAGTCACTTTGCACTGGCAGGTCGTTTTCTTCTTTTGTTAAAACTCTCAATCCTGTAGCCCCTGATGTTGTCTTTGCAAGCCCTTTCAGGTTCTGTTGCTCTCCCTGACCCGGTTGAATTTCCCTTTCCCCCGTTGACGTGAAGGTTTGATGGGACAACTCCACCGTTTTTTTTTTTTTGTATACGATTTTTTTTTTCCCTTTCCACTCGCTCCCCCTCCACCTCCGTCTTGGTTGGATATTGGCGCAACACCATTCTGCTTTTAGTTCCCCTCTCACGAGCTTTTTTCGCTGACCCATGAATTCTTCAACCTCTCTTCGTTTTTTTTGGTCCAGCGTCCGTCACTTCAAGTCTCGACGAAACTTCCGTGTTGGTTCAGGCCCCCCTTGCAAGGGGGGACACTTGCGAACGAGTTGTTCGCCCCTTTTTTTTTTTCCTCGTCAGGTCCGTTGCGTTTTTTGCATGCGCGGGTGAAAACCCCCTCCCCCCCCTTGTCCTGCATCCATCGACCCCCGTGGCACGGTTGCAGAAAATTGAAGTCAGATTTTCATTTTTTTTCCAATTTCTTTTCTTTTTTTTTCCCCCCTCTTTTTTTCACGTCTGTATTTTAGGCCGGGGTCTTTTCGCCTCATTCCCGGGTCTCAATGGTTTCTCCGACCGTGTGCCGTTACCCTGCCCCCCCCTGTACTGAATAGGACCCTTTTGAACAATTTTCCGTTGCCGCGGAATTCCCCCCCCTCCTTTTTTTTGGTTTACTTTAGGTGTCGCCCAACTCTTTGACAATTCGGCTCTTTCGTTCCCCCTTTCACTGGGGGTGGTGTTTCCTTTTTTCATTCTGGCATTCTCTGTTCCAGGTCTCTTTGGCCCCCAAGATTTCTTAGAATGTCCCCGGGGCCCCCACTTTCTACAACCCCACTGCCGCTGTTTTTTCCAATCCGACAGGAGTTTTTCACCCATGGGATAGATAAAGGTTGTATCATCACCGACCCCTTTTCGCGCTTCCGCTTCCCTCCTGGATTGCATTGTCTGGAGAACTTTTGCCCGTCATCGTAAACAAAGCTTTCGCAGGCCCGAGCCGCGTCCCTGTACACCCGTATTTCCAAGTTATATTCCCCAATGGGACTCTCTTTTGCCACCTCCTTCCCTTTCCCGGCTTTTTTAGTTTTGTAGTTTTAGCCAGTGAAAGTCCGTTATGTGCATGAATTCTACTCTCGTTTACCCGCTGCTCCAATTTTTTTTCCTTGTTGAAGTTTTTTCTATCTGACCCCCCGCCAAGGCATCGTCGGTCTCCGGCGGGCCTTACCCGACCCCGACAATTTTTATTGCCAATTCCTGTCGCTTATTTCCCCCCCTTTTACTTGGCGTTACTTCCCTTTTCGGTTTTTGAATTTTAGCGGCCCATTTCGATCGCGTTTTCCCTGCTCCCTTCTCATTCCGCCCATGATTTCACGACCTCCTGACCATCCAAGCGTAGGTTTTCCCCGCGTTCCCTCAGTATTTACCGTCTCTTTTTCACCCCGTTTTTAACCCTGATTTAGCCCCCCTCTGGTTGCTGGGGCGGCGTATTACTGTCCCCACGACAAGGCATGGTTTTTTCCCCTGTGGGATAACTAGGACTTTAATTTGTGTACCTTTTTCGGGTTATCATTTCAGGACTTCCCCTTTCCACCCCTTGGTTTCCTCCTTTTTGTTTGACCCCCACCTGTGGAACTGTTCGATGGTGCGCGTCCCTCCTTTGTGTAAGGGTTCCCTGTTTTTGCCCCATGGACCTTTCGCATCCCGTTTTCTTTCTCCTGTCCGTCGGTTTGATGCTTGGCCGATTTCCCGGCGTTTTTTTTTTGGCGTACGGACCTACTCCTTGGTTTTTTTACATGACAACTAATTCACACCACGGAGGGAACCTTTTTTCTGATGTTACTCACTATTTGCTGCCCACGCCTGCATTTCTTTAACTTCGCTTTTGTTCCCTTCCGATGCCTTTAATACAAAGGTGGGTCAACAATAGGCCCCGTTGCTTAAACCTGATTTTTGATCGTGCGGCCGCTTTCCTTGGTATTTCTTCTTCTCTTATTTTTCCCCCCAACCCAGTAGCACAAAAATTTTCAGTTTTTCGCCATGGCCCGTGCCTTCCACTCCCGCCTTTTCTACAAAAAAAGGCCCCCTTTCTGGTATGCCCTTGTCCTCTTTTTTTTTCCCCCCTGGTCTCCCCTTTTTTAACTGGCAATAATTTTTTCAGCATGGCCGGCAAGACGATTCCCCATAATGCTGCTTTTTTTTCCGGCCGTAGCTCCGGATCAACAGGAACAAAAGTAACTCTATCGCTGCCCCAGATGAGCCTTTTGCCTCCTTTTTTGGCTCAGGATTTTTGGTCAGGCTTGCACCTTAGCTCCTGTTGTAACCACCGATTAAAGGGTTCTTTCGCGGTGCTGTCTCTTTTTTTTCTCCCCGTTTTGGTTTGTTGTTTTCTAAATCGGCTTACTCCCGATCTGATAAACTTTGACCAAAGAGTGACCGTTTTGGTAGGGTAATAACTCGTATTGATTGGGCATCTTCTTTGCTCCCCCATTTTTGCCCAGTTTTTTTGTTCCACCCTCCCTTCCACAAGTTTCTGCTAATAGAGGAGGTTCTCCGATCGGAACCTTTTGTCACGGTTCCCTTTTTTCTTTTTTTTGCTCCCGGAACGTTTTTTTTCTTTCTCTCTTTTTTGCTTTAAAACTCCCTCCCCCCCCTTATTTTCCTATTATAGTTTCCCCTTTTTGTTTGCAAACCAGATGATTTCACGTTCGTCATCCCCTTGGGCTGGTTCCGTTTTTCCTTCCCTGTTTTGTGCTTTTTTTCGTCAACCTGAAGTGGCCTGTTTTCCTTCCACTTTTTTCATGAGACGTCCCTCCACTGGAGATTGTTTTTGTTTCTTTCACATCTTTCTCGTGATAAGATCCTTCCTTGTTGTGGGGAGACGTTCCCTTCTAGAACCCCGAGTTAGGTCTTTCCCCGGGCTATTCCCGTCCCCCCCATTCTTCTCCCTGCAATAGTTTTTCTTTTCAACCCTCTGGTAATTCCCTTCAGGTCGTTTCAAAACCACCCTCTTTGCTTTGACCCCCCCAGTCGCCCCCTTGTTCCCTTTTGTTCGGTTACTGCGGGTTTTTTCCCCTTCCAACACCCTTCCTGTTTTAGATCTCCAGCCCTTCGAACCTTTCGGCGCCGTGCGGTTAGACGGCCCCCCCCCCCAGAGCCCGCCCCTTTCATTCGTCCCCCGTGAACGGTCGCCACTTTTGTCCCAATTGTCCCAGTTTTTTGTTCCCCCCTTTTTTTTCCCGGTATCCGAGTGTTTATTGGTCGTAGAGTGAGGTACTTCTTTTTCCCCCCCCGTTCCTTTCCGGATAGACACAATTTGTCACGTGCAAATCAAGGGGGGGCTTCTCTATTCTTATTTGAACACCCTTTCGTTTTTTGGCCTTTTTACCTCCCCCAGCAACCAGAATCTCCTTTCCTTGATTTTCGTCTTTTGGGCGACATGCGTTTCTTAATAATTGTCTTCTGGGCCGGCACTCCCTTTCCTTTCCCCCTGGTCGTGTCCCCTGAGGTCAGTTTGGAAGTTTATCCCTGGTCGTCAATACTCCGCTTTCTTTTCCCCCTCGCATCCCGACATTGAGATTTACCCACCCTTTTCATAGTTTTGTACCCACTCCCCCGTCCCGTTGTGCAACCCTACCGCTATGTAATTGGATTCCCCCACTTTCTTGACCTTGTTTGTGCGTCCCCGAAAAGGGCGAATTTCATTCCTTTGGCTTTGATCGATTTTTTCCCCCTTAGTCTCAGGCCCATGGTCCAGTTGCTACCCCCCTTCCGGATAGGTGTCCCGTTGGCAACGGCTTCCTTGACCTGCGCCCGCCCTTGCTTGATTTCTTTGGTTTCTTTACTTGGTTTTCCCCCTTACAGTTTTCGGTTTGAATGCCCAAACGATTTGTTCCCCTTGATTTCCTGGCGTTCCTATTTGGCGCTTCGACGGTGCTTGCTCGGTCTCCCTTGTTACCCCTCTGTTTTACGTTTGAAATTTTTTTTTAGAACTTTCGCATTTTTTCTTGTGCAAGTCCTGTTCCGACCATTTAAATTCCCCCCTTCCTGTCGGTCACCAAGGAGTTTTTTTAAGGCTCTTCCGCGGCAGATTTGGGACGGGTACGCAATTCCCTCTGGGGTTAACATGTCCTCCATTATTTCACCTTTTTGTTTTACATCTTGCCGGTGGTGTTTGTTTGTCTCCTTTGCCGTCCCCTCTCCCGCCAAGTGGACCCCGAAACTCTTGGGTGGATCCTTTTTGGCCTTTTTCCTGTGGCAGACATGCCCCCGCATGGCCTTGCCACCCCGCCCCCCTTTTCTTTGAAGGGAAACTGAGGGAAGATGCAGTATTTTTCCCTTTGGGCCCGCGACAAACCTCTGTCTTGGAAACTTCATCGGCCTCGGACTTTTTTCGTTATTACCTGTTCAGTTGTAGGAGCACAGTTGCACTGTTTCTGGGGTTCGACACATGTCCCTTAGGAAATGCGCTATTCCGCCGGCCCCCGCTTCGCTTCTGGAAATTCCCCCGGAGACCCAAATTCCACAAGACCTTTGACCCACAGCCCCTTTTTCTTTCCCCTAATTATTTTTAAATGGATCTTAATTTTTTACTATTTTTTTCAAGGGTTTGAAGTTGAAAAGAGAAAGAAGCGCCCCCCTGGACCGAGTTCTGTTTTCGTGCGTCTTCCTTTTTTAGTCCAGTTCCCCAACTTGTGAAGGTCCGGTTCCCGAAACCCTACCTGTTCTTTAGATATTTATTGGGTGACCTTCCGGCATCTGCCCCCCGGCACAAACGGC
>Ga0179591_1370005_pt1 | contig 19622 bp, 19 predicted proteins | sample CZOMad2_1_08_16f_FD_182891 | JGI IMG/M metagenome (GOLD analysis project Ga0179591, IMG submission 182891) | Vadose zone soil fungal communities from Angelo Coast Range Reserve, California, USA - CZOMad2_1_08_16fungal (PacBio error correction) | ecosystem: Environmental > Terrestrial > Soil >... | reverse complement strand
CTCCGTCTTCAGCCTATTTTTCCGAATTTTCCTCCTCTTTGACTTTGACCCGCCGGTATCCCTCCTCGCCTGAACATATCTTTCCCCACCGGTTGGTGGGGACAAGCTAGATCGTCCTTCACCCTAAGGGTCTCCCCCCCTATAAGTATACTATGGAACACGATTCCCAATTGCCTTTCCTCCCTATTTTTTTTTCTGAAGCGTCGTCCCTCTTTCCCTGTACGCGTCTCTTTTCCGCTCCCCGCCCCCCTGCTAAGTTACTCTCACTCTTTCTCGAATCAGTCTTTATCACACAAGACCCTTAGTGTCCCATCTGTTTCCCCCTTCGGATCGAATACGCACTCTCCCTCCCTCCTTGCAGCTCCCGTTAGGTTCTTTCGCCTGCCCCTTGTGCTCCACGTCAACTTTGTCGCAGATACAGGACTGATTCCTCTCTTTGATGTCCCCGCCGCTCTTATCGATAGATGTTCTTATTAGGTGCCCTCCTCCCTTTTTGGGCCTCGAGACTCCCCCCCCCCTTCCCCACCCCTTCTGATGAACGTCGTTCCCCGAAATCGTGGTATTCCCTTTATCTTATAGTTCCCTTCTCTTCCGTTTTAAAACGATCTACTTAAACCTGACGGTCGAATACCGCTCTTTTCGAAACGCACGATCTTCTTCTATAAATTATCCGCGTTTTACCAAGAAATTTAGATTGCTTAGGGTGTTCCCCTCCTGACGCGTCTTTCAGTCCCCTAGTTCCATGAGTTCTTTTTCCCGTTCATTTCGAAAATTTTAGTCAACTCTCTTGATACTGAGATTTAAAGTAGCTCTAGTTTGCGTCACCGTCCCGTTGTCGTCCCCAAAGACTTCTTTGACGGCTTCGCAAGCTGCGTTTTGAACTGCCTGCTCCCCCTCGAGTTGAACGATCGCACTTGAACCAACTCTCCCCGATGTGTCAAAAAAGAGCTAATTGTGTTTCCCCCCCCTTTCCCCCCGTTGGAACGACCGTCTCGAAAATTATTCCGATGTTCCCTTCAACTTTCTTTTACCCGACGTCCCCCAAAGTCGGAATCTCCCCCCCTAACCTTGTACTGAGGCGTGCTCGTAAGTTGTTTTTCTTCTCTCCTTTTTAGGCGTCCGGTCGGGGCTTACGGTCGCAAGTCCCAGTTTTTCTTTCTAACGTGGTTCGAGGACACTTCGACTCCCAGTGAAACTCCTTCCCTGACTTGTCCACTAAGATAGTCTCTAGTCTGTAAGAGAGATGCGTGCCCCCCTCTTTTTCCTTCAATCATTGGACAGACCCCTATGCCATGGGTACGCGCCGGTCACCCTCGACGCCTTTCTTCGCTGATGCAGTACCTTCCTACTCTGTGATCTCGCTTCTCCTTCTTTTCCCTTCAACGGGTGAGCCTTGATTTCTCTTGCCAGATTAAGAGTTCCATCTCTTCGCCTCGAGGTCGTGGGTGCACCCGCAAGATTGAGTGGAGATACCTCCCCTTATCTGAACCTCTCACTACCTCCCTTTTTTTTCACAATCAACCACCCCCCCCCCCCCCATCAGGCCTATCGTTCTCCCATTTTTCTGAAGCCGCCCTTGACCGATTTTTGGCCCCACGATAATCGCTCCCCCTTTTTTCTCACGCTAGAGTTTGTATCTTCCGTCCTCCCCACTCCTATAGAAGCTTAGTCCGAAAGCACCGCCCTTCTCTGCTCGATAAAAACAAGTCTACTTCCTTCCGACGCGCGATATCGGAGCGCTTTGCATCTCGTGGTCTCGTGGCCAGGCGCTGGCAGGTCGCACGCCTTCCTCTTATGAAACATGTTCCTCCCCCTTATGTTACTTTTTTTTAGGAAAACTGAGTCGCATCGCGACCACCAACTGTCAGGGTCTAAGGAAATTGCGTTTTCTCCGCTGTCGTGACTCCAACTACTCCGCTAACACTTCTTCTCGATTCATCGCCAAGTTTCTAGAGGATGTCCCAGCATGTTCACCCTCCCCAAGCCTGCGGCAGAGCGGTAACTCTCTTTCCCCCGTCTTCTCGACCTCCTTCGCAGGTCAAACGCACTTGTTCGAAAGATAACGCAATGCAGGTGGATACTCCTCCCCCCCCCTCGTCAGCTCACGCTTTGCACTCGTCTTTAGCAAATGTCGTTTCGCGACGATTTCTTTAGTTCGCTCGCCAAGTCCCCCCTCTTCTTTCCGCACTCAGTTTTTTTCGGCCGTGACGCCCTCGTTTTTTCTACTCTCTCTTTTCCGCTCTCCTTTTTTTTTTTTCTCGAGATTGAGTCCGAATTCTCCTTTCTCTCCCTTTGTTTCCTCCTTCTTCTGGGAGTCCGTCGTTCCAGCTACGCCCTTCTTTCCTGTGTTAAAGTCCTCCTCCCCTTTGAGTCGCAAGTAGGTTTCTTCGTTCCCGCGTTCCACGACAGCCCCGTCTTTTGACTGTGTCATCTTCCGCTCTCGATTCTCAAGAACGGTCCCCCCCTAAGCTCCTTGCCCCTCTTTGGGTGGCGCATCAAGAGGAGTTCTTTTTCCCTCCCCCCCCTTGGGCCTTTTTTGAACCCTTCATCCGCGCCGAGAGACTGTTGTTGCTTTCCCGACTGAGGGCGCTACTAGACCAGATATGTAAAGATTCCCTGCCCCTGTGACCTCGGGTAAGCCAGCGAGCGTCCTTTTTTTTTCAGTGTAGCTCTACTGTGTTTGAAGAATGGTCATCATCCCTCCAATGAAGTGCCAAACTATGCCCTTCCCCTGGCCACTGGAAGTCTTGTACGCGATCTGCATTTTTCGTAAGTCCATAGATTTTAAAAATGGAGAGAGAATGATGAGGCTGAAGTCGGAAATCCCTCCAGAAGGAAAATTATGTTTAGAGTGTTAGGGGAGGTGTAGGGGTATTGGTGGGTGTGTGTGAGGGTTCGAGGGTGGGGTTTGTTTTGGGGGGGGGGTTAGGGGGGGGGGTTTTTTGGGTTGGGTGTGGTAATTAAGGGGGGTGGGGGTGTCTGGTGGGAGGTTGGGGCGGTGGGGGGGATGATGTTTTGGGTTGGGTGGTATGTGGGCATATTGGGGGGGGGGGAAGTTGGGGGGCGGGGGTCTGCTTTGTTTACAACAAGTGGTTTTGTGGTGGGGGGGGTGGCGGGGCCCGGGTTTTTTAGGTGGGGGTGTAGGGTGTTTTGGTTGATGTTTTGGGAGCGGCCTTTGATTATGGTTTGGTTTTTTTTTGTTATTTTTTTTTTTTTTTGGCTATGCATTTTTATAATTTTGTTTTTTTTTTTTTTTTTTTTTTTTTGTTTTTTTTTTTTTTTTTTTTTATCCCGGAGTGTGCCTTCCCCTTCCGGTCATCGATAGTAAGATACCTTTAGTGCTTTTACTTGATTTCTTTTCTTCCAGGATTGTCTCCGTCTCCTTGGCAGTTCTTCCTTCCTTTCCTGTCTGCCTGCCAGCTCCGTTATGAATGTCATAGCCCCTTGATGATGATCTTTCTCAGGGATTTCCCCTTCCCCCCTCTTCATCTAGGTTTTGAACAGCCACGAATCCCGACGCTGCGTTGCTGGAGGATTTCCCCATAAGGAAGAGACCATCGTTTTTGATCTCCCCTTGAGTCTAAGCCTCCACATTTTTGGTTTTGGTTGGGGGTTGGGAGCTCTTCCCTTTTATCGTAGGGACCCTCCACTCTCTCCCACTTCCCTGACCGCTCAGCGTTCCCGTCTCCTCTTTGAGTAGTGCCTCCGTCCGAAGTGACGTACGCTCCTGTACCCACGATCTTTCGTAGTTCTCCTGCGTCCCTAATCCCTCTTCCTCCTTTTTTTCCACAAGGATTTCAGACGACCCCGTTTTAAAATCAAGCCCAGCTCCCCTTTTTTCCTTCTACCCGCATCCCACGTTTGACACGACTCCCTTTCGACGTGACTAAACGTCCCCCCTCTGCCTCCTGGGTCTTTTAAGTGATTCTGATTAAGACAGCGGTAGGTTCCCCTACGGTCGCGGATTGAAACCCGTTCCTATCTTCGAAGACCCCCCCTTGTCGTGCACCTACCCCCGTTTCGTGTGCAATTTGCGGCCTCTTGAGGGAAGTTTTTTTTATTAAGGCTAGGAGCTCCGATTCAGCCCTGCGTCAACCCCTTTGAGAATTCCCCCCCCCCCCCCCCCGTCCGAACACCCTCCCCCCCCCCCCCCCCCCCACCCCCACCCCGGCAAGACATAAACATCCCCCCCCCAACCCCCCTCCCCCACCCAACTCCCCCCCCCCCCACCCCCCCCCCACCCCCAACCAAAACCAGGAGCATAGTAGTTGAGAGGCCTCCCCCAAGAAAACTACTTTACGCTAATACCCCAGATACTTTCAGAGCAGATCTCTCGTCCCTAAGTGCGGCTTGACTTTTATACCTGCCTCGTGCACGAGAGAGTTTTGTTGGGTGGCTGACATCTCTGACAGAGACCTTTTCCCTTTTGTCGTCAGAATGTACCTGGACGAGGTCGTTGCCGCCTCGAATAGATGACCCAGTTCCCCTTGGGCCCTCTCTTTAGCGCGTCCCGACCCAGCCGCTAAGCCCCCCCCCCCGATTATTGGCTCTGGCCTACTCTACTAAACTTTTTGCACAACAGGCCCTAACCTTTCTTTTTTTTCTAGTTGAGAGCCGAAGACAATCCTTGTTTTTTTCCGATACAGAGAGTTGGCCGGCAATCCGCTTCTACAGTTCACAGCAGTCAAGATAAAGTTGACGGCATTGAGCGCACCCTCCCTAGAACACGAAAGCCACCCCCCCCCCCAACCCCCCACACTCCTTTCTCACGATAAATGCCAAATGTCTTCACGCTGATGTCTATGATGCATCCTCTCCTGAGCTCGCTTCGACACTGTTTTTCTCCTCTGCTTCTCCAGGGATCACAGAGTTCTGAGTTGCGTCCTGTCCCTGAAGAGAAAGTGAAGCTTGATTATTTGTTTCGTATCTTTTCTTTTTCAGGTCAGGACTCCCGTGGCTCTACCTTCCCGAAAGAGACGCCCCCTTCTCCCTTCTCTATCGTAATAAGGATCTGGCGCCTACTTCCCCTTTTTTTTCTCCGGAGGATATCCGGACTCGCTGCTTTTTTTTTGCTACCCCCCAAAACTTGTTCCTCCCCGCGCCGTTCCAAGGAGTTTCTACCCTTCTCACCTTGGCGAGTTATAATATTCCTTCAAACCCCTCAGACTCAGCGAACCTCCGGTTATTTTGATCCCCGGCCAATGTGCAGTCTTTTTCCCTAATCTTGATCTGCAGAAGCCGAGAAGTCCCTTGCGAGCATCGACAGTTGAATCCCCTTTTCTCTCCAACGTTTCATTATCATTATTCTCTATTACGTATTGTGAATGACCAGAGCAAAGATAGACCTTTTGCTCTACGAGCTTCCTCCGAGCCGAGTTTCCCCTGTTTGAACTTAGTCGACTGCCTTTACTGGGAGTCTCACTTGTGCATCCGCCCCAAGTGTCTGCTCTCGCTCCACCCCTCTCACATGGAGCCTCTTAAAGTAGGCGCAGGCTATTAACCGTATCTCTGCTGTTTGATTCTTCCTTAACGTCATTTCCCCTACCCTTCTTTTATTATCCCATTTAAGGCTTTGGTGTGATCCTTCCTGCGATTGTTTGACTGCCCCCAGACATCCTCCCCTCCGCTCGTCCCCAGAGTTGCGGCTCACTGCCGCCACATAGAGCATAGTAGTCCTCCAGCGCCGTAGTCTCTCTCTTGACCCTTTCTACACTTTTTTCCCAGCGACTACAGTCAGGCCCCCCCTTCCACGCGTCTGGCCCTTGGGTGAGTTAGCCTGACTCGCCTCCTCCTCGTCGACCGTCCGTCTTTTTTGTTGCAGTGGCTTGTTTTTTTTTTCTTTTTTTTTTTTTTGTGGTCGGTATTATTGCCTTTGTTTTATGAGTGTATTGTTAACTCCGGTTTGATACTTGCAAGTCCCTATCCTTTTTGGTTTTTTTGCCCTGTCCAACTGTCGGCACGGCAACCTCTAGAGCCTATGCGCCTCCTAGCGCTCCTCCCTGCGTCGAGCGCTACATAGACCTCCAGTCAATTGCATGTTCCTTTATTTTGTCGTCATTTGCTATAGCACGAACTGCCGAGAGCCCACCACCCTTGCGCCAAAATATATCGCCGACACTTTGCCAGTGCCCGTCCTCTTGACGGGAATCTTTGTGATCTCTTTGTCCGCAGCACATACGAAAGAAGGCCTGATTTCTTCGTAGACCCCCCCGGAAGATCGTTCACTGTTTAAGTCCCCATAGAATGAATCCGTATCACCATCATTCGCCAGCTTTCTCCAATTCGGCCCAAGCTTATGCCTTCCGAGATACCCTTTTTTTCCGCGATTCCGGGACATAATTTCCGAAGATCGTATTGAAAGAGGTGATCTCACCTCGTTTAAGTGGTCGGCTTCCGCTCACGAGAGGCGGGCGTTCCGACGTCTGACTCAATCCTTCCTTGAATATAGTTTCTTTTCCCTGTCAACTCAGCGCTACTTTTGCTATTTTCCTCCTCTCCTTTGTAGTTTGAGATTGCGGCTGCATCTTTCACGCACTCCACAGTACGACTCTGCCTTTGATGCTCTGAACTACATAAGACCGCATCATACAAGTGGAGCTTATTTCCCGCCCCCCCCACACGTTATTTTCTACATCCCCCCATATGCCTCTAGATCTGAATCCGGCACGCCTCGAACGAATGTTGAGGCCCGACGCCTACGGGGTCTCGTCACGTTACTAGGTAGACCCGCTCACCACATGTTACTAGGAGGCCTGTGTGTCCCTTTCAAATCGAACGCTCGCCAACCTCAAGATATAGCTGATCGTCGGAAGGCTACCGCGTGCTTCGTCTCGCGCGCAACCGGCGTTCGCGGGCTTAGGACTTTGTTGATTCCATCGCTTGGCACTTTCGGTCTGGCAGATGCTGCCCCGTTGTGGCCTTCGTTTCGCGTTCTGGGAAACTCTCATCTACCCTCCATACCTATTTTAGTTTATTTTCGCGGGTCCCTCTCAGAGCTCCTCCCCCTGAGTTATTTCCCCCCCCAGTCGATGCTGAGGAAGCCCTGTAGACCCGAAGGCGCTCTTACTAGCTTTGCTAATTTATAGACTGATACACCTTTTAACACCAATAGAGCTACAGCAGGAGCCCTTTCCATAATGCCCCCCTTTTCCCCTTGGCTCAGGTATCACGACGCGTTCGGCTCGTCCGATTCTATTTCCATTTTGCACCAATGTGTAGTCCGGACTTAGTTTTTTCCCGAACCCGTGTATTGTAGACATTTGTCCGACCGGCACCTTTTAGCGGTTACTTGCCTCGGCCATTTCTCCTAAAGAGAGTCGGCCTATGAGGAATGCAGCGCTTCGCTAGGCACCACAGAATTCACCTTGGGATCCTCCCCCTCTTCTTGCGGGATGTCAAGACCAGGTTTTCGCCTTCTGCAACCACCTGCCGCGCTGACTCTTCACCCTGGTCCCGACCCCTTCGATTCACTCTTTTCAAAACCAAGATAGCTCTCCTCCATTCTTGTCTTCTTCCACCCAGGAAAGAAAACAGATCTTTGCGGGGTACAAGACGCAAATTTAAACTTTCACTGAGAGAGCACCATTCGTATCCCAGACTCCCCCCCCCTTTCTTCACCTCTAGTCCTTGTTAAGTCGCCGTGCGACTGTTGATGCTTCAGACTGCCGACGCCCCTGTGTTGCTTCCCCCCTCGTTGCCGTAAAGAGGAGGAGCCCACATGCCGTATCACCTCATCCACAGATCCATTTCAGTTTCCCCGGTGTACGAGGACGTCCTGCCTCGTTGTCTACACCGACCCGTTCACACCAGGTTTTGTTTTCAACCCGCTCTGAGCAATAGGCCTTAACGTCCCGAAATAATCGCGTACCAGAATACGTTTACCCTGAGGCTTTCTCGGCCTAGTGAATTTGACCGGGGCGTCTTTTCGCTGTCTACTCGGTTTGAGCTCCGCTTCGGCTTAATTTAATCAGTCCTTGCTCCTCCGACATTTCGCGATGCTTCAACTAGAACCTCTTGATCGATTTGCTTCTACCGTAGTCTCTATCCTCTTAGCAAAAAGAAGCACTCCCGTTATAAGAGGTTATGATTCGAGTTGAGGGATCCGTTTTTCTCCTGTTTCGCAATTTCCCCTCTCATACCGTACAGACTTCGTCTGATATCCTAGACAGGCGATGACTCTAGATTATCTTTCCCTCCGCATACCTAGATCAGATTCTTTTGGCACCATCACATGAAATGGAGTAATGGCTGTTTGACCCCGCGTCAAACTCTTATGAATCGAGAATTCCTCTCCAGTTCACCTAATAATAGAGTGCCCATTTGTATAGCCTTCGCCGCGTAGAAGACGTTGTAACGCTTTTCATCTACCGCCCACCGTTCACGCCTCGAGCGTTCTCTTCCACGTGCGTTAATGCTCTCCAGGTCTTTTTTTTCACCGGGATCCCCTTCCGGTCGGCTTGGTCGAAGATGTTCTCTCCTTTTTTCTTCCCCTCACCATAGCGCCTTTTCCCCCTTGTCAGGAAACGAAATGTTTTTTTTTTCTTCCGAGCAGCCGTGACCTTCCTTCTTGCCGTTCTTATAGCGATGGTTTGCACGTTGTGAATCCCTATACCCCCAGCGACATTCCGTCACTTTTTTTTGACCCAGTCCTTCTAGAGCAGCCTTACCTCTTCACCCAGATCCGTCCCCCCGAGAAGAAGTTGCGGTGATTGGTAGCCAATGTCCCCCTCCCGCTCTCGATCGTCCCTATTTTTCCTTTTCCTCGACTTACCCGTCGGATCTCCACCAGCTAAATTTTTTCCCCCCTCCTTCCGGGATTAAGATACAGTGCGTCCGCCCGAGACGGTTTCTTTGGCTAAGGTTTCCACTTTTCTTTCTGTCGTCCTGAATGGATTAACCCTTGTTGCTTAAGTTATCGATCCGTGCGCCAATGAGCCCATGCACGAGATTTTTGTCCAGGACAGTCTTTAATTACTTGCTTTCTTGATGCGCTTTAAGCCAGGGCCCCTTCTTTAGACTGAATAAGTGTACTCCCGACGCCTTTCCCCCCCCCTTCCCTTCGCAAAAAGTCGTCGCCGAATTTGTTCGTGATGCGTGACTGAAAGAAGAATTTTCTCGCCTAGACTCGATCACCGGTGAGCTACCTTGAGAAGCCGCTTCTTATCCCTGCAACTCCCCCTCTTCGTGTCTGTAAACCAGATGACAGTTAAAATCACTCTCTCCTCCCCCATAACAATCCGGGCTCTTGGTGCACATAGAGCCTTCTTCCTCATGTTACTTCATCTCCCTCCGATCGAACGCGAGCAATAATCTAGACATAGTTTCGTCTTTTCCCCCGAGTTTGGCTTATATCTGCTATCTCACAGCCTCCCCTGCACCACCCATGAGAATCTTGTCTTTTCCCCGTCTGTAGGATCGTCTCCCCTCACATGTTCTAGCATGGTATATCTTCCTCGCTTCCTAGACAGCACCTTTTCTTGGGCATGCTGTGCCATGAGGATGAGCCCATTAATTTTTAGTCCTCCCTCTTCGATGTACCCCGGTAGAACTTAACTCTGCATTGGACCCCCGAGTTCCGATCGCACGAAAGGGCTTTTTCTTTAGTGGAAGCGATGCTAGTGAAGACGAATCATTTATACTAGACCGGAGTGACCGCTCGCCGCCAAGAAACAGCTACCGGCGCGACATCATCTTTTTCTTGGATTGTTGTGGGTTGTGTTTATTTTTTGTTTGTTTTTTTTTTTTATCGGTTTTTTTTTTTTTTTTTTTTTTTTGTTTTTGTTTTTTTTTTTTTGTTTTTTCTTTCCTTTTTTTTTTTTGTTTTGTGTTTCTGTTTTTTTTTTTTTTTTGTTTTTTTTTTTTTTTTTTTTTTTTCTGCATGTTCCCCGAGATACCCCTCCCCCCCTCCTCCCGAGCCCTTCCCGGTACCTCCTCCTCGTACGTCCCTTCAATCATGTGTACCCCAAACCTCCTAGCTCTAGTCCCCAGCCTCTTCTGACGAAGAGATAAGACCAAGTCTCTTCTGCGGGATTCAAAGCCTTGTTACGGCGACGGTGTGGCCAATGTTCTGAAGAACTGCGCCACTCCGCTCTCCCCGGGAACCAATTTTCCGCTCCGTGAATCCTCTTTTTCCTAATAAGTTTGTTTTTTTATTAGAGGACGTCTGGGGCTTTTTTCTGCTCGGGGGTTTTTCCTGACGAGTCTGACTGACGACCGACACTTCGTCTAATACTTATTCCCCCCCCTTCTCCCGTTGTCCCTACCAAGTCCTAGAGTATTTTTCTTCCCCCTTCCAATGAGGAATACTTCCCTTCTTTCCATGGGCAGCTCTCATCGTATACCAGCCGGTCAAACCTGACTCCTTCCTCGTTTTGGTACGGTAATCGCAGCTATGCCTGCGTGGAGCAACAGACGTTTTTGCGGTCTGGATTCTTCCTAGATCCGTTTTTCTCCGTCTGATGTCGGTCACTGATGCGATGCTCCCTAGATTGTTTTTTCGACTATCGCCCGATGGGCGTCCTACGTGCCCTTCTATTTTCCTTGTTATTAGGACCATTGCCCCTTCCCCCCCCTTTTGATATGGGAGCGTACGCTCGCATTTTCTCTCCCTGAGTAGTGGTGCTCTCGTCTATCTCGTGCTTTCGGGTCCAAACAAGTCTATAGATTTTGTTTAGAAGATGTCTTCCATATCCCACCCAAATTTTTTTGTCCATAGTTTCTCCGATTGGGGGACTCTTCTCGACGAATTTAGTCAGTCCTCCTTGCTGCCTGCTATTCCCTGTTCGCGGCTGAATATCCCTGATTTTCTTCCCCTCGGTTCTGGTACGATAATCGGTTTTCGCCGTGAACCTTCTTGACGGCCATTTTCTCCCCCATTCCCTAGCTGTTTGGAGCAAATTTCTGCTCGCGAATCACGTCTTTCCCGTGCTTCACACTCGAACACGTTCCGCAAACTTCTTCCTTCGTACCTATAGGCGTCCCACGTCTCTTCACTCATGTGTCCTTCAGTCAAATGGAGACTTCCTCTACAAGCGCGTAAAAGGTTTTTTTTTCCCCCACCAAGGGTCGGTCGCTTTACCTTCCAACTTTATGTCCCCCCCCTCTCTTGACGTCAGCCCGGCTTCCCCGAACTCGTCTCTCGGCCAATTCAAGTTCCCACGATAGGTCCCTTTTTATGTCGCTTTTCCCGTCGATTGCGGATGCACATCGCGGGCTCCCCTTTGCTCCTTTTTTGGCCACGGTTCCCCTCCCACCGGCACTACTCGTGTTGCCACCGGGGAGGACCGATTCATATAGTTTCCCCCTCTCTCCTATGACGGGTCAACTGTAATCTGCCGGGTGCCTATGGGCTCTTGCTGCGTCACGGCTGAACAAAACCTCTTCTACTGCCAGCTTCTTTAACGATTCGCTTCTAAGGTGCGTGTCTTGGCCCCTCAAAGTGTCCCTTTCGTACTATGTAGATGAACTAATACCCTCTCCCTGAAGGCAGTGTTAATTGCTCCCCCGGGACCCCCGTCCCCTCCCCGTTCAACGTGCCCTCGACTCCGAAGTGTCTTGTGTGTCCTCTTATCCCCCTTCTGCTAGCTAAAGCCTCTGATCCACCGAAGTTCCCCCCCCCTCTCGCCCTAGACTCTCCTTCTTTTACTTTTACCACCATTCAATTTTTTGAACAGGAGCCATCTCTCCTTCCCTTCCCGATAGGGGAACGCCCTTGACTCCCCGCATCTCCTGGTAAGGATCTCGTGGCCAGAGGGAAGGAACGAAAAAGGTCGATAAAATTTTAAATCGTTCTGCGTCGCGTCGGCTGTCGTTCTCCGCAGTCTATTCCGCGATCGAGGGTGGATCGATACCCTTGGCTTCTATCCCGCGTTCGCGTCCTTGATCGGAGCAGAGCGCGGAGACTGCTGGCGCTCGGCGACGCTCCCCCTCCTAGTCATTCTCTAAAGAGAGCAGGGATTCCCGATCTTCCTTGATAATTGTCTACGGATCTTTTTTAGAGCTTCGCCGTCTTTCCCAGGAATATCCTCTCAGCGGCTCTACAACACACCGTTGTCACGACGGTTCGCGCTTCGGATCCCTCTAAGAGTTGTCAAGACCGTACTGAGAGAAAGAATTCTTCCTTTCCCTTTTTTGATAGCCGAAGACGTCTTTGAGCGTTTCCTGGTTGATTACTTCTTCCTCCCACAGCGGGCGATCAATCCCATGCCCGCGGTGAAGTCCCTCTGCCTACTTTTCGGTTCGATTCAGGACGTGCTAGTTTTTCAAGGTATTTTTTACCTTTTTTTTTGGACGAAGAAGGCCGATCGTCTGGTTTTTCCTTTCTTGATACTCAACTTCCTTAGGCGGAGATCTATTCCCCTAGCAGAGTGTTACGAGTAAAGCTAATTCCTCCGCCTACAGTGGTCGGACATCCAACATTTTTCTTATTTTTAGGATAACCCAGTCTTTTTTTCGAGCTTTACAACTCTTATAACTAACGACACTCCTCCTCCCGAGTTTCCTGGAGTCCCTCCTCACCCCCATCAAGGCTAACCCTTTCCCACCCCTCGCGCCCAGGAGTTACGTCGGGCTTTTCTTCCATCTCAAGCTTACTAACGTGGTCAAGTGCAAAGAGGAAGGTCACTCGAAGGATTCCTTCTCCGTAACCGGTTTTTCTGTTTTTTTTTATCCCGATTGTTGAACGCGTGTCCCCCCATCTTCTTTCCCTTAGCTGAAAGGCCTATAGAATTCTGCCGCTGCGCTTCTGAGAATTCTTCGATTTCCCCCTCCCGTCAATTCTGGTTTTCTATTTTCCTTGACAAAGACTTGGGCACCCGTGGCCTTTGCCGTAATTTTCCTTGCACTGTGCATTCATCTAAGGAATGTTGTCCTCCTAATGTCTTCCCATATTGTTCCTCCGCCGCCTCCTAGTCGCTCCTTCTCGATTTTTAAGACCATTCTGCCCTAATACTGCGCATCCATCAATCCCCCTTTCGTCAGTCGATTCAGTCTGTGTCTGGTACTTTGAAGTCAGTTCCCGGGTCTCGTTAGCTCTAACCGTGTCTTAAAATAGTCTGTGGCGTCCCTTCCGTCACGGATTTTCTTGAGGCTCCTCTAGGTAGTATGCTTACGCTGCTTTTACTCTTTTTCTACTCCTTTTTTTGTTTTCTCGAGTAATCCCTTTTTCGCACTCCCCGATGCCGCGCGCACTGACCGGAACTAGCCCTCCCTTGTGTAATGGCCGCCCGATATTTTCTGCCCGACATTTCTTCCTCGCGACGGGAACGCTTTCGCGAATTACCACCTCAGTACAATTTTTTTAATCGTTGTTTGTTTTTTTGTTTTTTTTTTCCAGGGTTGATTACGTTTTATTATGATTTTGACATTTTTCATCAGTTGTCTTTGTGGTCCATGCAAAGGAATGGGTTGTTTTTCCTCTAGTGCACGGCTCGTGTTTCCACAGTGTGTGTAGGACGATACCCCCCCTCTTTGTGTTGTTTTTTTCTTTGTTTGGTTTGTTGTGGTCTTGATTTCCTGGTTTTTTGGTTTTTGCTTATTCGTTTATGGTGTGTATGTTTCCACCACGGCGGCGCCCTTCATCTTTCAAGTGTGGACGCCTCGTCTGTGCACGCCAATAACCACCCTTCCATCCCAATGATTTAGTTGCTTTCTCCTCCCCTCGACTCCCAATGCGAGGCAGGTATCCTGCCGCTCGGTAAGAATCCTCTCGTGCAGCTTTCTGAAGTGGATTTGTGTTCTCCTCTCCCTGACAGGTAACACCCGATCTCCCCTCCCTTCGCTCGGCCTCCTTAAGACGGTTGCTCCTTTTCAACAGTGTCGCTTCCCCTTGCCGTTGTCCCTTGGCCCGCCTTTGCTTGCCATGAGTGTGAAAGAAAGTCATCGTGACGGACCTTTCGAGCAACTTTATTTCTGATTGGTGTTGCTTAGTTATGAAACCGTATAGTTTCTGTGTGTGATGCGGTCTCGTTTTAGGAGATAGCCCCGTCCCATTACTGGGATACCCCCGTATTTGTTAGTGACCACGGTCTCGTCCTAACCGCTCGTGGCTAAGTTTCCCGAATTTACCTTGTTATCTTCTTCTATAAGGACTTCTTTTCTCTGAAATAAAGGATCCCAACATTTGATCGTGTTAGTACCCCCCCCTCCTTTCACCAGCGTAAAGATTACTCACGCCGGCCTATAAAGTTAATCTGAAGGTTAATCTTCCTAGGATCGATGTGTCTCTTTCCCTTTTTTGGCAGAATCCTCTCGCGTTTGCAGTTTGTTCTTTTGTTGAGTTCCTTCCCCCCCCCCTATCCGACCCCTTGAGGGTCCATAACGTCTCGAAGTCTTTGCGGACTGAAACTGCCCTCCGTTCCAAGCGCCGTCCTTTTGCACCCAAAGGTGTTTTTCTTTTTTATCCTCTCTGTCCTCCCCAGACTTCAATTCACTGCCAAACATCCAGATATGAGATACCTGAAAGTGCCCCAGGATCTTTTTTCTCCCTCTCAGGTCCCTGACTGGGGAGAATTACTCTTTCATCGTCATATAGGCCCCCTCTATCCTCCCCCGCATTAACTAACGCGGGGACTCGGAATCCAGATGTCTCTTATTAAATCGTACATAGCATTTTTGAGAAGGAATCAGGTTTAGTGACCTCCCCCCGAATTTCTCCGACTTTAAGTTTCAGTTATCTTCCCTTGTATAGGTAAATTGACCTCTTATCGGTTTTTTTTTTTTTTTTTTTGTTTTGTTGGGGAAAAGTTTGTTCTCCTTTGACAGGTCAGGCCGGAGCAGCGCTGCTGTTCGCGAGATCCCCCTCCTGTAGATGTTTTTTTTCCCCTTCTTTGCTTTTTCACTCCCGCCTTGGGTTTCCCCGGTTGGGGCCCCCCCGGCCAATCTCAGATTTCGATGTCACCGACATCGGGGGTTTCCGTCTTCTGTTTTCTCGGCTTTCGTAAACGCTCACATTTAACCGACCGTTGGCCCGGCCACTCCGAGTGCCCGCTCGGCCCGCGTTTGATAGTGTTTCACCCATGTTTGCGGTTCCTCTTTCTTTTTCCTGCCGTCGACAGCGGGACGTTTCGTTAAGGGGGCACCTTTCCTCAAATTGTTTTCCCATCGAGCGTGTCCTCGTCAGTAGGCTTTCCTGTCGTGAGGTGGGTTAGACTTTTTCTCCACATCGTATCCCCCAGCGCATGCATGGCTTTTAGCCTTTTGACCGGGAAGAGTATACTGTTCCCATCTCTCCGGACCTCGTCATATCCTTTTCCCCCTGAGCGACCTTGGTGTCGGGCCTTTTGCCCAACGACCCTTCTCCCTCAATGTAAGAGGTCCCCCACCGCTCATTCTCCCGTACCCCGTCGGTAATCCTGCCCCAGCATAACTTGTACCCTCTTCCCGTTTCTTACTTTAACCGTGCCTCCCTTCCTTCCGTTTCTGGTCCTTCCCCCCTGGTTCGGGAAGCATTTATAGGGGGTTCTGGAATCTACCCGAAGTTTTGGGTTCCCCTGTCACCTGCGGTCTCGAGTAGCCTCCTGTGATTCTTGTTCCCTGCCTACTGCACCATGCGTTACTAGAATGGTCCCTCCCCCCGATGCCAGGTACGTTTCCTACCTATTTCGTGGTGACGTTTTGAGGGTCTCAAGTCCCCCGATAAGGTTAGGCGTTTTTTCCTTACCCACAGGTTGTATGTAAGCTAGAGTTGATTTCTTTCCTCTTTTTCCCCGCGAGTGTGGCACCGAGTTATATCTCAACAATCACCTCGCTCACGATAACATCGCTGCTCTTTTCCTGCTCAGTTATTTTTTCTCCGAAGACTTTCTGAAGCTCCCAACGGGGGGAGGACGCTCGGACCTCATCGCTCATATCTGATTGCTAGAAGCTTTCGGTATCTTTTCCTCGCCCTGTCAGGCCGCCCCACCTTCTTCTCGGTAACTGTCAGATGTTGGAACGTTACCCCGTCAAGATTCTCTCGAGCCCATGTGACTCTGGGACGTTCCGATGCCTTTGGACGCTCCTCTCCTCTTGTTCGCTGGAGACTTTCGAGGTCTCCCACCTTTTTCCCTTATGTCGAAAGTTTCCTCCCCCCCCTTCTTTCCTCCTCCATGAACACGAGTCCGGCGTCGTGCCAACAACGGAGGGATTTTCTCGTTGCTTCTGGCAGGATGTTGACCTCATAACAGAACCAGTCTCTCTCACCCCGTACTCGGCCCGATTCTTCCAGACTAGCGCTTGACTGTTTCCTCCCCTGCGAATATTCGTCCCCCCCTCGCCGGCGGCGTGGTCCCGTTTACCATCCCTAACCGAAGGTCCAAGCGTGTCACTCCATTTTCTTCTCCTCCGCCATTTAGCGGCTTCTTTCCTCTTTTTTCGTTCGCCCTTCCTCCGTTTGGAAAGAATGGGCGGAGCTGATTTCTTTCTCGAGATCTCCTCAGCCCCCTCTCGCCGAGTTTCGGTCGTTTTGCGTCTCTCTTTTATTTTCCTCTCCGTTGTTGTTTTTGATCTCTCTTTTGGATGCGCCTTCTGAAACGAGTGGCTTCCTTTGGCTTGCTGAGCGCGTCGCTTCCTCTTACCGCGGTCGCGTTCAAAACCCCCGTCTCCTTTTTACCGAGATCCCCTTCTCTCCTGCCTGTGAGGCGGTCGCCCTGCGTGACGACCGCGTAGTTGATATTGAACTTCGAGATCATGTCAACCCTTTTACTCTTCTCGTTTGTCTTTCTCTACTCACTGCTTTTTTTCGCGATGCGGACAAGAATGTGTAGTATGGCCAGGACTTTCTCTCTCCTGGTTAGTGTCCTTTCCGTTGTTCCGAGAGATCCTCTTCCCGAGACAAATGGTCCCCTACTTACTCTTGTTCCATCGCCCATACTTGCTCAAGCGGCATTCGTGATACTCGGCCACTGTCCCCCTTCTTCAAGACTTCTCTTTGTTTTTCGCGATCGTCCCATGTATTTATGTCCCCTTTCCCTTTGTTTATATGCCCCTTTCGGTCCACCATCCCAGTTTGACGTGTTGTTCGGCGTCGGCAATTGTCTCTCCTTAGTGGAGCTCGACGTGTGGCTTCTTCCCCCCTCTCCTTCGTCAGTCTTCACGCCTCTCTCTACGTCCCGCGGATCAAACTCTCCCCCTCGGTGTGTCTTTTCCGTTTTCTTGTGTACTCACTTTTTTGCCACGACGCTTGCTTTCCCGGAGTTATTCTCCCCCATGCTCCACTCACCCCGCCTCGGAATCTTCTCTGATCCCGTGTCGAGGAGCGAAGTCTGAGTAGAAGTCACTGATCTGAGGGATTCCCCACGCCCCCCAATTTTCTCCGTTCTGGTCCGGATCCCCCGTGATTCTTTTCCCCTGCAATGCATTGCTTTTTTTCAAGTGGTTTGGCAGTCCTTTCACCAAAGATCCGGGCGACCCTTTTTTTGTCCCCCAGCTCCGTGCAATCATTGTCCCCACCACCATCTTTCGCCTTGTTTCCCCCAGTCCTTTTTCTGTCACTATCGCCCCGGTTTCCTCCCTAAAGACGTCTCGCCCCCTTCCGCCACTACGTAAGACACGTGGGTCCACGGTTAGCTTGTGAGTTAGGGTTTCCCGCTGAGCGTCTTTCACAGTAGGACCGGAGAGAATTTTTTTTTTGCCACCCCCTTTTTAACTCCAACCGGCTCTCGGGGGCACCGTGTTCGGGGTTTTTAGATTTCCTTTTCTGTTTCCTCTCGCGTCCCTTGTTTCAATTTGCCGCCTTGAAGCCTTTGGAGAGGTTATGTAGACCCCGTCGTCCCTCCCACATCCATTCCTTCGCTAGGTCACATATCTGACTTTTCCCCGTGAGTGCGTTTGCCAAGAACGTATTCAAGATATTTCCTCCTCGTCGTGACTCCTCTTTCTCCCAACTACGAGAAGGTTTTTTCGTTTCAAGCTCCCTCCTTAAGCGTGCCGCTCGCTGCCCCCCTGACTCTCTTTTGCCTGTTTTACACGGGGTGGCAGTCCTAGTACTTCCTCGCTGATCGCCGAACCTCCCCGAAGACAGCTTATTTCCCCTGCTCGCCCTACTTCTCTTGTGTCCCTTTACCACCACTTCCACATGCGTTATGTACTCTTCTCAACTATTCTTCTGTCTCTCGGTTTCCCTGCAATCCCACCTATGCTCGTCCTCGCACCTTCTGTGCATAGTGTCAGCCGTGCGCTCAATTTTTTCCCCGCGTTATTCCCCCCCTGGACGATAATCTTTCCCCGCTTATTGCACTCGTTGGTTTCTGGATGGTCTCCGCCGATGCTCCTAGTTGTCGTTATGGTTTTCCTTCAATCGTTTCTGAAGGGTTGCGTCAGCGTCATCGTCCTAAGAGCGCGTTCGACCTTTGCTGACGTCTGGAGCTTTCACGCGCTCCCCTTGTCGACCTGAGACTAAGAATGCCCCGGTCCCAATAGCTTTCTCTCGCTCCCTAGTCGACTTCGTTGTGTCTCGATAATCGCCGTCGGTGAATTGATTTTTGATCCCCCCCCAAGTGTGCATCGTTTCGGAGTCCTTTTCAGTTGTCCTCGTCGGTGTAAACATGCGCCTGCGGTTATTATTTCTCCCTCCATTTCTTGATCACGACGGACGGCACTTGCGAGCAAGGACGGGCTTCGTTCCTTCGCCACACTGCTCTTTGCTATCACCCTGACTGAGGTGCCTTTGCGCGTGCTTTTCCCTTTGATCGAAGGAGTTGCTAAGCTGTCCATGGACTGGCGTTTGGAAGCAGTCTTGACACTGATAAGAGGTTCTCTTTGCTCCCGATCCCCTCTTTCCTCACGGTGAAGAGGATTTCAAGCTTTACTCGATGACCAGGAGAAAACGCTGCCCCTTGTTCCGACTACCGGCCTTTCTTGCCACCGCAACTTCCTTCCTCCCCTTTTGAGGGGTTCCTCATGACGCTGATCCCTCAGATAAGTCCCTCCGCTCTCACAGTTGAGGCGCCCATCCCTACCCACCAATCTCTTCCTCGGTGCGACCGTTTTCCTTCGATGGGACACTTCCTTTCACCCCTAGTTTTTACATGAAGGATATTCTTTTCCCCTTCAAACCGCCCCCGCTTCCTCCCTGACTATATTAGGATAATGCCGAACGTAACCCTTTTAAGGATGGACCCGTTCTGCTGGATCTCTCTTTACGGCTTGATCCTGACCCTTTATCAGTTTTCACTTGTAATTCGCCACGGTGAACGCCCCGTTCTCTTGCCCCCCCCCCCCCCCTGAGTACGATCTCCGCAATCCGGTTCTCGGTATTTTACACAATGCAAATAGTTTCCCTAGTTGGGTCGATGGGCCTACTGGCTTCCCTCCCCTGTGCAGCCCCCCTTTTAGAAGTCAAGGTCAGTTTCACGATGCCGTTGAATTCATTTGTCTTCCGAGGAACCATCCTTTTCTAAGCACTTCTCCTCTATCGTAGCGTTTCTGCGCCTTTTTTGTTGGTCCCCCTTTGATGACATGTCCCCTTATGAGTACGTTATCCACATTTTTCCTTACTTTTGTACTTCTTCAGTCGTATTGTTTCGAGACGTAGTCCCCCACGGGGATCCCCGTCATCGTGGCGTCAATGAAGGCTCACGAGGGCGTTCGTGAGGTACGCTGCATTCTTGATTTTCGTCCTCCTCGGTTTCGTTCCCCGACAAGTT